>Ga0209187_1003697_pt1 | contig 12409 bp, 5 predicted proteins | sample BantaG_FD_187430 | JGI IMG/M metagenome (GOLD analysis project Ga0209187, IMG submission 187430) | Marine algal microbial communities from Bantry Bay, Ireland - BantryBay_4 metaG (SPAdes) (version 2) | ecosystem: Host-associated > Algae > Red algae > Unclassified | place: Bantry Bay, Ireland... | reverse complement strand
AGGGCGACGGGGTGCCGGGGTGGCTGACGATCTGGCGTGGGCGTCAGAAGCTGGACATGCTCACGGCGGGCTACCGCTTGGCCCGCGGCGAGGCGGGGCCGCCGGAGAGAAGTACGTAATGATCAGGCGTACGGCCCGCGGCGTGGCGGGTCAGCGGCCCGCTTGGGCGGGGACGCCGACGAGCGCGGCGTCCAGGGTCGCCAGCATGTCGTTCTGCGCACGCTTGATGGTCGCGTTGCTGAGTGGCGGCCGAAAGCCGTTGAAAAGGAAGCTGAACGCCCACGCGCGTCCGTCGGGCGCCACCAGGTAGCCGCTCAGCGACGAGGCGTAGTCGGCGGACTTGCCCAGGTAGCCGGACTTGGCGTACACGCTGCTGGTCAGGGTGCGCAGCTTGTCGCGCCGGCTGCGGAGGCTGCCGGAATAGCCGCCGTGAGCGAGCGAGGCGACGTAGACCGGCCCCAGCTGCGGGTCGTCGTGCATCTCGGCCAGCAGGGCGGCGAACACCCGCGCGGTCACGCGGTTCTCGCGCGACATGCCCGAGCCGTCGGACACCACCACCCCCGCCAGCCCGGTGCGGTCGCTCAGGCGGTCGCGGAGGAACGTGCGCACAGCTGCGGCGCCGTGCGCGAACGAGCCGGGCTCGCCGGTCAGCTGGTGTCCCAGACGCTTGAAGAGCGCCTCGGCAAACATGTTCTGCGAGTCCTGATTGGTCCGGTCCAGCACCCCCGCCAGCGTGGTGCGGACGGTGTACAGCGGCACGCCGACCTCCGGGCTGGGGTCGTCGTCTGCCACACGCACCGCCGGCCCGACGTCCACGCCGGCGCGTTTCAGCTCGTCGCGGAAGTAGGCCGCGAAGAACATCGGCGGGTCGTGCACGGTGATGCGGTAGGGCGCGCGTGGCTTACGCCGCACCGTGCCGTTGAACGAGAAGCGGTTGCCGCCGGGGGTGCGGCGGATGTCGAACACGTCCGAGTCACCGGTCTTGGCCCGGTTGGTGGTGTCCAGCCCGCGGAACCGGGGGAAGACGGCGATCGACGGGGCGGCGCCCCTCTCGCCGGCGGGGGTGGGCACCACCGACATCAGGTTTTCGTGGAAGTTCAGCCCCGCGACCTGAGCGCAGTAGTAATAGTTCAGCTGGTCGCCGGGCCACGCGGGGTGGGTCCACTCGTGGTCGAGCACCCGGTCGTCGATCAGCAGTCGGTCGTAGCCACCACTTCCCGTCGCGGCCAGCCGCGATGCGGCGGCCGCGGTCCAGAGCCCCACCAGCTCGCGCACGTCGCGGCCGGCGGTGGCCAGCAGGGTGGGGTCGCCGAAACCCGGGTCGCCGTCGCCCACCACCCGCAGGCTGACGCCCGAGCCGCCGTCTTCACGCAGGTCGGCCGGGGTGGGCACCTCTTCCAGCCGGGTGGTGAAACGGAAGTCCGGGCCCAGCCGGTCCAGCGCGGCGGCCGTGGTCAGCAGCTTCATGTTCGAGGCCGGCACCCGGGGCGCGTCGGGCTCGATCTCGACCACGGCCTCCCCGGTGGTCAGGTCGCGGACCACCACCGAGATCTGCGTGGACCCGAGCCCGGCGGCGGCCAGCACCGACGCACAGTCAGACTGGGGTCCGGCGGTCAGCGGCGCGGTCCGCAGCGCGGATGCCAGGAGGAGCAGGGCGAGGCCCGGGGCGGAGCGGCGGGCGTGGGGGGGCGGGGTCGTGACCATAAGTACGGAGGGTTTAGCCGGGATGCGTGTGCGGCGTCGGAGCACGGAAGATAGAAACGCCGTTGTGCAGGACCGGATCCTGGACCCGGCTAAGATCGACGGCCGCCCCCCGGGGCCGTGAAAGACCCGTGGCGTGGTGCACCGCCGGCGATGCAACGCACGCCGGTTTTGAATAATGTTCAAATGAGTGAACGGACCCGCGGTTGAGGTCCCCCGGACCCGCATCGGATGAACACCCGCTCGGTGGATAACCGCCCGCTCATAAGATACACTGATTAGCTACCAACAGGTATTAATTCAACTAATTTTACCCCGGACCGCCCCTCCGGCCCGTCACCCCGGTGCCCCATGCAGACCCTCCGACTCTTTTCCGACGTCGCCCGCTGCCAGAGCTTCTCGCAGGCCGCGGGCATGCATGGCATCACCCAGTCCGCGGCCAGCCAGCGCATTGGCCACCTCGAGAAGCGTCTGGGCGTGACGCTGCTCGACCGGTCGGTGCGTCCGCTGGAGCTGACCGAAGCCGGAGCCGTCTACCTCGAAGGCGTGCAGGACGTGCTGCGACGCTACGACCGCCTGGAGGGCGAGGTCATCGTGGCCTATACGCCCGCGAGCGACAGCCACCCCGCGGGGGACGTGCGCGTGGCGGCGATCTACTCTTCGGGCATCGACCTGCTCAGCCGCGTGCGGCGGCGTTTTGAAGCCGAACAGCCCAAGGTCTCGGTGCGGATCGAGTACGAGTACCCCGACACGGTGTACGACGCGGTGGTCAACGGCCGCGCCGACGTGGGCATCCTCAGCTACCCCGAGCGGTTCAAGAAGGTCGGCGTGATCCCCCTGCGGGACGAGCCGATGGCGGTGGTCTGCCCGCCCGACCACCCGCTGGCGAAGCTGCCGTCGGTCACGCCCGAGCAGCTGACCGGCCACGAGCGGGTGGCCTTCAGCAACGACCTGCCGATCGGCCGGCGCATCACCGCCTACCTGAAAGAAAACGGCGGGGCACCGACCACCAAGTACGTCTTCGACAACCTGGACACCATCAAAGAGGCCGTGGCCGCGATGGGCCGCTTCGCGATCCTGCCCGCGCGCACCGTACAGCGCGACGTGGACGCCGGCACACTCGTGGCCGTGCGTCTGACGCCGGACCTCAGCCGGCCGATGGGCATTATCTACCGCCGCGGGGCCCGGCAGAGCGCGCCGCTGTCTCCGGCGGCGGCGCTGTTCGTGGACTTCCTCATCGAGCACACCGGCCCGTCGGCCGCCACGGCGCAGCTGAACCACGTGAACCCCAACGACGTGCCCGACGCCGACGCCGCCCCCGACGCCGGGTCCGCTGCGGCCGCGAAGACGACCCCCCGGACGCCGCGCGGCAAGGCCGCCGCCAGACCCGCCGCCCAACCTGCGCCCCGCAAGAAGGCCGAGACCAGGAAGAAAACCCCCCGTTCGGGAGCCTCCTCATGAACGACGCGACCCCCCCGTACGCGGCGCCTCTGCGCCACCTGCCTGAGGCCCGCGGCCTCTACGACCCCGCGAACGAGAAGGACAGCTGCGGCATCGGCTTCATCGCCCAGCTCAAGGGCGTGGCGTCGCACGCCGTGGTCGCCGACGCGCTGGAGATGCTGCACCGCATGGACCACCGCGGCGCCTGCGGCTGCGAGAAGAACACCGGCGACGGCGCCGGCATCCTCACCGCGCTGCCCCATGCGATGCTTAAAAAAGTCGCGGCGCGTGACGCGGGCCTGAACCTGCCCGACCCCGGGGGCTACGCGGCGGGCAACCTGTTCCTGCCCGCCGAGCAGGCCGAGCGCGACTTCTGCGTGACCGCTTTTGAGGAGGGACTTCAACACGAGAAGCTCCCGCTGATCGGCTGGCGCGACCTGCCGACCGACGCCGACGGCGCCGACGTGGGGCCCTCGGCCCGCGCCTCGATGCCGGTGATCCGCCAGCTGTTCGTGGCGAAGCCCGACGGCCTGGACGTCGAGGCCTTCGAACGCCGGCTCTACCTGGTGCGCAACCGGGTGATCAACCTGGCCCTGGACCACGACGACATCGAGCGCGGCGCGTTCTACGTGTGCTCGCTGTCGGCCCGGGTCATCGTCTACAAGGGCCAGCTGACCAGCGGCCAGGTGCCGCTGTTCTACCCCGACCTGCGCGACCCGGACTTTGTCAGCCACCTCGCGATGGTGCACAGCCGGTTCTCCACCAACACCTTCCCCAGCTGGGACCGCAGCCAGCCCTGCCGGATGATGAGCCACAACGGCGAGATCAACACCGTCAAGGGCAACAAGAACTGGTTCGCCGCCCGTGAGGGGCTGATGGCCACCGAACTCTTCGGCGACGAAATCAACGACCTGCGCCCCGTGGTCAACCGCGAGGCGTCGGACTCGGGCAGCTTCGACAACGTGCTGGAGATGCTCTATATGAGCGGGCGCTCGCTGCCCGAGGCGGTCATGATGATGATCCCCGAAGCCTGGGAAAACCACGCCTCGATGTCCGACGCCAAGCGCGACTTCTACGCGTATCACGCCAACCTCATGGAGCCCTGGGACGGCCCGGCCTGCATCGGTTTCACCGACGGCACGGTCATCGGCGCCACGCTGGACCGCAACGGCCTGCGGCCCAGCCGCTACTACGTGACCGACGACGACCGGGTCATCATGGCCAGCGAGGTGGGCGTGGTGGACGTGGATCCGAAGAAGATCGTGCAGAAGGGCCGGCTGCAGCCGGGCCGCATGTTCCTGGTGGACTTCGACGAGGGCCGCATCGTCGGCGACGAGGAACTGAAAGAACGCTTCGCCGCCGCGCGGCCCTACGGCGCGTGGCTGCGTGACCACGTGGTGCGGCTGGGCGACTTCGCCACCGGCGGGGCCTCCGCCACGCCCTCCGCCACGCCCGTGGTCGATGACAATCAACGCCTGGCGCAGCTCAAGGCCTTCGGCTACACCAGCGAGCACCTGCACATGCTGCTGCTGCCCATGGTCAACGCCGGCAGCAAGAGCAAAGAGGCGCTCGGGTCGATGGGCAACGACCAGGCCCCCGCGGTGCTCAGCGACAAGCCGCGGCTGCTTTACGACTACTTCAAGCAGCTGTTCGCGCAGGTGACCAACCCGCCGATCGATCCGCTGCGTGAGACGGTCATTATGTCGCTGGAGACGACGATCGGCCCCGAGGGCAACGTGCTGGACACCACCGCGGCCCAGTGCGCGCGGCTGCACCTGCACCAGCCGGTGCTGACCGACGCCGAGCTGGCGGGCCTGCAGGCAGGTGGGCACGCGGACGGACCGGCCGCGGGCTGGACCGCCCGCACGCTGGACCTGACCTACGACAAGCCCGACCTGACCGGACTGAACGGCCAGGCCGACGGCGTCGCCGCCGCGGGGCTCACCGCCGCGCTCGAGACGCTGTGTGTGCAGGCCACCGCCGCCATCGAGGCGGGGGAAAAACTCATCATCCTCAGCGACCGCGGAGTCGGCCCGGGCCGCATCGCCGTGCCCGCGCTGCTGGCCACCGGCGCCGTGCACCACCACCTGGTGCGCACCAGCGCCCGCACCCGGGTCGGCCTGATCGTCGAGACCGGTGAAGCCCGCGAGGTGCACCACTTCTGCACGCTGGCGGGCTACGGCGCCGACGCGGTCAACCCGTACCTGGCGTACCAGGCGCTCTTCCGCCTGCGTGACACCGCGGTGATCGACTCGGAACTGACCAACGACGAGATCGTGGCGACCTACATCAACAGCGTGGGCCAGGGCATCCGCAAGGTGATGTCCAAGATGGGCATCAGCACGCTGGCCAGCTACAAGGGAGCGCAGATCTTCGAGTGCCTGGGCTTGAAGACCGGGGTGGTCGAGCGGTGCTTCACCGGCACCGCCAGCCGTCTGCAGGGCGTCGGCTTCGGCGTGCTGGCCCAAGAGGTCGCCCGCCGTCACGCGCTGGGCTACCCCACGCGGCCCGAGGCCGGCGGCGGCCGCAACCAGCTGCCCAACCCCGGCGAGTACCACTGGCGCCCCGGCGGCGAGGCGCACGCCTTCTCACCCCGGGCGATCGCGCAGCTGCAGGCCGCCGCTCGCGGCGACGACAAAAAGGCCTACGACGACTACGCCGCGCTGTGCAACGACGACTCAGCCCATCGCTGCACCCTCCGCGGACTGCTGGGCTTTGTCGAAGACGACGCGCTTGCCATCCCCCTCGAAGATGTCGAGCCGGCGAAGGAGATCGTCAAGCGCTTCCGCACCGGCGCCATGTCGCTGGGTGCGCTTTCGAAGGAAGCCCACGAGACCCTCGCGCTCGCGATGAACCGCATCGGGGGCTACAGCAACTCGGGCGAGGGCGGCGAAGACCCCAGCCGCTTCGAGCTGGACCAGTACGACGACGGCAGCACCAGGTCTCGGCGGTCGGCGATCAAGCAGATCGCCAGCGGCCGCTTCGGCGTCACCAGCCACTACCTGGCCAACGCCGACATGCTGCAGATCAAGATCGCCCAGGGCGCCAAGCCCGGCGAGGGCGGCCAGCTGCCCGGCTTCAAGGTCGATCCCTACATCGCCAGCATCCGGCACAGCACCCCGGGCGTGGGGCTCATCAGCCCGCCGCCGCACCACGACATCTACAGCATCGAAGACCTCTCGCAACTCATCTACGACCTGAAGCGGGCCAACCCGTCGGCCGACGTGTCGGTCAAGCTGGTCAGCGAGATCGGCGTGGGCACCGTCGCCGCCGGCGTGAGCAAGGCCAAGGCCGATCATATTTTGATCAGCGGCGCCGACGGCGGAACGGGCGCAAGCCCGCTGACCAGCGTGAAGCACGCGGGCCTGCCGTGGGAGCTGGGTCTGGCCGAAACCCACCAGACGCTGGTGATGAACGACCTGCGCAGCCGCGTGCGGCTGGAGACCGACGGCGGGTTCAAGACCGGCCGCGACGTCGCGATCGCCGCGTGCCTGGGCGCCGAAGAGTTCGGCTTCGCCACCGCGCCGCTGATCGCGGTGGGCTGCATCATGATGCGCAAGTGCCACCTCAACACCTGCCCGGTGGGCATCTGTACCCAGGACCCGGACCTGCGGGCCAAGTTCAACGGCACGCCCGAGAGCGTCATCAACTACCTCTTTTTGGTCGCCGAGGAGGCCCGCCGCTACATGGCGTCGGTCGGTATCCGATCGCTCGATGACCTTGTCGGCCGAGTCGATCTGCTGAACACCCGCAAGGCCATCGCCCACTGGAAGGCCGATGGTCTGGACCTCACCGCACTGCTGACCCCCGCGCAGAAGCCGCGACCCGATGTGGGCGTGCGCAAGCTCATCGAGCAGGAGCACGAGCTGGAGCTGCACTTCGATCAGCGGCTGATCGCCGCGGCGCTGCCTTCGCTGAACGACGGGACCCCGACCGTGATCGACCTGCCGGTCCGCAACCTGGATCGCGCCGTCGGCGTCACCCTCAGCCACGAGGTCAGCAAGGCCCACGGGGCCAAGGGCCTGCCCGACGACACCATCAGCATCAACCTCACCGGCTCGGCCGGGCAGAGCCTGGGCGCCTGGCTGGCCTCGGGGATCACGATCCGCCTGGCCGGCGACACCAACGACTACGTCGGCAAGGGCCTGTCGGGGGGCCGCATCGTGGTGTTCCCGCCGGAGGGCTCGCTGTTCCGGGCCGAGGAGAACATCATCGCCGGCAACGTTGCGCTCTACGGCGCCACCAGCGGCGAGCTGTACCTCCGCGGCGTCGCGGCCGAGCGCTTCTGCGTCCGCAACAGCGGGGCCGTGGCGGTGGTCGAGGGCGTGGGCGACCACGGCTGCGAGTACATGACCGGCGGCCGGTGCGTGGTGCTGGGCGAGACCGGCCGCAACTTTGCCGCGGGCATGTCCGGCGGCATCGCCTACGTCTACGACCCCGACGCGAAGTTCCCCGACCGCTGCAACACCGCCATGGTCGAACTCGAGCCCGTCGATGACCCCGACGACATCGCCGAGCTGGTGCTGCTGCTCACCAACCACGCCGAGCTCACCGGCTCGCCCGTGGCCCGGGACATCCTGCACCGCTGGAACGTCGCCCGGCGTGCCTTCGTCAAGGTCATGCCCGTGGACTACAAACGCGTGCTGCAGCAGCTGAAAAACGCCGAGGCAACGCGGGACCACGTCGAGTCGGCCGACGCCACCGAGGTCGGGCACGGCTGATGGGTTCGGCGATCGGGTGGTCTGGCGACTGCGCCGGCCCGCTCGACCCGCCGGACCACTTGGCCGCACACCGCCTCGCCGCCAGACCGCACCTTTGTTCAATTGCCAGACCACCCGATCGCCAGATGACTTATGGGTAAGCCGACCGGATTTCAGGAATACGCCCGCAACCCGATGCCCGCCCGCGATCCGCGGGTGCGGATCACGGATTTCTACGAGATCTACGAGCGGCACAGCGACGACGTGCTGAAAGAGCAGGGCGCCCGCTGCATGGACTGCGGCGTGGCCTTCTGCCAGAGCGACACGGGCTGCCCCATCGACAACCTGATCCCCGAGTGGAACGATCTGGTCTACCAGGACCGCTGGCGCGAGGCCTACGAGCGGCTGCGGCAGACCAACAACTTCCCCGAGTTCACCGGGCGCATCTGCCCCGCGCCGTGCGAGAGCGCCTGCGTGCTGGGCATCACCGACCCGCCGGTGACCATCAAGAGCATCGAGTGCGCCATCATCGACCGGGCCTTCGAAGAGGGCTGGGTCACGCCGCGTCCGCCCGCGGTGCGCACCGGCAAGACCGTCGCCGTCGTCGGCTCGGGCCCCGCGGGCCTGGCCGCCGCCGATCAGCTCAACCGGGCCGGCCACACCGTCACCGTCTTCGAGCGCGACGACCGCATCGGCGGGCTGCTGATGTACGGCGTGCCGAACATGAAGCTCGACAAGGGCATCGTTCAGCGCCGCGTGGACCTGCTCGAAGCCGAGGGCGTCATCCTCAAGCCCAACCACCACATCGCCGGGCCTGACGGCCCCGCACTCTCGGCCCACGGCACCGCGGGTGACGCGACCGTCATCGACGCGAAGACGCTCACGCGTGACTTCGACGCCGTGCTGCTGGCCTGCGGCGCCCTCAACCCGCGCGACCTGGTTGGCCTGCCCGGCCGCGAGCTGGCCGGCATCCACCCCGCCATGGCCTACCTGCACCCGGCCACCAAGAGCCTGCTGGACTCGGGCTTTGCCGACGGCAAAGGCATCAGCGCCCGCGACCAGCACGTGGTCGTCATCGGCGGCGGCGACACCGGCACCGACTGCATCGGCACCGCCATCCGCCAGGGCTGCCGCAGCGTCACCAACATCACCCGCCGCGAGCGCGAGCCCGACGAGCGCGACGCCGACCACCCCTGGCCCGGACCGACGGGCACCTTTTACGTCGACTACGGCCACGCCGAGGGAAGCGCCAAGTTCGACCGCGACCCGCGCGAGTACGGCATCCTGCCCAAAGCCTTCATCGGCAACGACGCCGGCCGCGTCACCGCCGTCGAGATCGAACACCTGGACTGGCGCCGCGACGAGCGCGGCAAGTGGGTCAGCACGCCGACGGGCAAGATCGAGAAGCTGCCCGCCGACCTGGTGTTCCTGGCCATCGGCTTCACCGGCCACGACGCCCCGGGGCTGGTCGAGCGGCTGGGCCTCGCGACCGAACGCGGCACCGTGCCCGCGTCGGGACCGGAGGGCGCCGCGTACGCCACCCAAGCCGAAAACGTCTTCGTCGCCGGCGACATGCGCCGCGGGGCCAGCCTGATCGTGTGGGCCATCGCCGAGGGCCGCGGTGCCGCGCGGGCGATCGACCTGCACCTGATGGGGGCGAGTGAGTTGCCGGCGCCGAAGGTGTGAGGGGTTGCTGTGCATCGAATAAAACACGCGGTCAAACGAAAGTCCAATTCCTCTCCTAACAAAGATTTAGCCACTACCTAGAGAACAAAAAATGGCTGCGCCAATTCTTAAAATGTTCGAAGCCGCAGGCCTTACGCCAAAGTCCTCGGAGCCGCTAGTTCAAAATGTCGACCTTCTCACTGTCGAAGTCCCTAATGCGTTTGGGGGTTCTGAGGAGATGGTTGTATATGTTAGGAGCAAAGCCGGGGTTGGTGACGCAGTTGATGCTTCAAAGCAAATTGAAAATCGACGGCTTGATCCAAGACAAACTCACCTAATCTTCGAAGCAACTGCCGAAAAAATGGCGTCCGAACTTGCAAACCTGCAGCCGTTCAGAACGACGAAGAGCCGAAAGGGATTTGCTGTGGGAGTGCTGCGGGGCTTGCTTCCTGCGCACAATCTTGAAACCAGTGGTGAAGGCCAAGGGCGTCTGTATATTCGACCGAGATTTATTCGCGACGAGCAATCCGGCGATAACGCCCTACAGTATCTGCTCGATTGGACACGGGGAAAGATAAATGATGCATGCAGAGTCGCCGTCATAAAAGCCGATGGTGGTTTGGGGAAGACTCAAACCGCAAGAGAGATTGTCCGTAGGATCACGACCGAAGACTCGGAATCATTAATCCCATTGTTGGTAAATGCCGACCAGTGGAATCAAATATCTGATCAAGGCGAGATGAGCCTATGGGACATTTTTCGAAATTCTCTAGATTCCGCATCAATTCCCTTAGTTGAAGAAGATCGCTTCTACGCCAACCTAAAGGAGGGAGTAATTATTCCAGTCTTAGATGGTTTTGACGAGCTTTGCACGCGTAAGCGCCGTCATTTTCAACCAGATTCGACAATCGAAGAACTTCTCGATATCGCGGATCAAGGAAATGGCAGGATTCTAATTACGACTCGTGCGGGATACTGGATAGACAATGTTTCTGCCAAGACTAGAGGTAGGTGCGCCGTCGTAGAACTTCAGTCGTTCAACAAGGATCGAGTAAATCGATTTTTTGATGAGCGACTCGATGATCGCCCTAGTCGTGACCGAGCTCGAACAATTGTCGAAGAGATCGATCGGAAAATTAACCGAATATCAGATAAAACGAATGCCCAAAGGCCTCGGCCTTTTGATCGACCTACAGGTATACCGGCGGTGCTCGACATGATTGCTGGCGCGGTAGAGGGACTAGAGAAGAGCGACGTAGTTTTACAGATCGGCGATGTCCCCGGTGAGGAACCCATGCTGTCGGTGATCCGCAGTGTCTGTAGGCGCGAAAGCCAACGCCAATCACTTTCAGCGTCAGTGGACGAACAATTGAATTTATTTGCGTCGCTCGCAATTGAATATCCTGATTGTGTTAGAGCTGAGGATCTTGCACTCGTAGCAGCAGGAGCGTCCGAATCTTTTGAGGCTAACCCCAGCGAAGTTCTGAAACTTCAAGCGCCTCACGGGTTGTTGAAAAGAGGATCCGAGAAAGACTTGTTTGAGTTTAGGTTCTCCTTTCTTTCTGAGTACTTGCGTTCGGTCTACGTCCATCAGCAGTGGAATCGCCCCGCTGCAGTAGCGAATATCAAGAACTACTTTATCTCTAATAGTTCTGGAGAAGCCGCGTCGCTTGATACACTTGCAGGCCTTGTTTATCGAAGTCCGCCAAATGGCGAAACTTGGAAAGACGCTATTCTCTCCAAATGCGAAGATTTTCGAACTGAGACTGGTCGGGAATCCCATCGAGCATTGGTCGGGCTATGGCATCTTGGATGCGTCATACTCGAGCAGTTTTCGCAAGGTGCAGATACTGAATCTCGGACTAAATGGTTCTTCCAGATCTTTGGTGACCCTGCTGATGAACAAGCTCTAATAGCAAAAGGCATGTTGTCGGGAAAATGTACTGGCGTGAACTTTAGTCGAACGAACTTTGAGTGTTGGATGTTGGATAGCGTGCAATTTACAAATTGCACCTTCTCCCACAAGACGGTTTTTCGATCCTGCTATTTTCATGGCGAAAGTGATTTTGCGGGTTGTGTAGGTGTTAAGGCGATTCAATTGGATGACACGCAGTTTATGTCATATGAAACTCGAGAAAGTTTTTCGTCCGCGAAAGTTGGCAATGGAAAATCGCTTCTTAGAAGTGATGATATTATCAAGGCATTTCGATTGGCGGTAGAAAAATTTCGAAGAGGTGATTCGTTCAAAACACTAAACAAGGAGAACTGCGGACGTGGACCAATAGGGAGATCTCCTGTTCGAGACGAAGTATGGCGCTCTCTTGCTGACCACAATGTGACAGAAGATATTCGTATCAGCGGTGCCGGAGCGACTGGTGGTTTAAAGATCCGGGTTGCGAGTATGAATAGTGTACGTAATTTCTGCGAAAATCAAACGCTCAGTGGAAACCTGAAGTCGGCAGTGACTCAAGTTCTTAAGGCCCATAAGATTGACTAAGGAGGGGGCGATTAGCGTCCGAGAGGGCGGGCGATGGGGTGGGCGCTCCAAACTCTCGAGCCGCTGGGGCGGGCGATGGGGGGCGGGCGATGGGGTCGGAGCTCCAAACTCCAATTAGAACGCGGTCGGGAAGGATGGATCACGAGGCACCAAGGCACCGATCCCATCGCAGAACAAGGCAGTTTTTAGCCAAAGATTACACAGATTAAGATGATTAAAGGCAGGAGACGCGCGCGTCCTCGGGGATTGATTGCTTTGGTTCTAATCTTCTGAATCTGTGTAAGCATTCCACGAAGGACCTCTTCTCGCCGGGTGGCCTCCCCGCGATGCTGGCGGGATGAACAAAGTCACTCCGCCGTCGCCCGAACCGTCCCCCATTCCTCGCACCCGCCGCACGCCACCACAG
>Ga0209187_1003692_pt1 | contig 12424 bp, 9 predicted proteins | sample BantaG_FD_187430 | JGI IMG/M metagenome (GOLD analysis project Ga0209187, IMG submission 187430) | Marine algal microbial communities from Bantry Bay, Ireland - BantryBay_4 metaG (SPAdes) (version 2) | ecosystem: Host-associated > Algae > Red algae > Unclassified | place: Bantry Bay, Ireland... | reverse complement strand
CTTGGCGTAGGATCTGGCGGAGGAGCAAGCTAGGGGAAGGAAAATAGCTGAAGCTCCACGGGATCAATGACTGACGCGCAGTCACAGGGAATAACTTTAAACAACATCTATAAAAAAACTTACCCGAAACCGTTCGATTATTCTAAATTTTTAAAATTAAGCGATGAAAAAATTATCCTTGTTCTGTTGTGTTTGCATGTTTTGGTCTTCCCAAATGATGGCCCAATTAAATATAAGCTATATTTCTCAACTTGAATACACTGAAAGCCTCAATGATATATGGGGATATGTTGCTCCTGATGGAACGGAATACGCCCTCGTTGGAGCTGCTGCCGGTACTTCAATCGTTAGCCTTGCAGACCCTGCCAATCCGATAGAAGTTGGATACATCCCTGGGGCTACTTCCGTCTGGAGGGATATTAAGACCTGGGATGAATTTGCTTACGTCACTACTGATCAGGGCCAGGATGGTTTGACCGTGATCGATCTGACCGATCTACCTAATTCAGTCAGTAGTACCAACATTACAGTGGTACCTGGTATTGGTGATGAGCAACTAAACACTTGTCACAATATTTATATTGATGAATTTGGTTTCGCTTACCTCGCAGGATGTAATCTCAACAATGGTGGGATGATCATTTATGATTGTGATGCGGACCCAGCCAATCCAGTATTAGTGGGACCAGCACCAAACACTTATTCGCACGATGTATATGTTCGCAATAATTTAATGTACTCCTCCGAAATCAACGATGGTGTTTTTAGCATCTATGATGTTTCTGATAAAGATAATATCCAGCTTTTGGGTAACCAACAAACTGCATTTAGCTTTACTCATAATGCCTGGTTGTCTGATGATAGTAACTTCTTGTTCACCACAGATGAATTGGGGAATGCTCCTATCGGATCGTATGATGTTTCTGATCCGACTGACATTCTTGAAATGGATCAATTCGTTCCGCTTATCACAGCAGATGATGGTGTAATTCCACACAACGTACACGTTTGGAACGATTGGATTATCATTTCTTATTACTCCGATGGCTGTATCGTCGTTGATGGTGCCAATCCTGGCAACCTGATAGAAGTTGGAAATTTTGATACTTACATTCCAGCTAACACCGGCTTCAATGGTGCCTGGGGTGCATATCCTTTTCTTCCTTCTGGTTTGATTTTGATTTCAGACATTGGTAATGGCCTTTATGTATTGGAGCCTAACTATGTAAGAGCATGTTGGTTAGAAGGAACGGTTGTAGACAGTGTTACCATGGCTCCTATTAACAATGCTAGTGTTGAAATCATTGCCAGCCAATTAAACGGCGACAATACGGACGCTACAGGTGCTTACCAAACTGGTTTGGCGACAGCCGGCACTTACGATGTTCTTTATGAAGCTCCAGGGTATAATTCCAAAATCTACTCCGCTGTTATGGACAACAATGTATTGACTATTATCGATGCTGAGTTAGTAGCCGCTACTCCTTATGCGCTCTCTGGCCAGGTAATAGATGCTACAAATGGTTCCCCTATAGGAAACGCACAGGTAGAAGTAGTTAGTGAGGTTTTTAATTTACAAAGTACAACGGACGCCAACGGTAATTTTACATTCTCCGCTGTTTTTGAAGGAGACTATGTGGCGACTATCGGGAAATGGGGCTACCACACCCAATTAAATAATGTAACTATAGCTGGCGGACCAGCTGACTTTATTATTGAATTAGATCCGGGGTACAGAGATGAATTTGCATTAGATCTCGGTTGGCAGGTAACTGGCAATGCGGCAACCGGAGCATGGGAAAGAGGCGAACCAAATGGAACAACTTTCCAGGGTCAGGCATCTAATACCGATGAGGATATTTCTACTGATTTAGGAGACCGATGTTATGTTACCGGTAATGGCGGTGGCGGTGCAGGAAGCGATGATGTTGATGATGGTTCAACCAGACTTACAAGCCCTTCCATGGACTTGAGTGACTATAATAGTCCCCGAATTTCTTACTATGCCTGGTTTTTCAATGTTGGTGGCCAGGGTAATCCAAATGATGAATTAGTTATCCGAATAGATAATGGAGCTACTGAAGTAGAATTGATGGTCATTTCAAATAGTGCCAGTGCATGGACAGGACCATTTGAATTTGTTATTGCAGATTTCATCGCTGTAACTGATGATATGACTATTAGTTTTGAAACTGCTGATGGAGCCAATTCAGGTCATATCCTTGAAGCAGCTATTGATCTTGTAGAAGTAACAGACCTACCGATTTATGATGCGTTTACTGCAAGTACTGTTAATGGCTGTGCACCACAAGTGGTAGAATTTACGGACCAGGGAACAGACGCAACCAGTTGGGAATGGACATTTGAAGGCGGTAATCCTGCCTCATCAACCCTTCAAAATCCATCTGTAACTTACAATACTCCGGGAACTTATTCTGTGTCACTTGTTGTAGCTACTCCATCAGGATCAGCTGCCGTAAGTGAAGATGATTATATCATAGTCGAAGGTACTCCAACAGCTACCTTTACTATCGACCAGGTTTCGGATGCGGAAGTAGACTTTACCAGTCAATCGGAAGGTGCTGATAGTTATCTATGGGATTTTGGCGATGGTAATACCTCCACGGAAGTTAACCCAATGCATACTTACACTGGATCTAATTCTTATATGGTTACGCTAACGACCACTAATAATTGTGGCAGTACGACTACAACTATAAACATTGACATTACCATAACAAGTGTGGCTGATATCAATGCCCAATTCAATTTGAACGCTTCACCTAATCCATTCAGTGAGCAGGTGAATGTTGCTTATGATTTGCCGGAAGGTTTCGGGCAGGCACAGTTAGTTGTTTATGACATGGTTGGGAAGTTGGTTTTCCAACAGGCTATCAATGATCAGACTGGTATTATCATTATTGACGATGATTTGTTACGGGGAGTTTATCTGGTACGAATTGAAGCGGATGCTGTGGCTAGTGAGAGTCTGAAGTTGGTGAAGCAGTAGTTTCAGTTTCAGGCTGAGGCCTGAAAAGGGACGGAAGTCCGAAGACGGAAGTTTTCCCGCTTTATGGTGAGCCCGCTAGCGCAATACGCGTTAGCGGGCTCTTACGTTAGAAGAAAACTTTGGTATTCGGCCTTCCGTCTTCGGTCTTTCAACTATCTTTACAACCATGGATCAACCAAAACTAACAGCCATATTACTAGCCGCCGGCTCTTCCATCAGAATGGGAACCGCTAACAAGCTCCTACTCCCATTTCGCGACAAGCTGATTATCCAACATTTGGTTGATAAACTGGCTGCTGCTAAAATTGATGAACTCATCCTTGTACTTGGTCATGAAGCCGAATTGGTAAAAAATAACATTCCATCTACAATTACTACCGCTTTTAATCCGGATCATAAAACGGGAATGACATCTTCCATCCAAACGGGCGTACAGCAGGCGAATGAAAGCCATCATGGATTTATGATTTGTCTGGCAGATCAGGTATTGATGGAAACGAGCGATTACAACCAAATAATAGCGGCATGGAAAGCACAATTTCTAAAAGATAAACAATGCATCGTCCTCCCTTTTTTCGAAGAGCAGAAAGGGAACCCGGTTATTTTTTCCAGTGGTTACAAAGATGAAATTTTGGCTCAGCCCGCTGGTAATGGTTGTAAGGTAGTTGTGGAAAAGCACAAAGCGCATTTGCATATGGTGGAGATGGCGAATGGAAATGTGTTGGTGGATGTGGATACGGTGGAGGACTTGGCTTCGGCTGCGCACAGCCGAAGCCAAGTCCCCTACCGATACAAATAAACCGGATAAACCTCCCCCACCTCAAACAAATCTTTTCCTCGAGGTATCTCAATAAATGCATCTGCATCTACCAAATTTGCAAAATCACCAGAGCCATTTCCTTCTGTGGGATGTGCCAGTAGTTTTCCATCAGCACCCGAAGTCAGTTTCACCTGAGCAAAATAAGTGAGATCGGGTTTGAAGTTAATGGGTGCTGCGAGTGCTGCTGTTATTGGAGTTTGATATTTTAAACCCAAACTGTCTTTCAGCCAAGGCATCAAATAACGGTGGGTACAAAGAAAAGAGGAAACAGGATTTCCCGGAAGGGCAAAAACAAGGGTACCTTTTGGATGCTTCCCAAACCAAAATGGCTTACCAGGACGTTGCTTTATTTTATGAAAATGTTTTTCAACACCCAATGCAGTTAAAGCTTCTGGCAGAAAGTCAAACTTACCTTTTGACACACCGCCACTCATGACGATCAGGTCGTAGTTTTCAAGAAATAAGGCCAATGAGGTTTTGATGGTTTTCAAATCATCATTGAGGTGAGCAGTATCTGCATCGATTTTGTAATGTTGTAAAGTAGTTTGCAGTAAGAAAACATTGGAACGTCGAATTTGATGTGCTTCGGGCGTTTCATGAACTTCAACCAACTCGTCACCCGTGGAAATGATCAACACACGTGGCACTTTGGAAACCTTCACCTTCGCTTTACCGACACTGGCTGCTACTCCAATTTCAGCAGGTGAGATCATGACCCCTTTTGAAATGATTTCCGACTTGGCGCGTCGGTCGGTTCCCTTCCCGTGTACATTCTGTCGCAACTTTATTCTATCCACCAGAACCGTGGCCAGATTGCCTTCTATTTCTACATCTTCGTAGCGCACCACCACATCCGCTTGCAAAGGCATGATGGAACCGGTCATTACTTCCAGGCAGTTATCCGAACTGGACAAGGTAAACTGCGCAGCTCCGGCGGCGGCAACTCCTTCAATTTCAAACGTCATCCGACCGTTTTCAAACGCTTCATATTGAAACGCAATGCCGTCCATAGTCACCCGATTATAGGGTGGGAAGTCGCGGTCAGCTACGACGGTCTCCTGCAATATGCGACCGATTGAATGTTTCAATTCAATCTCTTCTGTACCGTAATCTGTGGTTTGATTTTTTATTAAGCGAAGTGCTTCTTCTACTGTTATCATCATCCTCCTATTGTTGCCATTGATTCTGAAATGTCATTGTTGAGTGGGCGACGGCCTTCTGCTTCGAAACCGTCTCTGGCCCGATTTCCCAATGCTTCTACCAGTGCGGTGCTGATATCCTGATCATTGGCGCCAGCCCGCATCATATTTTTGATGTTGAAAACACCGTTGTCGTAGAGGCAGGTTTTCATCGTTCCGGTTGGAGTGAGTCGGATGCGGTTACAGCTTCCGCAAAAAAGTCGGCTATAAGAAGCGATGATTCCTAAAGAACCTTTGTAACCCGGCACCTGATAATTCTGAGAAGTGGAATGTGGTGGGTCTTTGCATTTTTCCAAATTAGAATAATGACTTTTTATATGACTGAGAATATCTGCCTGATCCCAAAATTTCACCTCGTCCTTTTTACCCGTTCCGTTAAATGGCATTTCTTCTAAAAAACGAACAGAAATAGCCTTGTCTTTTGTCAACTCAATCATTGGAATAATATCCTCGATATTTTGTCCGTGCATGACTACCATGTTGAGTTTGGTAGGCACTTCATGTTCCAATAATTGATGAAACGTTTCTATCACATTTTCGTAAGTATCCCGACGGGTAATGCGTTTGAAGCGATCGGCATCTAATGTATCAAGACTCAAGTTCACAGAAGAAATTCCCAGGGCTTTCAAGTCAGGAACTAACTTAGCTGTCAAGGTTCCATTGGTTGTCAAATGCAAGGCATCCAAACCTTCCATATCTGATAGCTTCCACAAAAAATCCATCAGGCCTTTTCGAACAAAAGGTTCGCCACCAGTCAGCCTCAATTTGTTGATGCCCATTTGGGCAAACACCCGAACGATACGCTCCATCTCCTCATAGGTCAGCAGTTCCTGACGTTTCACAAAATCAATCCCTTTCTCAGGCATGCAATAGAAACAGCGCAGGTTGCAACGGTCTGTCACTGCTAGTCTTAAATAATTGATTTTCCTCCCGTGGTTATCGTACAGCATAAAATTTATAGTTTCTCTTTTAGAGAAGGAAGACCGGAGACCGAAGTTTCCTTCTATGGTATTCCCCTTCTAATCTAAAATTTCTCAAGGTTCTCATATATCAATGGGAATCTTCAGTCGTCATCCCCCCTCAGCCAAATACTTAGTCAAAACTCCGGAATTCCGAACTATAAGTTTACGAAATTTTGAGAACTAAAGAATCAAAAAGGGCAAGATAAATTTACTATATTGTTTTTTTTAAGCTTACTGACGGGAAACGACACTATGAAGTTGTTTCCTTTGAGCGCTAACTTTAAACAACTTCATCAAAAAAAGCAATGACTATAAACCTGGTAGCCTACGGAATAGCAAAAGATATATTGGGAAAACATCAAGTTGAAGTACAAGTCGAAGACCTCAATAGTTTGGGCGAGCTCAAGGATTGGCTCTGCCAGCAATATCCTGATTTTAAGAAATTACGCCGTCTTTCCCTTGCGGTAAATGAGACGTATCAGGAAGATGGTTTTGTTTTGACGACGAATGATGAAGTGGTGATTATTCCCCCTGTTAGTGGGGGCTGAGGAAGAAGTCCGAAGTCCGAAGTCCGAAGTCCGAAGACGGAAGACGGAAGACGGAAGTTCACTCGATCGTAGGCTCCGCGTTTTATTACACGATAGCGGGAAACTTCGGTCTTCGGTCTTCCGTCTTCCGTCTTCCGTCTTCCGTCTTCCGTCTTCATTTAAAAACATTAATAAATTTTTCACGCCAGACATAGCATGCTCGACATACGAATTCTTTCTACCCCACTCGACACACAGGCTTGCATCGACTTTGCCAATCACCCCAAGGCAGGTGGGAATACCGTTTTCGTAGGTACCGTTCGAGAATTTACAAAAGGTAAAAAAGTAGTTCGACTGGAGTTTGAATCTTATGAACCGATGGCTATTAAAGAGCTGACAAAAATTGCAGAACAGGCGCAGGAGACATGGTCGACTTTAGCGGTTTCCATTCATCATCGGGTGGGTGTTTTGGAGATTGGAGAAGTGGCGGTGGTCATTGCGGTTTCTACGCCACATCGGAAAGCATCTTTTGAGGCTTGCGAATTTATGATTGATACGTTGAAAGAAACGGTTCCTATCTGGAAAAAAGAAATTTTTGAGGATGGAGAAGTTTGGGTGGCGGCGCATCCTTGAGTCTCCCACTTCCCAATTTTTTTATCTATTTTTACGCCCGCTAAAAACAACATTACAAAACAGTAAATTCCATGCCTAGTGACCAGCCGGTACTTTGACTTGATCGATCAGACCTTTTGTTTTCCACAAGAAGGTTTTGATATTGATAATGGGTATCTCACCTTTAATAAAATTCCGCTTAAATATTTGATTGAAAAATATGGTACGCCATTGAAAATCACTTATTTGCCTCGAATTGGATTTCAGATAAAAAGAGCCAAAAACCTTTTTAACCGAGCCATTAAATCAACTGGCTACAGCGGAAAATATCATTATTGCTATTGTACCAAAAGCAATCATTTCAGCTATGTGCTCCATGAGGTGCTCCGACATGGTGCTCATCTCGAGACCAGTTCCTCCTTTGATATTGATCTGATTCGAAAACTTGAAAAAGCAAAAAAAATAAAAAAGAAGGAAATTATCATTTGTAACGGCTTCAAACCGAACGATTATCAGGAAAAAATAGCCGCGTTAATTAATGGTGGTTTTAAGAATACCATTCCTGTTTTAGACAACATGGAAGAACTAGATGTTTATGAGGAAATGGTCGAAGGTATCTGCAAAATTGGTTTGCGAGTAGCTACTGAAGAAGAACCTAACTTTAGCTTTTACACCTCCAGACTTGGGATTCGAAACGCCAGTGTTCTTGATTTCTATAAAGCAAAAATCGCTGACAATCCAAAATTCAAATTAAAGATGCTCCACTTTTTTGTGGACACCGGGATACGCGACAATACCTACTATTGGGGAGAATTGAAAAAAGCCCTAAAGCTGTATTGCGAGCTCAAGAAAGTTTGTCCGGACCTAAAAGCGATCAACATTGGCGGCGGAATGCCCATTCGAAACTCATTGGGTTTTGAATTTGATTATAAATATATGATCAAAGAGATTGTCAACATGATTCAACAATCTTGTGCAGCAGCGGAAGTGGCAGAACCAGATATTTTTACAGAATTTGGATCGTACACCGTTGGTGAAAGTGGCGCCATTTTATTTTCAGTCATTGGACAAAAACAACAAAACGAATCAGAACTTTGGTATATGATTGACAACTCGTTGATGACGACGGTGCCGGATTCCTGGGGTATTGGCCAACGATTTATTCTACTGCCTGTCAACAAATGGGACAACGAATACACTCGCGTCAACATTGGCGGACTCACCTGCGACAACTCCGATTATTATAACTCTGAAACACATGACAACCAACTCTTCCTTCCTAAAATAAACGAAGGAGATACAGCACCTTTATACATCGGTTTTTTCCATACGGGAGCCTACCAGGATGCCATCAGTGGCTACGGTGGCATTAAACACTGCTTGATTCCATCTCCACAACACATTTTGGTAGACCGCAATGAGGAAGGTGGATTGACGGAACGTCTTTATAAGGGGGAACAGACTTCGGAGGAGATGTTGGGGATATTGGGGTATTGAGGAAGTGGGAAGCTGGAAGTTGGAAGTTGGAGGTTGGAAGTTGGAAGTTGGAGGTAGGAAGTTGGAAGCTTTCCCGCTATTGTGTTTTTATCACATAGGCCACGGAGGAATTTCACATAAGGGCATGGAGACTGAATATCTTTTTCTTTGCTCACATTTATTGTATAGAATATAGAGCCTCCGTGACCTATGTGAAAACACTCTATGAACTTTATGGTAAAAAAAAGTCCAATCCAACAAATGCGGAGCACACGATCGCGTACCACTTTAACTTACATTTTGATTTAAAAACTTCTGTAACTATTCAGCCTGCTTTGATCTGGGGGCTCCTGCGAACTGCGGGCATTTGAACTTGCACTTGATACTTGCACTTGAATTTTAAAAAGTGCAAGTTCAAGTGTCAAGTGCAAACTCAAATGCCCCCTATCGTAGGTAACACTGAACAGTTACAAACTTCTTTAATACTAGACTTTATTAGACAAAAAAACTGCGGAGCTCCGCGACAGAAAGAGCTTCCCACCTCCAACTTCCCACTTCCAACTCTTTACAAAAATGACAAAACAAGAAAAAATAAACGCGTTTGATCCCAACGGAGTAGGCCTCGACAATGGCCACTTCATCGGTCTACCTTTTAACGAAGCAGATGCGAAGGTCGTCTTACTTCCTGTTCCCTGGGATGTGACGGTATCTTATAATGATGGTACCGCTTCTGCGTCTGAAAATATTTTAAAAGCTTCTGTTCAATTGGACTTGTACGATGCAGATGTGAAAGATGCCTGGAAAATGGGAATCTATATGCGCCCCCCCGATCAGATTTGGAAACGGCGGAGTGAATTGTTGCGACCAAAAGCAGCTGCTTATATCGAGTGGCTGGAAGCCGGCAGCCCTGAGGCAGATAAGGTACTGATGGAGGAATCGCTTAAACAAATCAATCAGGCTTGCGGAGATTTAAATAAATGGCTGGGTGAAGAAACGCGAGATCTGATGGAGCGTGGGAAGCTGGTCGGTATTATAGGTGGCGATCATAGTACACCGCTGGGGTATTTGGAAACACTAGCGTCTTACTACCCTACTTTCGGCATTTTGCAAATAGATGCACATATGGATTTGCGGGAAGCTTACGAGGGATTTATCTGGTCGCATGCTTCCATTTTTTACAATGCCTTGAAAATCCCTGCAATAAAATCCCTGGTTCAAGTAGGAATCCGGGATTATTGCGAGGCGGAGGTTGCTGTAGCAGCTAAAGAGCAGGAGCGGGTTGCTGTATTTTATGATGCGAATATTCGCGCAGCTTTGTATCGGGGGAAAACCTATGACCGCATTTGTGATGAGATGATTTCGAAATTACCGGATCATGTATATATAAGCTTTGATATTGATGGACTGGCTCCTATTTTCTGCCCAAATACTGGTACACCAGTTCCGGGAGGCTTTGATTTCCAAGAAATTATGTACCTTGCCAATAAGGTAGTTGAAAGTGGTCGGAAATTAATTGGCTTTGATTTGTGTGAAGTAGCTGGTGTTGGCCATGAATGGGAAGGAAATGTTGCTGCACGAATCCTGTACAAATTGGCTAACCTGGCAGGCGCCGACCGTTGAATTCAGGATTTATTGCTCGTTTATCCATGGTTAAATGAGTTATTTCCTCCTAAGTACACTAGATAATATGTACAGATATTTTGTATGGAGAATAGAAATTTGACCTCCCATACGAAATTGCCAGGCATAATTTCTACTGTGTAATAAATTCATTTACATTTTTGAATGCTTCTTTTTGCGATTACTTCCTCAATTTTTCTTCAAATAGCTAAGGCTATTCTCAAAAAAATTGACTCGTACACACAAAAAATAACCTATTCAAAATGTAAAGCAACTTAATACACACTGTACTAAGTAGGATGATTTTATAGTAAAATCTACTGTTTACAGTACATTATCTGCAATTCTCTCTTAAAATTAAGTTACTTTTTTTATTAACACCGTCTTAACAGTAATTCAAATGAGAAGAGTAGGAATAGTTCTATTTTTACTATAATTACCTCAAATTAAAAGCTCACTTATACTCCCTTTTATAAGGATTATTACACCTTATAGATGGTGTTCTATTTTTATATATTATAGGTGCTTCGACTTTATTATACTGACATCAGATTTTTCAAAAACAAAAGCAAAACAAAAATAATGTACTTATTTATTAACTCATTTCTTAAAATCAAAAATTAACATACGACTATGGAAGAATTTTATAATGGACTATTAGAAAAAGCAGGGGATTTTTTACCCGGCGTTATTGGCGCATTAGCCGTTTTAATTATAGGCTGGTTTATTGCTGGTATATTAAGAAGACTTGTAGTCAGTGTATTGAAGAAAACAGACCTTGATAATAAAATTTTCAAGGGAGCTTCTTCTAATATCAGCCCTGAGGCTTTTATCGCAAAATTAGTTTACTATCTGGTACTAATGATCGTATTGATGATCGTACTAGAAATGCTAGGTATTCATAATGTGCTTGACCCTATTAAGGATATGGTAGGCAAATTTATGGGATTCATTCCTAACATAATTGGAGCTGGTATCATCGGTTTTGCAGGATATATCATTGCAAGTATTGCCTCTGAAGTAGTAGGATTCCTTGGAACCAGACTGGACACTTACTCTACCAAGCTAGGATTGTCAAATGATATTGATCTTGGTGGTATTTTAAAGAAAGTTGTTTTCGTTATCGTTTTCATTCCGCTATTAATTATGGCTTTGGATACGCTACAGATGAAAGTGATTTCTGATCCATTCAAAGAAATGTTGACAACTTTCATCAATGCAATTCCAAACATAATTGTCGCTATCATCATCATTGGTGTGTTTTACATTGGTGGTCGTTTCCTTAAAGGAATCATTCAGGATGTATTGACTGGTTTCGGAACAGATAAGATGGCTCACAAGTTAAACATAACAGGTATAATTGGAGCGAACACTTCTCTCTCTGGTTTAATTGCCAACCTTGCTTTCTTCTTCTTTATGTTCACAGGTATTGTTGCTGGTGTAGAAAAACTACAATTGCCGCAACTATCTAATATTTTAAACAACCTGCTCGAACTATCTGCTCAGATATTCTTTGGCCTTGCTATCATGGCAGTTGGTAACTGGATTGCTGGTATTGCACATTCTGCACTATCAAAAACAAATGGCAACGCTTTCATGGCTTCATTAGCTCGTATCGCAGTGCTTGGCTTGTTCCTCGCTATTGCTTTGAGAACAATGGGAATTGCTAACGACATCGTTAACCTTGCTTTCGGACTTACACTTGGAGCTGTTGCAGTAGCTGTTGCGCTGTCTTTCGGACTAGGTGGTCGCGAAGCTGCTGGTAAGCAGATGGAACACATTCTGAGTAAATTTAGAAAGAACTAAAAGTTGCATAGTAACTTTACAGTGGGAAGTTGGTAGAGGGAGGCTGGAAGCTTCCCTCTACCCCAAGCCCACTATCATAACAAAGAACTTAAAGATGTAATGTTTCCGGACCTGGCTCCGGAGTTGAAATTGAAATAGTTGATTCAATACGAATGTTTAATTAAACCCAAATATTCTAAATTTTAAACATTATCCTATTACAGGTTCAGGCCCCTTCCGCTTTTGTGGAAGGGGTTTTGTTGTTTTGAGGGAGAGTTATTGGTTAATTGAGAAGATGGAAAGTAAGCAAAGTTGCGTGATGAACTATGTGGTAAAAAACATTAGAGGGCAACCCTCCTAACCTCAACAACCACCGACTTAGAAGCAGGCGTATGCGCCTTGCGGGCAAACTG
>Ga0209187_1003687_pt1 | contig 12440 bp, 3 predicted proteins | sample BantaG_FD_187430 | JGI IMG/M metagenome (GOLD analysis project Ga0209187, IMG submission 187430) | Marine algal microbial communities from Bantry Bay, Ireland - BantryBay_4 metaG (SPAdes) (version 2) | ecosystem: Host-associated > Algae > Red algae > Unclassified | place: Bantry Bay, Ireland... | reverse complement strand
CTTCCTGTTTTTAATTTTATGTCTTCAATTATGCTGTCTAATAATGAAGGGTTTTTATATATTATACTTGATCTTAAATAATGATCAGGAACATTAGAATTAAACTGTTCAACTTGCGCTTTGAGGTTGTCAATTCCAGTTTCATACCTACTCGATATAGATACTGTCGGTATTCCTAAGTATTTCTGTAACGGCTGAATATCTATTTTTTGCTTTCTGTCCTCTACGATATCTGTCATATTAAGTGCAAAAATCATAGGGATTTTCAAATCGACGATCTGAGTCGCTAAAAGCAGATGTCTTTCTAGGTTAGATGCATCCGCAACATAAATTATTAAATCGGGATAATTTAAATCCTCAGTATTTGACAGAATACTTACCACAACTTTTTCGTCTCCAGAGTTTGGGTGCATGCTGTAAAGTCCGGGCAAATCTACGACCTTCACTTGTCGACCATCTGATAAAAGAATGGATCCAATTTTTTTATCTACAGTAACTCCAGGGAAGTTAGAAACCGTTTGCCTAAGTCCAGTTAGTATATTAAATAAGCTTGATTTTCCACTATTGGGATTACCTACCAAAGCTATTGTGAAGTCTTCTTTTTCCAGATTCATTAACTAAGATTCTTCTATTAATATGGCGGCACCTTCATTATTTCTGATAGCAATCTTATGACCATCTAGTTGCAAATACAGGGCATCTCCAAGAGGTGATTTACGCACAATAGTTACCTTTGATTTAGGCAAGAGTCCTAAGGTAAGTAACTTGCAAGCACAATCAAGATTGTCAAAAGACTTTACATATCCGACTTCACCTATCTTTAGATCCAGTACTGATCTTTTATTAGAATTTTTGCTTTTGTTTAGACTTGCTATACAAATTGGATTAAGTTGACCTTGCTTGTGAGATGTGCTCATTTGATAATCATTTTATTGGCATCAGTCACTATTACTATTTAGACTAATTCAAGATAGCAAATATATAGTTCTTTCATCAATATTGAAAGGATGCAATTTATATTTTACTTTAATTATACAATTGCCATCACGTACAAGAGACTTAGTATTAAATAAAGGCATTTTAAGATGTTTTTTTCGGAATCGATAAACTGCTAAGCTTTCTTACAGCTTATTCATAGTCTCCTTGTAGTCAACAATCTGAGGCGATTGCGATTTGGCAAATGTAAATTTGAAAAAATTATTATTTTATCATTAAAACTAGTTTGTAATATACACCCTAAATAATGTGTCTAAAACATATTGCGCAAAATCTAGATTAACATTTAATTATCAACATCTAGAAACGGTTAGGCGATTCAAGCAGAAAGCTCTTCTGAAGATTTATAATTTACTTCTTTCACAAAGTGCAATTAATTGTAAACACTGTAATAATCAATAAGAAGTAATATCCAAATATTCATTACTTTTGGCTAATTCTTTAAGTGAAAAATATTACAAATAAATGCGAGCAATATTAAAGTGGATATTCATTTTTGTCATTCTTATTGTGGCAGTTTTTTTACTTGGACCTCGTGTTAAGTTTAATGATATTAATCCTGAGCCTATTGCTTTCGAAATTCCGCTTGACCGATTGGATGCATACATAGAGGACAAAGAATCTGAAACATCAGATATTAAACCTGGAAATCATGCAAAAGTAGTGTGGGCGGATTCTACAAAATCTAAGACAGAGTATTCCATTGTTTATTTGCATGGGTTTTCAGCCAGTAGGGAAGAGGGAGCACCTTTGCATACAGATTTTGCAGAACGATACGGAGCTAATTTGTATCTACCAAGATTATATGATCACGGTAGAGAGACGGAAGATACATTCAAAGGTTTATTGCCAGAGGATTTAATAAACTCAGCAAAAGAAGCAATAGCAATAGGTAAGTTGTTGGGCGATAAGGTTATCTTGATGACGTGTTCTACAGGAAGTACACTTGGTGCAATATTATCACCACATGATGATGCAATACATAGTATGTATATGTACTCGCCCAACATTGATGTGTATGATACTAAGTCTAATATAGTTTTAGGTCCATGGGGCATGCAATTGCTTAATCTGGTTATGGGAGGAGAATATAACAGGATTGACTATGATGAAACAGCAAAAAAATATTGGTCTGAAGTATACCACAACGATGGTATTATTGCATTGAAGTCATTGATCAAAGATGAAATGACAAAAGAAAATTTTGCTAAAATTGATATTCCTATTTATTTAGGTTATTACTACAAAGATGAAGATCATCAAGACAAAATTGTCTCAGTAGATAGAATGCTAGATTTTTACAATCAGATAAGTACGCCAGAAGAAACAAAGCGACTTGAGGTGTTTCCAGAAGCGGGGAGGCATGTCATGACTTCTTATGTCTTTTCTAATAACTTAGATAATGTTAGAAAGAAATCATACAAATTCGCCGATGAAGTACTTGGGTTAAAGGTGAATAACGAACATTTAAACTAAGCTATATATAATTATCTTGTCTCATTTTCTAATCTTTTGAGATCTTTCTGGGAAGCTTTTAACTGATTTTCCAGATTTCTTATCTCCTCTTTTTTCTTTGATATTCTCATTTCGATGGTGTCATTAGCGTCATTTTCATTTCCGTCAAAGAGTGATTTTATTTTTGCGATACCATCTTCACCTTGATAATAACTTGCACCTATATATGCTATTGGAGCAAAAAACATCATGAATATTAATAATCTTGCAAACCCTGTAATTTTATATTTATTCTTCATTTCTTATTTTTTATAGTTACATATTTTGATTATGATCAAAATAGACAATATTTGTTTATTTGATCTATAATATTCTATCGTTTGCATTTTTACATCGACGAATATAAGTTACTTGATGGTTGAAATGACGATTTTGTGATATCTTATAGTCATTTACTAAATCAGCAACAGTTGGAACAAAGTATTCTAGTTTCGGTTAAGTTTTATTTTATAATAGTAATGTGAATGAAAATTGATTATCAGAGTTTTTCATGATCGAAGTAAATTTTCAAAAGTTAAACCATAAAGGGCTTCGTCTAATTATTGTCCTGCAAATTACCACAAGCCGAAATTTTATTAATGAGTTGTTAGTTTTATTGCCAGCTTCAAAAATTTGATTTGATTTAGATTTAATGTAAAGTATCATACATAACATATATTTTTTGCTTACAGAGTTGTTTCTATTGCTAATTTTGTCTTGGATTAAAATCTGACGTAAATCTTCTATTGTTTAAAGAAATATGCAAGAGAAGATTTAAGTGACAATGAGAATATCAAAGACACCCTAACATTTAAAACTCCCTTACCAAGAGTTTGATACATAGTTAACATCCTTATGTTTAACGTTGTAAATATATGTCGTTCTTTCATATATCATTTTCATGTTTAGTTTTTTTTCTTAGTAAAACTGTGACTTTTAGGCTTGCCTAGGGTCTTAGTATATCGGAAACATAGTTTATACCAAAACTTTACACAACATGTATCAAATTTTACCTTCGAGTCTTAGTTTTTTAATGAAAAACAAGACAATGCACACTTTCATAATTGTGCTTTTAACATTTAATGTTATTTTTTCTAACTCTTATTATGGAATTCTAGAGGCAAATTCATCCAATGAATCGAGCCTATCTGAATGGTTTTGGGAAGGAAGTAATTTCAGCGAGGAAAATGCTGCAGATGAAGACAGTGCATTGGCATCCAATGAAACATCTCCTGACAAAGTATTGACAGTAATCGCACCCCCTTCTCCTTCTTGTTCAGCTGGAGACTTTATATGGGATAACAACATTCATGTCAATGGATGTACAGTTACAGCTGATTGGAGTGTCAATCCATGTTGTAATTGGACTTACACTATCCCAGGTCCATATCCTTCTGGTATGACCAGTGGTCCTGTGAATATAGATATAGGAGAGGCAGTAGCATGGGATGGCTATTGTAACAGATCTAGTAGTGGTAACCAAACTGGTGAAAGTTATAGGGTAATATTTAAGAAAAACGGTAACGTTGTTTGGACATCTCCATTGACTGGAATTTCTAGTACGAATGATGGTGTTGCTACAGGTGTAGAAAGTGCATTTTGGAGCGGTCCTTTAGGTGGAGCTTTTTTACCAAATGGTACAGATGAAATAGTTTTACAAGGTGGGGTCAATTCTGTATATCCATCTAGTGTCTGTGTAAGTTATTCAAGTTGTACATCTACTACTGAGCCTCAAAACTGGACAGTAGATTGTGGAGACGGAGAAAAAGTTGATGTTTATGGAAGTGGTAATGGATCATGTTCATCTACTCCAGATATGACAGTAGCTATTCCATCTTCTGGTTCAGTTTACCAAACAATTGTTGAAGTAGCTTATAAAGGAAATTATCCAGGATCTACAATTACAGTAACTGATAATAATAATAATATTTATTGTTTAGATGAAACAGCAACTACTCCTTGGGGTGGTAATGTATATTCTGGTGAGTTACCAGGCAATATATCATCTGTTTCTCATAGTGCAGTAACCTATGGTGGAAGTTGTGGAAGTAATTTTGGACTTCAGTCAATGGTAGTATATGCATTCAGAACTACAACTACACCTTCAGCGCAGTCTGGTGTTTATTCAGCTGCAAATGGGTATAACGATATTGAAACATTTAGTATTCCGATACAAGCAGGTGCTTCTTCTCAACCTAGAGATATCACAGTTAGGTTACCAATCACAGAACTTACAAATGATGGAAGATACCTAACTGTTAATGCAACAGCAAATGGAGTAACTGGGTCCACGACAATTTTTGGCCCTGACGCAAATTTAAATACTTGTTGTCTAAATATAATTGAACTTACATTAAATGATGTTCCAGCTGGTGCAACTAACGTTGCTATAGAAGTTGTAACTGTAAATGATGCATTACCTGGAAATCCTACATTGGATGGTCAATCATGGATCATGGCAGGATTCATTACAATTGACCAAGAGTGTGTTGAATGCGCAGTAACTGGTACAGCAACTCCAAGTCCAAGTGAAGTATGTGTTGGAGGAAGTTCTACATTGACCGCTTCAGGTTCAGGTGGTGCCGCTCCATATCAATACGCATGGAATAACGGACTTGGAAATGGTGCTACTAAAACTGTGTCACCAACTTCAACAACGAATTATAGAGTTACAATTACAGATAATGTTGGTTGTACTAAATTAGCAATTACAACAGTAAAAGTAAATCCAATACCTTCTGTAAATGCAGGTGTTGATGCTGGAATATGTAGTGGGCAATCACTAACTGTAACAGCAAATGCAGTGAATGGTACAGCACCATATGTTTATGCATGGAGTAATGGACTAGGAGCGGGTTCTTCAAAAACTGTAAGTCCTGCATCTACTACAACTTATACTGTGACTGTTACAGATTCTAAAGGATGTGTTGATACTGATAATTTAATAATAACAGTAAGTCCAAATCCAGATATAACAGCTGCAGCTACGACTGACGCGTTATGTGGTGACGATGATGGTACAATCGAGATATATTTTGATGATATAGCTGGACAAACAACATTACAGCTTAGTATCAATGGTGGGGCAACTTTCCCATATTCAGTAAATGATAATACCGGATCATTGTTGATCAGTAATTTAGCTGCGGGTGCTTATACAATTATAGGCAAATACCCTGGAACTGATTGTGCTGATAACTTTGGTGTTGTTAATGTTGACAATGATGATGGGTTCTTAGCTGCAATTGCTTGTCCGGGAGTTATTGGTACAAGACAAATGACGAACCACCTTCATGAATGTAGTTCTAATAATACTAACGAACTTGTAATGTCAATTCCTGGTATATTTTCAAACTTTACAAATAGTCACCCGTGGTGGAGGTTGAAAAGTGGAGGTGTAATTACAGAATACGCAAATGGTTCTGCAGAATTTACAATGCAATTGGAAAATACAGGCAGACCTGATTTGGTTATAGATGTTCAAGTAATAATGAGCGAAAGAACATATGACATTTCTCCAATGTTACCGAACGTTCACCCAACTTGTAATACAGGAGATGTATCAGATTTTTACTACTATAATACTTTCTATGGAGTAATTACAGGAACAGGAGTATTATCGGGAGCGGTAATAACTTTAAAAGATAACAATAAGGCAATGCAGATAGGTACCGGAGCAACTGCAACTGCGCCAAACGATTATTCATTAGGAGCTTGGATCAAGACGCAAGTATTAACTCAACCAACTACAGGGACAACATTGAATCCTGGAAATAATGTCGATTTTCACATTACGATTTCTGGCGAAACTTATACTGATGATGACCTAACTTGTCAAGGAGGTTGTGAAGGTGAAGATGTAGTACTTACAGCATTAGCAATAGCTGCTGATCCTTCAACATTAAATTATGAATGGAGTAACAATGCAACTACTAAATCAATAACTGTAACTGCAGCTGATGCAGCAAACTATAGTGTTACTGTAACTCAAGATAATAGTTCTTGTGTAAGTATAGATAATATTACACTAAGTGCAGATCCAAACCCTGTAGCTAATGCAGGTGCTGATCAAACAGTTTGTTCTGGAGGATCAGTAACTTTAACTGCATCTGGTTCTGGAGGAACTCCTGGTTATACATATGCATGGAGTAATGGTTTAGGAGCGGGAGCATCAAAGACTGTTAGTCCAACAGCAAATACTACTTACACAGTTACAGTTACAGACTCAAAAGGATGTAGTCATACTGATGATGTTAGTGTAACACTAGCCAGTACAGTTGTTAATCCTGGCTCGATTGCTGGAGACGTTTCTGTTTGTTCAAACTATGATCCTGCAACAATCACGAGTACAGCTCCAGCATCAGGTGGATCTGGTGGAACAATAGAATATAAATGGCAAAAAAGAGAATATACATGTAGTACTGATATGTACTCTGCTTGGATTGATATTTCAGGAGCAAGCGGACTTACTTACGATCCAACTCCTATTACAAAAACTACGCAATACAGAAGACTTGCATTTAGAGAAATATGTACTGGTGGTTTTAAGATAACTAATGTCGTTACTAAGGAAGTAATTGATAATTATACTGATGCTGGTATTATTGCTTCAGACGAATCACTTTGTGGACAGTATGATCCCAATATGATTACATCTTCAGCTGATCCATCAGGAGGATGTGGAGGATCTGCAATATATAAATGGGAAGTAAGAGAGTATAATTGTGCATTAAATACTTATGGACAATGGAGTACTATTAATGGCGCTACAGCAAGCAATTATAATCCTACAAGTATAACCGTTACAAGCCAATACAGAAGATCTTCAAAAAGAGCGGATGATTGTCCTTGGTTAATAACACCTTCTGTTACAAAAGAAGTAGTAGAAAACTTTACGGATGGAGGTGATCTATCAGGTGATGAAGAAATGTGTGGAGGATATGATCCATCGAATATAGTTCCATTGACTTTGGCAACAGGTGGTTGTGGAGGTACTCCATACTATGCTTGGCAGAAAAGAGACAAAACTTGTGATGGTGCATATAGTGCTTGGAGTGTAATTAATGGAGAAAATGATATATTTTATAACCCAAGTGCAATTACAATAACTACTCAATATAGAAGAATTGCTAGAAGAACATTAGGATGTACTCCAGGTTGGGTTCTTTCTAATGTAGTTACTAAAGAAGTAATCGAAAACTACACAGATGGAGGAACTATTGAAGCTGATGAAGCTGTGTGTGGTTCATTTGATCCAGCTATGATTACAAATGCAGCTGACGCTAGTGGCGGATGTGGAGGTGAACCATATTATCTATGGGAAAAAAGAGATAAATCATGTAATGGAACATATAGTTCTTGGGCCACTATTAATGGAGCAACTGGGTTGACTTATAATCCAGGATCAATAACTATAACGACCCAATATAGAAGATTAGGAAGAAGAGCTGCTAGTTGTACACCAGCATGGGCATACTCTAATACTGTTACTAAAGAAGTTGTAGAAAACTACGATGATGGAGGTGACATTGAAGCAGATGAGTCAATGTGTGGTTCATATGATCCATCGATGATTACCAATGTGACTGACCCAAGTGGCGGTTGTGGAGGTTCTCCAACTTATGCATGGCAATCAAGAGAAAGGACTTCTTGTACGGGTTCTTACGGTGCATGGTCTACTATTAGTGGTGCAACAGCTATTACTTATAACCCAGGAGTTATTTCTCTATCTACACAATATAGAAGAATTTCAAGAAGAGCCGCTGGCTGTTCACCAGCTTGGGCAATGTCTAATTCGGTTACTAAAGAAGTAACGGAACAATATTCTGATGGAGGTACAATTGCTGGAAATGAAACAAAGTGCGGAGAATATGTTCCAGCATTAATTACTAATGCAGATAGCCCAGGTGGTGGTTGTGGTGGAGATCCAACTTATTTTTGGCAGAAAAGTGAGTATGATTGCGGTACAGCATCATATGGAGCATATTCAACAATTGCCAATTCAAATAATCTAACTTTCCAACCATCTTCGATATCTGTAACTACCAAATACCGAAGAGTATCAAGTAGAGATGAAGGTTGTTCTCCAATAACAGTAATGTCAAACGAAGTTGTTAAAACTGTTGTTGAAAACTTTACTGATGGAGGAACAATAGCTGCAGAAGAAGAAGTTTGTGATAGTTATGATCCAGCTATGATTACTAGTTCAGCATTACCAAGTGGTGATAATTGTTTTGGAACAGTAGAATATAGATGGTTCTCATCAGCAAAAGATTGCGATTTAGGTACATGGGAAGCAAATCAACTGATTCCAGGAGCTGCTGGTACTACTTACAATCCAGGAGCCATTACTGGAACTACAAGATATTTAAGAGAAGCAAGAAAATTACCTTGTACAGAATGGACAAGTTCTAACTGGGTAGTGAAAACAGTAATTATTAATAATACGGATGCAGGTACAATTCAAAGCAATCAAGATTTCTGTATAGAAGGTGATCCAGTAATGTTAACGGGAACTGACCCTTCTGGAGGTTGTACCGATGGTACTAATCTATATCAATGGCAGATGAGAGAGTTTATTGGTGGTGCATATACTGCATTTTCTAATATAACAGGTGCAACAGCGGCTACTTTTGATCCTGATATTGTTTCTGTGAATACACAGTATAGAAGAAGAGTGAGAAAAGGAAGTTGTCCATATATAAACTCTAATGTAGTCACAGTAACTGTAAAAGATAGTCCGTTATCTGGAATAACAGGACCATCAACTGTTTGTGCAAAAGAAATTGTTACATTTTCTGTAGACCCTGCTGTAGCGGGTGCTACATATGCTTGGACTTTCGAAGATGGAACTCCAGCATCATCAACTGCACCTAGTGTTAATGTTGAATGGACAACTACGGGAATAAAAGCAATTGGATTAACTGTAACAAAAGATGGATGTTCTGCAACCTATGATGCATCAATTAATATTACTCAAGAAGTAATTGCAGTAGGTGGACCTGATTTAGAATTATGTAGAGGAGGAAATATTACTATTGATGGTGGAGGAACTGCCGGAGGTAATTATACTTGGACTGTTCAGGCAGGTGATCCAACATCTATCGATAACGGAGCTAATTCTGATGATGTTTCAGTCTCACCTTTATCTACAACGATATATAAGTTAACTGTCACTCAAAATGGATGTTCTAGATCTGATTTTGTAACAGTAAAAATAGATGTAAATAAAAACCCAGTAGCTGATGCTGGTAATGATTCTTCACATTGTATAGGAGAAGATTTTGTTATTGGTGGTTCTCCGACAGGAACGGCGCCATTAGATGATCCTACAGCTGAACTAGGATATGTTTGGTCTCCAGCTTCATTTTTAAATGATGAAACTATAGCAAACCCGACTGCAAATATCAATACTGTAGGTGATCATGTATTTGAAGTAATTGTTTACTCATTTAATACAGGTTGTTCAGATACTTCTTCAGTAACTGTTACAATCGAACCAACAGCGAAAGTGGGTAACTTTGTTTGGATGGATTCAAACTATGATGGTATTCAAGATGCTGGAGAGATGGGTCTTAACGGAGTAACAGTTGATCTTCTAGATCCTAGTAATAATATTGTAGCTACTACAACTACATCAACTATTGGAGGTCAACCAGGTTCTTATGAATTTGAGGTTTGTACAGGTCAATACAGAATAGATGTAGACGAAACTAGCGTTCCAAATAAAATAGTTACCAAGAAAGATGTTGGTGGAGATACTGCAGATAGTGATATCGATAATAATGGTAGAACAGTTCTATTCTCACTTCTACCTGGAGATAATGATCAAACAAGGGATGCAGGTTTTGCTGGAGTGATTGATCTAGATTTAGATAAATCTGTTAGTAATAATGCTCCAAATGTAGGAGATGTAATTACATATACAGTAACAATATCTAACAATGGACCTAATGATGCTACATCTGTATCTGTTGAAGATGTAGTCCCTAATGGATTAAGCAATATTACTAATATAAGTAATGGTGGATTGATGGTAGCTGGAGTAATCAACTGGACTGGGTTGAGTGTAGTAAATGGAGGGTCAGTAACACTGACATATGATGCTACAGTAGAAAAACCAGGTACAGGAGTTTCTTATGAAAATGTTGCACAAGTAACAGGTGCTGATCAAATTGATACAGATTCTTCTCCTGATAATGATGATGGAGATCAATCTGAAGATGATGAAGATGCGGAGGTTATTGCGCCACAACAAGTTGATTTAGAATTAATAAAAGTAGCAAGTGATAGTGCACCGAATGTTGGTGATGTAATTACTTATACAGTAACGGTTTCTAACAATGGTCCAGATAATGCAACAGGAGTTGCAGTTGAGGATATAGTTCCAAATGGTCTTTCTGGAGTTACGAATATCAGTAATGGCGGATCAATGACTTCAGGAGTAATAAACTGGACTGGATTAAGTGTTGCAGATGGAGGATCATTAGCACTTACATATGATGCTACAGTAGAAGCACCTGGTACAGGAGTTAGTTATGAAAATGTAGCTCAGGTTACAGATTCGGATCAAGATGATTCAGATTCAACTCCTGACAATGATGATGGAGATCAATCAGAAGATGATGAAGATCCAGAAGTTATAGAACCAAAAATAGCTGACCTTAACTTGGTAAAAACAATAAATGATGATACACCAAGTGTTGGTGATGTTGTAACATTCACAATAGTTGTTTCTAATGATGGTCCAGATGCTGCAACAGGAGTTGAAGTTGGCGATGCTGTACCTAATGGTTATACTAATATTACAAATATTAGTGCACCAGGTGCAATGAACAGTGGAACTATTACTTGGAGTAATCTAACGATTGCATCAGGATCGTCAACAACATTGACATTTGATGCTGAAGTTGTAGCTCCTGGTGGAGCAACTGATTATAATAACATAGCGAAAGTTGAACTTTCTGATCAATTTGATCCTGACTCTACTCCAGGTAATCCAGCAGATACTGATGGAGATAGTAACGTAGGAAGTCAAGATCCTGATGATGATCAAGATCCTGATGATGAAGATGATGGTGACAACGCATATGTCGTACCAAGTGGAACAATCAGTGGTAACGTATCAGAAGATACTGATAACGATGATGTTGCAAATACTCCAATACCTGGAGTAACTATAACATTAACAAATAATACTACAGGTGCTACTCAAACAACTGTTACAGATGGAAATGGAGACTATGAGTTTACTGACTTAGATGCAGGAGAGTACACAATAACAGAAGAAGCTGAGACTAACATTGATCCTGATTTTGTAGATGTTTTTGATGGAGATGAGACTCCAGAGGATGTTGATGATGCAGTAGATGCATTGAACGATGATAGTATAGAAGTAACTCTTCAAATAGGAGAAGATGATGATGACAACAACTTCGTAGAGGAGCAGCTAGGAACAATCAGTGGTAATGTATCAGAAGATACAGATAACGATGATGTTGCCAATACACCAATACCAGGGGTAACAATCACATTAACAGATGTAGATGCAGGGACGACTGTAACCACAGTAACGGATGCAAATGGAGATTATGAGTTTATCGATCTAGAGCCAGGTGAGTATACAATCACAGAGCAAGATGAGGCGACAATTGATCCTACATATGTAGATGTATTTGATGGAGATGAGACATCAGAAGATGCTGATGATGCAGTAGACGCATTGAATGATGATAGCATTGAAGTTACATTGACACCAGGAGAAGATGATGATGATAACAACTTCGTAGAGGAGAAATTAGGAACAATCAGTGGTAATGTATCAGAAGATACAGACAACGATGATGTAGCTAACACACCAATATCAGGAGTAACAATCACATTAACAGATGTAGATGCTGGAACAACAGTAACAACAGTAACAGATGCAAATGGAGATTATGAGTTTATCG
>Ga0209187_1003682_pt1 | contig 12446 bp, 12 predicted proteins | sample BantaG_FD_187430 | JGI IMG/M metagenome (GOLD analysis project Ga0209187, IMG submission 187430) | Marine algal microbial communities from Bantry Bay, Ireland - BantryBay_4 metaG (SPAdes) (version 2) | ecosystem: Host-associated > Algae > Red algae > Unclassified | place: Bantry Bay, Ireland... | reverse complement strand
AAGCCGCCTTTGACACCATCCAAAACGCGATTGTGGAAGAGCTGATACGGATCAAATCTTAGGTTCATTCATCGGGTTAAGCTAAAGAAAAAGGCCGGGTCACCCCGGCCTTTTTTATGTTTAGAATGGGACCTATATACTTAACTAGCCACTATTGACCGACAAGGCGCGAGTGTGCCAGAACGCCGCAGGCCAAATCTAAACAAAAAATTAAGTGCCTGTGCTACAGAATGAGTCGTTCACGTTCAACCTGCACCAATGGGGAAGCCAAATGGATAATATCGACAAGGCCGCTGACGTGCTCTTTAATGAGATGGGCGTAGAAAACATTCGCTTCAGCATTAATCCAAAGTCCACCATGTCTGCGAATGAAAGAGCGGAGCAGGTCCTAAGGGTTCTTGAAGACCTTAAAACAGGTAACTTTGAAGTCGTAGACTAGCCCTTCCGTCATGGTTTATAAAGAAGTGTTTGAGCGCGTTCAGGCGTGCGAGATGAACATCGGATATTCCCGTGCCGTTGATAAAGACAAACTAAGAGATAGTGTTCAAGAGCTAACAGGCAGAAGGGTTCGTCACATTCGGATTCCTAGCCTTAGTGTAACAGACACCCGTGGTATATTTCTGCGCGCGCCTAAGGCACGCATTTCGGGTGGCATAGCCGAAAACGGAAACCCTGATGTCATTCTAACCCCATCTGGTTTAGCCGACACTTATATGGAGAGATTCATATACGTGAAAGAGCTGATGCACGTTTTCGAGAAACCTGACCATTACACCGCAATTGCAGACGACTTCAGAGGGCTTATCGGTGATATAGATTATTCTGTAGTCAAGAAATGTGAGCAGGCTAAATCTGACATGGCTGCACGTTGGATTGCCTTGAGCCTAATGTGCAACGACCAAGATCGCATTCGATGCTTAGAGGAATACCGCGAAACCAGAGAGAAAGATTATCACGATATAATCGAAGATTTTCGGATTCCCGGAGAGGTCATCGGCGGGCTATTCGAAGACCGATATGACGACATGGTTTTTGAAGCTAAGCAGAGATTTTTTTGAAATGTAATTTTGGGCTAGGAGAGTAAAATGGGCGGCAAAGCACGCAAGATAGAAATTCCGACTAGAGTGTTTAATAAGCATGGTGACGCAGTATTATTCTTTCGCAAGATGCTTGCTAGATACTCAAACGGAGATCGGGTATCGGATGCAGATGCCTTAGACCTAAAGGCGCTTATGAGCCGTCATGATGAACAACAACAAAAAGAAGGATGCGGCATATCTCACTTCTATGTTGATGAAGGTCCAGAGGGCTTCACAAGGTGCTTCTGGATAGCCAGAACAGATGGCAGCAATATTGATATCTCATTCATGCATTGCTTAGAGAAAAAACCCTACGATTAGTTGCCTAAGAGCTTTTTATCAAACAGCGCCACAATTTGCTCTGCCTGCAATCTTCCGCCCTTTAGAACATTTGCTTTGGTCAAAATATATTTTGGAAATTTGGTCAAAAGGTATTCTGACCTAAACCACTTTCTGAACAAAGGGAGTGCGGCATCGGGATAAGCCCAAGGCTTTTGCGGGTTGCTAGCTGACTGCGGGTAATAAGACGGATAATTGTGGGTGTATCTTATCCGTGGACCAAACTCTGCGTCGAGCTTGTGTTTAGACCAGAACTTGCCCCACGCTAGACCCACGCTGATATCCGGCAATGTCCTGTGGTTAACTGGAAGGTCGGCGTTAATCAGATCAACGGCTATGCCGGTGGTTTCGCTAAACAAGATAAAGTGCCCCTCAGGCGCGCTATCGTTAAGAAGCGACACCCTGTCATTAAAGTATTTCCATTTGTCTTCGGGCGTATATTGCAACGCCTCATAGATGAATTTCTGCAACCCGAACGCGGCAAGTGACCGATAATTTTTCAACGCGGTTGGATTGGTCTCGCGCGCCTCAAACGAATAATATTCCAGTATGGCCATACAGACTATGTCTGGATAGGCGTAGTGAACTGAGCCGCCCTCTTTGACCTCTAGGAAAAGGGCTGGTTCGTCGTAACCTCGTTCGAAGAGGTAGTTTTTCAAAAACCCATTCCGGCCTTTTCCTATAACGGGGTCAGAGAATTTATCGGTCCAGTCCTTAGAAATGTCAAAAACTGTGGCACGTCCGATTCCGGCCATTTGAGCAAGACCAATTTGGGTAAGGTAGGGCAGTCCGTTTTCGAGAACCCCCATTTCTACGCCATTTATATTTTTCTGGACCTGAATACCCAAATCTAGAGGGCGCTGCCGGTTCAATGCCGGTGTTTGGCCTAAAATGGACCCTAGCCCTTTGTTTTTAGGCGAATTATAGGGTGCCGGTTCAACCATTTTCTTGGCGAGACTATCAAAGTCCGCGTCTATAGGGGGGATGATCTTATCAGGCATTGATTAACTCCGCATACTTGAGTCGCTTGCCAGCGGATTTGGTGATTGTTGTGTCGATGAACTCCATAGTCGTCAACTCGCGAGTGTTGTGACGATAGGCGAACTCGGTGACGTAGCGGTGCAAATGCTTTGTGCTCATGTAGTGGTAAATTCCGTAATGTCCGCGCTTCAACAAAGCCCAAAAGCTTTCGATGCCGTTTGTGTGGGCTTGGTCACGGACATACTCGCCAGCCGAATGATTTACCGTGAAGTGATTGTAACCGTTCAAGCCCTTATAGCCTGTGAAAGCGTCTGTAACGACCGTAGCGCCCTGTTGAACGTTAGATTTGATAAAGCCCTGCAAAGTGTAAGCCTTGGTGTTGGCGATAGGTTGAGCAACGACATTGCCCTCACGGTTTTTCATGCCGATTACGGCGGCTTTACCGACAGTGCCACGGCCTGATTTTAACTTTTTCTTCGCGTGCTTATTGCGCTCTTTACCGCCGATGAATGTCTCATCAACTTCGACAGTAGAATTACTATCGTTATCTTTGTTTCCGTCATTACCCATCCAAGTTTCACGGATGCGTTGCGCCAAAAACCAAGCCGTCTTTTGGGTGACGCCTAATTCTTTAGCCATCTGAACTGATGAGATACCCTTGCGGGCTGTTGTCATCATATACATGGCCATAAGCCATTTTTGAAGGGGTAGACGGCTTTCAGCTAAGACCGTGCCAGTGCGGACGCTAAAGTGCTTACGGCACGTTTTGCAGCGGTAAGGCATTGGCTTGTGATTTTTACACTCGGTGACTTCCGTGCTACCGCAATGTCCGCATGTTGCGGTTTCGCCCCAACGCTTGTTTTCAAAGTAAACCCGCGCGGATTCTTCGTTCGGGAACTTTTCGAAGAACTTGAATAAGGATAGGTGTTGGTCTGTCATAACACCTTAGAACATAACTAGCCAAGTTAGTCAACAGATATTTGGCTAGTTAAGTATATAGGTCCCTTTAGAATTGCCCGAATAAACCAATCCGAAACCTAACCTACAATTTCGTCTTCGGAAAAGAAGAAAGCGATTTCTTCAATCGCTGTTTCCGGCGCATCAGAGCCGTGAACTGTGTTGGCATCAATGCTTTCAGCAAATTCAGCGCGGATTGTGCCCGCATCGGCTTCTGCCGGGTTCGTTGCGCCCATGACGTCGCGATACGCTTTGATGGCGTTTTCGCCTTCAAGGACTTGCACGACAACCGGACCGGACATCATGAATTTGACAAGATCGCCGTAGAACGGACGCTCTTTATGCACGGCGTAAAATCCGCCGGCTTGTTTTTCAGTCAGCTGCACACGCTTTTGCGCGATGATGCGGAGGCCCGCTTCTTCGATCTTAGCGTTGACTTTGCCGGTGATGTTGCGCTTCGTCGCGTCGGGCTTGATAATTGAGAATGTGCGTTGAACGGCCATTGGAAACTCCCTGAGGGCTTTGTTTTAACTTTGGCGCGCGCTTAATGCGGGCTTGCTCTGCTGTAAAGGCGATATAGAAGCTGGAGCTGTGCTTCATATCAATGATCTGACATATCGTATTGAGGGCCGCCCGCTTTTCACTCAGGCCACATTGGCCATTAACACCGGCCATAAGGTCGGCCTTGTCGGGCGAAATGGGACAGGCAAGTCCACCCTCTTTCGACTGATAAAAGGCGACATCAGCCCCGATGACGGCGAGATTAACTTGCGCAAAAACATGCGTCTGGGCGTTGTCGACCAAGAAGTTCCCAGCGGCCCGCAAAGCCTAATCCAAACGGTTTTAGACGCGGATAAAGAGCGCAAATCCCTGCTAAGTGAGGCTGACACCGCCACAGACCCTATGCGCATTGCGGCGATACATACGCGTTTATCCGATATTGATGCCTATTCTGCGGAATCTCGTGGGGCTTCGATTTTGGCGGGATTAGGATTTACGGCAGAGGATCAGCTCAAGCCGTGCTCTGATTTCTCGGGCGGGTGGCGGATGCGAGTTGCGTTGGCAGCCATGCTCTTCGCACAGCCCGATCTGTTGCTGCTCGATGAGCCGACAAACTATCTGGATGTGGAAGGGGCCGTCTGGCTGGAGGCGCATATCCGCAAATATTCTGGCACGGTTTTTGTGATTTCTCATGACCGGGATTTTCTCAATACCGCCGTGACCCACATCGCGCATTTACGAAGTGGCAAGCTGTTTTCCTATCCCGGTGATTACGATAATTTTGAGCGCCAGGTCGCGGAAGCCAACCGTCACGATATGTCGCTTATGGCCAAGCAAGAGGATGAGCGGCGACATCTGGAAGACTTCGTTCGCCGCTTCCGTTATAGCGCATCGAAGGCGAAACAAGCGCAGAGCCGGATAAAGAAGCTGTCTAAGATGCAGCCCGTCGCGACCATTATCAATGACCCGATTTCGCCTATCGTTCTGACAGGTCCCGAGAGGCCACTCTCCCCGCCTATCGTGAAGTTCGACTCGGTTGCTTTGGGGTATGGCGACCTCGTGGTTTTACGAAATCTAAACCTGCGCATTGATCCCGATGACCGCATTGGAATTTTGGGTAAAAACGGACAAGGCAAATCCACCTTTGCCAAGGCGATTATGGATGAGTTAAAACCGCTCATGCTCGACCCCGCCAAGCCCGGATATATTAAGCGCAATAAGAAACTCCGCATCGGATATTTTGCGCAGCACCAGATCGATCTGCTTAACCCCAAAGCCAGTGCTTATGACCATGTTGTCAAACTTATGCCGGACGCGACAGAAGCGCAAAGACGCGCCCGCCTCGCCGGGTTTGGGTTAGGGCAGAAAAACGCGGAAACGCCCGCCGGGGATTTGTCCGGCGGGGAAAAAGCGCGGCTCTTGTTCTCGCTCATCGGTTTCAACAAACCGCACCTGTTGGTTCTGGATGAGCCGGCGAACCATTTGGATATTGATAGCCGGGCCGAATTAATTCGGAGCCTTAACGGTTATGAGGGCGCGGTGATCGTCATCTCCCATGACAGAAACCTGCTGGAGGCCGTCGTCGATAGGCTTTGGCTGGTTGATTCCGGTAAGGTGGAGCCCTTTGACGGATCCTTAGAAGATTACCGCGCCCTTCAATTGGAAAAGACAAAAACTGATAAAAAACAAAAACCTAAAGAAGATAACTCGCGCAAGAAAAACCGCCAAGACCGTGCGGAATCAATTAAGAAAATCGCGCCACTAAAGCGAAACACGGAAAATTTGGAAAAGAAGTTCGAAGCCGCGCAGACAAAATTAGGGCAGATTGATGCACGTTTGGCCACAGAGGATTTGTTTACTAAGAACGCCGAAGAAGCTGTTCAACTGGGGCAGGCGCGTGCTAAGACGCAGGCGTTAATCGACACCCTTGAGTTGGAATGGCTGGCGGCGCTGGAAGCTTATGATCTGGCACGCGAGCGTGAGGGTTTGGATTAGCGCAAGCGTATTAAATTGCTGCGGGCAAAATGGCTGAACCGCGGCTTGTGGGAAGATTGCCATGTTAAATTCACGTCTCTTGCGCAAGCAGGATGCCTTACTGCATTTCGAACTCATGGCGTATTTAATTCGCCAATTTGGCGCGCCGCTGCGACCAACTGTGCCCTCGCTCCTGCGCAGAACACCCGGCTGGGAATCGCTGGCGTGGGATCCATCTGACACACGATCCATATTCCATTGGGCGTTGGACTATTTTACCGAAATAAAGTCAGCCTGTCATATGCATGATCTCAAGGCCGAGCTTTTCCCGGAAGGGAGTAGCGACGATGCAGAACATATGGTCGCAAATCATCGCGTCGATGCGTTGGCGGCGGGCCGCATGCCATACCGGAAGAGCGGTATTCCCGCGGTTATTTATGACCCTTCATATTGCAGCCAACCGGGTTATTTTACGGCGACAATCGCGCTGCAACTCGCTGAATTTCGCGTCAAAACATTCGAGCCGGAGACTCCGCCCTCGCCTACCCAACGACAAAAAATACGCTTAACCGCTGCCGCTTATAATCGGCAAGGATTCGTTTTGGCCAATCTGCTTGAACAGGTTTCGGACGGCCTCTCTCGGTCTGGCGTTAAACGGACCATATCCCAAAGGGAGATCCTGAATACGCTGTGTTTTTCGACGTGTCTGTCTTTACGCATTCGGCGTCTGACAGCGGAGCAAATTGTTGCGACATATGGCACGCGCATGACCCCTAACTTTCGCCGGAAAATTCCTCTGGCCTGTAGACAAATAGACTCGCATGCAGCCACTTTAGAGGTTTTGCAAATGCTGGCTGATCGCAAGGTCGGACAGCGCCCGCCCCCACAGCTCGTCAAACGCAGCGCCTAGCGGCAGCTAATCGATTGAATATAACCTTCATTATCCAACTGGATTGTGAGGCGGGTATCCATCTCAGGACCCAAGTTTAAACTATCCCTCAGATTGGAAATAGACGGAGCATAGAGCGATTGCCCGGGAAGATATTCACGAACCTCCATATAGGGCGGCTGCTCGTAGAATGTGTCGTCAGGATTATAGCCAAAGCCTTCAAGCTCTGCCGGTTTGAGCACGCGCTTGCGTCCCGGCAGGCCCGCAATGAAAATCGCCCCCTCATGCTGCCCCAACAAGCCTTGATAGAGCTGAGAGCGGCACGCATCCACGGGCGGGATCATCGGCGTTGGCTGCGCGGCCAGATAAGCCGGACGCACATACTGCCCCTGCCCCGGACGCGGCTGATATTGTGGATAGGTGCTGGAGGGGTTCCCGTAAGCACAAGCGGTGAGCACTAGGGCCCCGAATATTGCGAAATTGCGAATCATAGCCTCTATTTGCCGCCCCAAGCGTTTACACCGCGTTAACCATGATGACTTGGCATTCGGCCCTTTCCTGCTATGGGAGCCGCGAAATGTCCGACACCCCAACCAAACCCACCCCTGCGCCTTGGCGCGCCACCGCCCTCACCCTGTTCCCGGACGCCTTTCCGGGCGTTCTTGGCACCTCCATCATTGGCGGGGCGCAAAAAAGCGGGATTTGGCAGCTAGATACAGTAGACATTCGCGATTTTTCGACTAATAGGCACCGCAGCGTCGACAGTCCGCCCTCGGGCGGCGGTCCCGGCATGGTGTTAAAACCTGATGTGGCCGCAGCCGCTATCGACTCAGTGTCTGATGCCAGAGATGGCGACCGACCGCTGATATATATGACCCCCCGGGGGAAACCGCTGACGCAACAACGCGTGAGGGCGCTTTCATCGGGCGCGGGTCTTATTGTGTTTTGCGGACGGTTTGAAGGCCTCGACCAAAGGGTGATCGAAGCCCGCAATATGGAGGAAATCTCCATAGGCGACTTCGTTCTCGCGGGCGGAGAGGTCGCGGCGCAAGTGATGATCGAGGCGTGTGTCCGCCTGCTGCCCGGGGTTTTGGGCGCGGCAGACAGCACGGTCGATGAGAGTTTTGAAGACGGCTTGTTGGAGTACCCCCTCTATACCAAGCCAAGAGAGTTTGAAGGCCGGAGCATTCCGGAGGTTCTGCTAAGCGGTGATCACAAAAAGATCGCAGCGTGGCGGGACGCACAAAGCAAAGAGACAACGCAGGCAAGACGGCCCGACCTTTACGAAAAGGTCATGGCGGCCAAATTGCAAACAGGAGACGGATCATGAACGTCATTGAAAAAATTGAAAAAGCCGAACAGGCGCGCCTCCTCGAAGGCGGCAAAACCATCCCCGATTTCTCGGCCGGCGATACGCTCGTCGTTCAGGTCCGGATTACAGAAGGCACGCGGACACGTCTGCAGGCCTTCGAAGGCGTCTGTATCGCCCGCTCCGGTGCCGGCATCAAAGAGAGCTTCACCGTTCGCAAGATCAGCTACGGCGAAGGCGTAGAGCGCGTCTTCCCCCTCTACTCCCCAATGGTAGAAGAAATCGAAGTCAAACGCCGCGGTAAGGTGCGTCGTGCGAAATTGTATTATTTGCGGGATCGTCGTGGGAAATCCGCGCGGATTGCAGAGCGGACAACAGGACGCGGTATGTCAGGTGGTAGAGCCAAGAAGTAGGCGCCGCTTACATTGAAGAATATATGACCGCTGCTCCTTTGGAGTGGCGGTTTTTTTGTTTGCGGAGTCATACCCACATATCGGACACTGGCTTATATGGATTGCAATGGAGACATCTCGAGAGTCTTAATTGACGCGATGTTAGGCAGTCGGCCTCTCGAGTAGATCGCGACAAGTGGCTCGTTAAACGACATGACCGCATCTTATACTGCGGCAATAAATAGTGGGGCTATAAAATTTAATCTAGCGGTGAGGCCGGTTTTGGCAAGGCAAGTTTTGACGATAAAAGTTCGCCAGTAACTTTTCTTGTGATCATGCTACTCCATTTTGCTTTACAGGCTTGTTCTGTAACCCTTTGCACTCCCTTCTGTCTGAGCATTGTAGCTGCCATAGCATGGGATAGCTGGTCTTTTGCAATATCATCAAGAGAGTTCTCCTTAATGCAATTAGCGAGATTAAGTTTTAGTGTTTCTAGAAAGACACTATCCGTATCGAAGTAGTTTATGTACTTGAGAACGTCGTTGAACCAATCTTGATTTCTCAATTGTATGTGTGCGATACACAATAGAAGTTTAGAAAAATTAGTTGTATTTGGGTTTTCTGGCCCTGGCAAATCAGCCCATAATCGCGCACTACCCAGAGATTCTAATAGTATTTCTGATATACGTCTAGGCATATCGATAATTAGGTTAAAATGGCGACGTTTGAACTTTTGTTCAGGTGTCTCCATCATGAACTTAGGGTTTACAGGGTAGTAAAGCTTAAAAACTATTCCGCTTACGTGAGCAGTTCCTTCCTTTAGCAACTTCGGAATAGACAGGAACAGTGCTTGAGAGAACAATTCTAATCCTTCTAGATAAATTTCACAAACCTCAAGCCTGGTATCTAGAAGATCTTGATCTAAGTTTCGTACACATAAGGCCGTGGTTTCTAAAGTTTTGAAGAGCAGAATTAGTCTTTCAGTATAAATTGACGTTTTGACAATTTGTTCAAATGGTGTCCCAAAATCATAATTTTCGTCTGCTTCTTCATCGAGTTCTATAAGGTTGGGTACATTGTCAAAGACTTGCATGGCCAGTGCTTTATTGAACTCATCAAGGCTCTCTTCTTTCACAGAAAGTGTAAAATCATTGTATGGTTGAAACTTCTGGCTCAACTTACTTTCTTCGCGATAATACGAAATAGTTCCTTTTAAATCCTGCGCTAAAACATGGAGTAGTTCTGCATCATTACGGGATAAACCCGATGCGAACTCCATTACTTGTGGAAACGCGCTATATCGTCCATTCTTTAATATCGCAGCTTTAAATTCAGTATCTTTGTTGACCTTTAAAGCTAAAAAATACCAAGTCCACATGCTTTGGTTAAAGTGATACTTGTCAACACCATGTTTGAAAATACGTTTGTTTATGTAGAATTGTAAAGCATTAGTAGCTAGCCAATTTCCACCATAAAGCCCTTTAAATTTCAAACAAAACACCTCCCATTGCTCCTCAGTAAAGGTAAATTCGTCTTGGCCAAACAAGCTGCCAGTAAACTCCGTCAACAAATGCATATTGTCTTCAAAGTCTAATTCTTCGGTATAGCCAAGCGAGTCGTGATCCTTATTAAATACTTCCTCAAAGTACCTCTTCACAAGTTTCGCTCGATTCAGAGGGTTATATACGCCGTCTTTCGCAAATATGTCGGTTAACATAAGGACGGTGAAGGCATTTCTGTGCAGGTTTAAACGCTCAACCTCCATTACAACTTTTTCGGTAATATCATCCAAGCACGAAAAAGCTGATTTTGCAGGATGTTTGGCAATAAGCTGCCGAACGTTTCCCTTCGATAACGCGTTTAAATAATAAATGTTGTTGGAGACAACTGAATCAAAAATGGTTGATGAGGTTAAAACTTGCATTTCTTTATTTAGAAATATCACCTGCGCCTCTGGATGCATCTTTCTAAGAAGAGTAGAAGACTTTACATGCGTAGAGTTACCAGCGTTAAAGTCGTCAATTATAAAAACGCATATTTCATCATTGCATTCTAAACCGATGTCTTGACTCGCATTAGACAAATATTTTCCAATAGCACCTCTGTATTTAGGCAATTCATCAGCACTCAGTATAATACTCTTAGAACCACTACGTAGTTGAGTTAATGCGATTGAGTAAGCAAGTACACTTCCCCCGTATTGAGAAGGGGTGTTTATGAGTATATTCCCATCGAGCGCGCAAATATCTTCTAACGTATGTCGCGGCGCATCCCGTTTCTTCTCATATTGCTGGATTGGCTTTCGAGTTAAACTGGGCTCAACGTGTATTACCGTTTCGCCGATTGCAGATGAGTTTAAGGTTCTCTCAAGTAAATTTTGGTACCTTTTTATAGCTCTTTGAAATTTCCTATTGTTCAAGTTTGTCCACACAGACTCATATTTTGTGATGCCAGATGGAGTGCCCGTAATCGTCGTTCCTTCATTAAAACTAACAAGCGTCTTCGAAAAATGTCTGATAGAAGTAGACAACGTGTTTCTGATAAAATCGGACTCTACTACTTGATAAAACTGTTGTGTATGTTCGTGAGATGCTAATGCGCCTCCTTGCAACATAACTGTGCTAGTTCCTAGAAATCCAGTGGTTGAATTTACGCTAGGGCTGTGTTCATGCCCTAAGAGAACCGCTCCAAAATGCAGATCAATAATTCTTTTGAGTTCGGCGCGAACGTCTTCTCTATACCACGACAACGGATGGTGCATCGAAAGGATTCGTTGTTCAATATTTGGCGTGTCTTTAATCCACGCTGATAAGGGTTCAAGATTAAGTAACAAATGACCATAGTCGGTCTCTCTTCCACCCAATTTTAATCCACCAAACGACGAAAACCCAGAGTTAAGCAGGAACATTCCTGTTGCATTAGGAAGTGTGTACCCCGACCCAAAAACTGATTTGGAACAACAACCAAGACCATCAAAGTAACTCTCAAACTTAATGTACTCTTCCATTGCTTTCCGATAAAAATCTTCTTGACCAGTGAGATAACTTGACAACGATTTCCAGTCCGGATGACTTGAGGATGTGCCAAGTATCGTAGCAAAGTTCTGTTGAATAAAGCTCCTTGAAACATCGTGGTTACCAGGGGTAATACAAATTTTCAGGTCATTATCCGTCACCACATCGAGTAGTAGCGTAGCTAAACCTTCATACTGAGCAGAGGATTGACCTGATTGAGCAATGTCTCCAGAGACTATAAAAGGTACTTTTTTTTGCCCTCTAATTTGTTTTTTAATGTCGTAATTCAACGCAGTAACGACCTCTTCGCAGTGCGAAGACTGATAAGATGAATAATGAATATCAGTAGCGTGAACTATTAAAAACTTAGATGATAACATTATGATGCCCGTGGATGTAATTGATTTATGGACTACAACCTTGACTGACTGCTTTCGTCAACTCTCAATGGTGAATAACTTGTTAGTTACTCTGAATTTGAATGTGATACTAAAGCTGCCGAGGTCCGCCGTCGGGAAATTCGAAAATGCCCTAATGTCTCCTTAGCTCCCAGAGCCGCAATCCACGATCCAAAATCCCGCCATCCTCACATTTTCTCCCCGATTTCTTCGGTTTTATGGGCCCTTGAAAAAGATGCGTCCACGCTTTCCAAACCCGTGATAAATTGATCCAGTTCTTTCAAACATGGGACAGGTGAGCGCTTACTTGCTCGTTTGGGAGACGATGGGTCTGAGCGCCTGAGTGTGAGAACTTGGAGTGTGCCGGGACTTTAGGAGTGAGAGCCGACTAGTGGTTCCAAGTGGGCCAACTCTAGGGTTGTACCGGCCGCTTCTTCAAAAACCATTGCCGCGTGGTATGCGTGTCCGTCTTACAATCGGATGTGAGGGCTTTGCGTAAAACAACTTTCTACTTCGGTCTCCATCGCGGAGTCCACCACGCGGGCCGTCCCGCTTAAATATAATTGTCGGCTGACCCGCTTTGAAAAATTAGGGGCAGTGGGAAATTCCGTAT
>Ga0209187_1003681_pt1 | contig 12447 bp, 10 predicted proteins | sample BantaG_FD_187430 | JGI IMG/M metagenome (GOLD analysis project Ga0209187, IMG submission 187430) | Marine algal microbial communities from Bantry Bay, Ireland - BantryBay_4 metaG (SPAdes) (version 2) | ecosystem: Host-associated > Algae > Red algae > Unclassified | place: Bantry Bay, Ireland... | reverse complement strand
CTTTAGCTTTTGTCGCCAATAGATTAAGGTGTGGTAATTTATCTGATGGAGCTCCCCATATTTTTTAAGGGTTTGACCACTTTGTTCGTGATCTAATAAAATCTCTTCCCACTCTGTTGAAGAGCGCCTTGGTGCCTTTTGCATTTTTATGTATTTTAGTGCAGGGCAAAGATGTGGAGATTTGGTGAGGTGGGCAAGAAGTGGTTGGTCGAGTGCTTACTAACAGCCTGCAACAAAAAAGCAGGAAATAAGATTACGAAAACAGAAGAAGAAAAGAGCTCCCAAAATTTTGATTATGGGAAGATAAAAGATGGCGTTTATACAAATGACTTTTTTGATTTTAGTATCACATATGACCCGTCCTGGCATGTACAAGACGATGGTCAGATGGCGCATTTAACAGAATTGGGAAAAGAACTTTTCGTCGGGGACGATGAGGCAATCAAAGCAATAATGAAGGCCTCAGAAATAAACTCAGCCAACTTGTTCGCCATTTTTGAACATGAAGTCGGAGCCCCGGTTGAATTTAACCCTTCGCTTATGGTTATCGCTGAAAACACAAAGTTTGCTCCAGGAATAAAGCGAGGGAAAGATTACTTTTTTCATGCTAAAAAAATAATGAAGCAAACACAAATAGACTATAAATTTGAAAAGGAAATTTATGAAAAAGAAATGGGAGGCGTTTCTTTTGATGTCATGGAAGTTGATGCGGATTATGGTTTTGGAAAGGTTACTCAAGAATACCTTACCACTGTAAGAAAAGGATTTAGTATATCTTTTGTTATTACCTACAGAGATGAAGAACAAAAAACAAAGTTGTATGATTTGTTGGAGGGAGTTAAGTTTTCTAGGTAGTAAACGGGTATTAATACTAAATTATTGATGGAGTAGGGCGCATAATTTGATTGTTGGAATTAAGTAACTCCAGGCTCTCTAATTCGCAGGGCGAATGCCCCACTCAATTGATCTATCCCTTTCAGGGAAATTCCGTTGCTACTGCGAACTATGGGTTTGCGACCAGCAAACACTATGTGCTCTCTCTGCGATAAAATACGATCACGGGAAAACTATGAACCTATGTCATCTATGTGTTTCAACCCTACGAGATCGGGCTCACTTCAAAAGGAAACTGATGCCTGATTCTCTATGTCAACCAGGCTCGGAAGTCCCTTCGGGCTTTCCGGTCCTTAAGCCACATCATACGGCACCCCAACCCCCAAATCCAACTCAATCGTCTCCAATATCCGATCAACCGGCTCCACCAAACTAAGTCCCGTATTCTCCTCAAAAATAACCCGAGGCCTACTCGTCTGCTTCGAAATAGCAACATCCTGATAAGGAATATAACTCTTAATAATCCCAACCAATGAAGCCTTCCGATAAGGACTGGTCCCCTGTATCGAAATCATCTCAGGTTTAGTAATAATCGGCCCACCACTATTACCCGGAAACACAAAAGCATCAACGGTGTAATCCGAACTTCGCTTTTCATACAAATCCCGGATACGTGCAATAATTCCACTTCGTACCATCACGTGCTGACGATCCTTTGACACCAGTCCCATTGGGAAACCCAGGGCATAAATAAAGTCGCCTTCAGACAAACCATTGGTCTGCATGTCCACCGAAGTGATCGCATCCGTATCAGATTTGAAAAGACCATACTTCATACCTTCTGCATGAATTGGTTGCAAATTAATTCTCAAAACCGCTACATCAACATTCGGATTAGCATGACCTGTCCAAAGTTGAACCCCTTCCTTGTCATACAAGTTGACAGGATAGTCTTTTGCCGGTTGATTGGTCTGCGGATTAAAGCGAAGTATTATCGAACGATGTCGTTTGATCACGTGCTTATTCGTCACCAGATACACTGTATAGTCTTTCTTAGCCGGATCATCCGCATGTGCTTTCGCAAATTTACCAAACAGGAAGCCAGTTCCAATCCAGGTTTTGTTGACTTTGTTATTGCTCTTTTGTTGTATGCCTATTGCAACAACGCAGTCCATAAAAAAAGGAGGTATTAATGCCATGTAATAAGTATGAGGTATAAAGTATGAGGTATGAAGTATAACGTGAGATGGATAAATAAGTTGAGATTTATTTTTAAAAGTGTAATTTGCGAGTGGCTTAATTTGGAATTTGGAGATAAATATTCAGTAAACTAAGCTTACACTTTCCTAATTTAACTTCGATAAATACTATGAGTAAAACAAGCGCTTTGAAAGAAAAATCATTTTTACTGGCAGTACGAATTGTTAAGTTATATAAATATTTAGTGAAAGAACATCATGCTTATGATTTAGCGAAACAAATTTTAAGATCGGGAACAAACCCTGGTGCTATGGTAAGAGAAGCATTTAATGGTGAAAGCGATAAAGATTTCATACACAAGCTCAGTATAGGTCAGAAGGAGTTAGGCGAAACTAAATGCTGGTTAGAGTTATTAAAAGCAACAGACTATCTTTCTGAAGAACAGTTTGAATCCTTGTATAAAGATACAGAGGAGGTAATGAAATTGACCAGAAGTTCCATCATTACAAAAAAAAAAAATGATCCTATTATAGTAGTTATGAGGTTTAAAGTATGAGGTATAAAGTATAAAGTATGAGGTATTTCCCGCTAACGTAACTAACGTAGAAATTGTCTGTCTTTAATAGGTTGGGTGTGTCTCGTGAAGGGTGTCTATGGATTTTAAAATCAAAATCAAAAGGCCCTCAATTGCGATCTTTCTATACTACTGACAATCTGTTTGTTATGAGTTGTACTTTTGCGTTAGCAGGAATTTTTTGACTTTGATTTTGATCGAAATTTTGATTGAAAGACACAGTTTACAGAACAGTCCCAATAGGTTAGGGGGATTATACCTCATGCTTTTTCCCCTCTCTTAATACGCTAGAAGGAATATACCTTATACCTTATACCTTATACCTTATACCTTATACCTTATACCTCACACCTCACACCTCACACCTCACACCTCACACCTCAGACCTCATACTTCATACCTCACACCTCATACCTCATACCTCATACCTCATACCTCTGTTATTTTCTCGGGCTCAGGAGTCACCTTGCTTCGCGATGGTGCTTCCCGGTCCCTAATGCCTCAGAATATCTCCTCCATAAAGTCCTCCTTCATATAAGCAAATTGAATCTCATCAATCCAGGCCTTATCCTGGTGATCGTAAAAGTGCTGACAGAAGCGACCTTCCTGTTTAAAACCAATTTTTTCCAAAACTCTGGCAGAACTCGGATTTCGAACATCCACCTTGGCCAATATCTTATGTACATTATGATCTTTGAAAACGGTTTTCATTAGCATACGGACTGCTTCTGTTGCATAACCTTGTCGCTGATAATCAGGATGAACCGTATAGCCTATTTCGACAATACGTGGCTCGTCTTCCTTGAACAGTATCGCACAATCTCCAATTAATTTCTCTTCCAGCTTATGCTCAATAGCAATTTGGAGCCATTGGCCGGGTACACCCAATGGAAGCTCTTTTTGTTTTTCGATAAAATGATCAGATTCTGCTTTTGTCTTCACCATAAAGTTCTGATATTTACAGACTTGTGGATCAGATCGGTAAGCGTAAAAGTTTTCTGAATCTTCGATTTTCATTTGGCGAATGATCACCCTAGGTCCTTCAATTCTCATCTTCTAGTTTGTTTATGTCCGTTTAAGGGAGTTCTTTTTGGTTCGCCTAAAAGTAAGATTTTTGTTTTACCTGAACTGTAGGAAAGACCGACTTTTTTCTGTCAAATTCTATTAAAAGTTATTGTAACTATTCAGCTGTTGGCTTTTAGCTGTTGGCTGTTGGCTTCCTTCTAACGCGATTTACTCGCGATGGAGGGAAGCTAACAGCTAAAAACCAACAGCTAATAGTAAAGTAACTGAACAGTTACAAGTTATTTTGAAACAACTTCAATACACGGTGTATTAAGTTGCTTTACATTTTGAATAGGTTATTTTTTGTGCGTACGAGTCAATTTTTTTGAGAATAGCCTTAGCTATTTGAAGAAAAAGGTGTATTCAATACCTTAGGTGTCATTGTGTTTCCCTCGAATGTGTTTTTTTGACAGGATTAATAGGGTAAACATGATTTTTCTTCTTACGTGAACGATTAACATGATGCTTCGACTGCCATTTCAATTGCCATTCAAAAACGCCCATCTCCAGATTTCGCCATCCTCAATATCCGTGACTTCAGCAATTTTTTGAAAGCCGATTTTTTCTAAAATGAGAGCAGATGGATTATTTTCCGGAAGGGTATGCGCCCAAACCTTTATTACATCAGGATGCTGTAAAGCATGCTGCACCAAATGGGTAGCGATCTCTGTCGCATAACCTTTTCCGCGCTGCTGGACAGAAACTTCATAGCCAATTTCAACAACACCAGCTTCATCAGGCTTGCCTTTGTAACCGCAACTCCCAATCAAGGTATTCGTTTCTGTGAGAATGGGTAGGTAGGTATACCAGATTTCGTCATCTGGATGGCTTATGATTTTGTCACGTGCAAACTCAAAGATGGGAAGACCAAAGTTACTCCAATTGGCAGGTACCTCCACATTAAGATAGTCTGCTAGAGCATCGTCTCCAGCAAGTATTGCATCTATCAGTTGGAGACTGCATGATATAAGGCGTAGTCGCGGTGTGAGTATTGTTGGCATTTATCTTTTTTTGGAGCTGCCTCTAAAGGTACTGATTTCGATTGATTGGGTTACGTCGTTTTTTCTTTTTTAACGTGGATGGGACACAGATTGAACGGATCTAACGGCCTCCGTGCTCCTACGCTGAAGCTTTCTCCGGCGGCCGAAGCCTATGGCGAAGGACTCGGCGAAAGCGTTCGGCCAAAGCCCCTATGGCGGCGGACGATTAACACAGATTTTTTTTGTGGTACGTGAAGCCTTCTAACGTAATATAAGATATTAACCCAGAGCGCAATCGAAAAGAAAAGATCCGTCCAGATCCGTCCAATCCGTTAGATCCGTGTCCCATCACGGTCGCGCACACCTAAGCAACCGGATCCCGCTCGCTAAGAAACTTCTCTGTCTTAGCACTCTCAACTTTATTAATAAAACGATCTGATTCATGCTTGTCGCGAACGACTTTTGCCAAAGTAAAACAGGCTGTAACACTAAACAAATAGGACATCCCTAAAAAACCTTTTATCGCTATGTCCGCGTCCATGTAAAACAAGCCAGCTATCATTCCCACAAAGGAAATCCCAAATGCAATCCAGGCCATGTTGTAAAATGATTTGGTGTTCTGATTTTCATAAATGTAACTATTCATGACAGTTTGGTTTTAAGCAGTCCAGCATCTATCATTTCCTAAATACCTGATGTGAGACTACCTGATGATTAAATAGAACTTTCTAAAACTTAGAACCAAATCTGTGGGTTTAAGCTGAAAACTGCTTGTTATTATCGACAAAAGGGTGGGAAAGAGCGACTAAATGGTGATTTATAGCGAATTTTCGCTATTCTTCTAACGTCGATGGAACACGGATCTAACGGATTAACACGGATTTTTTTTCGTGGGACAACCTACTAATGTGAAACGTAAAATAAACCCAGAGCGCACTAAAAAAGAAAAAATCCGTCCAAATCCGTCCAATCGTCCGCCGCCATAGGGCTTTGGCCGAACGCTTTCGCCGAGTCCTTCGCCATAGGCTTCGGCCGCACGCTGTCGCTGAAGCTTTAGCGTAAGAGACCGGAGAAAGCTTCAGCGTAGGAGCACGGAGGCCGTTAAATCGGTGTTCCAATCAACGATAGCGGGAAAACAGACTCCTCATCAACGAGTATGAAACTTTGTAGTAACAATCTCCGCACCAACCAAAGTATTTCGTCTCCATGAAGAAGAATCATTCATTGGAATATATCGGCGTTCATCGCTGCGGTAGTACCAGTCCTTTTCCATTTGATAAAAGATCTGTTCCCCTTTGATTTCGATGAGCTTAATGATTTCATTATCGTGGTAATTACTTTCGTCAAAATCAGTATGGGCCTTTTGCGCCATTTCACTGTAAAGCTCGTTTAAAGTCAATAAGCGCTCGTTCAATTCTGGCTCCATATTCAGAACATTGAGTCCGGCTACCTGAGCTTCTTTATAAGTGATCGGATAACTATGAGAGGGATAATCAGAGTTAAGGTGTGTACTTATTTTCTCCGATTTTTCCTCATCCTTCATGTGGTAAGAAAGAATTTCCTTGGTTAGTTTTATCGAAAGAGAGCTGGCTCTGTCCACGGCTCCAAACACCAGCGGGTGAATGAAGTCATACAACAAACCAAATGGATTTGAGTCTTTTGGTTGTTTCTTTTGTTCCCAAAGCTTGAGTACACGATCCAGCTCATTTTGGCTAACACTAACCTTGTCATTGTACTTCTCATCAATTGGAGAAAGCTCGTGTGTGATCGAGGTGTCAATAGCAGACAGATAGGCGAGTGGCCCCATCATAATAGTATCCGCACCCAATGCCAGCATGGTGGCAGCAGAAGCACAATCCAAAGGAACCAGTGCTATGATTTCCTCGTAATAGTTTCTCAGCAAATGGATAATTCTCAACGCTCCTTTGCCGGATCCGCCATCACTTTTAATAAAGAGATGAAGGCGTTTTGCTTTCTTTGTTTTGCTAATCAGTTTGTGAAAAGCTATAACATCCTCCTGAGCAAGGCTGCCATTATCTGAAATCCAGTAGGTTAGAAAATCACCATCCAGGTCTTTCTCTATTTCAGCAATTATGGCTTGCGTCTTTTTGAAAAGAACGGGTGGTTTTCGTTTAACGATATCCTTCTTCTCTTTTTTATCCTTATTGTCTTTGCTCTCGGTGTTGCCTGTGTTTTCCATTTTGAAAATTTAGTTGGCGAAGATAGGCTTTTTGGGTTAAAATTTATTACAAGAGGGGTCGGCTGTCAGGAGTGGGAGATTTGATAAATCAAAGGGAGTGCTTACCGGTCTTCAGGTCGCGCTATTGAGAATACTTCAAAATCATTGCTTAACCAAAGTCTCACTATAAACACCATTCGATGTTTCCAAAATAACGATATAAACGCCAGTATTCAAATCACCAACCTGTAGGTTAGTCTCAGAAAAATCAATACCATTTTTTTGGTAAACCAACTGACCCAAAGTATTGGTCACACGGACATTATTGATGATGCCTTCCTGAGCAACTATTTTAACCTGATCCAGAAATGGGTTTGGAGTCAATTGTATATCTGCGGATTTGTAGTTAACCTCTTTGTTGGAAGAAGGAATGTCAGTACCATACTGGTTGAAGAAATTCCAGATTTCGCTGCTCGCATTAATGTCCTGATTGGTCACGCCGATAGCGATGGCTGCACCAGGCCAGGTGTGCTCACCTCCGTCAACTCTGTAGAAGTATACTTTTCGATTGCCATCACAGTCGGTATAAGCAATCCGTTCAACCGTACAATTATCCGATGTATTTATGTCCGGGAATTGGAATGTTTCTGGAGTCAAAGCACATTCATTGTGATCAACCCATTGCATGACGAGATCCTCGATTGAAATTCCAAAATCATTACCAGTGTAGGATACCGTAGGATCTGCAGTACCATGAACTTGCATAACTGGAATGGTTTGAAAAGGATCGCAATCCATTGCTTCTGCCGGAACCATGCTGCCTGTAACAGAAGCGATTGCAGCGACTTTGTCCGTCAGTTCGCAAGCAAGTTTATAAGCCATGTATCCACCGTTTGACATTCCAGTCACATAGACTTTGTCGAGATTGATATCGTAATGAGCGTGTAGTGTGTCGATTAGGTTAGAAATAAATCCTACATCGTCAGTAGTGTTAGGAGAAAAAGGAAAACCAACATTCCATTGCCTTCCAGTACCTGCTGGAATTAAAGTTCCTTCAGGATGACAAACTATAAAGTTTGCGGTATCCGCTACAGCGGTGAATCCGGAATAGAAACTTTGCTGAGTGGCATTAGATGTAATACCATGAAGGTTGAGAACCAAGGGCCATTGGTCTCCTGGATTATAATTGGCAGGAAGGTGGACAAGGTATTCACGTTCAATTCCATCGTGATCGAAAGAGCCTTCAATAGTTTGAGCTGACAAACCAAAACAAAGAAGTACGCTGAAGAGCAAAAGTGTGATTTTATGCATGATTTTTATTTTTTTGGTAACTATTCAATCTTCCGTTTTAAAGCAGGTACTGCTGAATAGTTACTTTTTATGTTTATGCAAAGATAGTTAAAATATGGGTAGCTATTTACTCAGGTTTTGTAGTTGGGCGACTTTTTAAATGCTTTAAGAGCTTTGAGATCGGTCGCTGCGAGATCGTGGTGACGCTGCCACCACTGTTAGATTGCAGGCTTTCTTCTATAGCGAACACGCTATAATACTATGATTGCGGAAAGTCTCCCAGCGTAGTACGCTGTTCTGACAGCTTAGCGGTTTTATCGCTGGTAATAAAGAAGCGTATCTCGCGTCACCTGCCACCTTTTTAGGAGTTGAGCATTTACCTTGGAGTAAGTTGGGTCGCTGATATTTTGCCAGCTCATGATGGTGCAGTTGTTTGGTAGTAGAACCGGGCCTTTATCTGTATTGGCGAGTTGCTGGAGTGCTGCTTTTTCGCAATAGTTTTTATCAAAACCGGGTTTGTCTGCAAAAGAGTAAATGAGTAAGACGGTAACGATTAGAAGGCGATATCCAATTTTATTTTTGAAATTTGTCCACAAGTAGCTGCTGCTCAATCCAAAATAATAGATGAGTGTAATCGCAATTGGGATAAATGTATCATGGCGAATAATTCCAGCTCGATAAGATCTAAAACCTCCAAATGGTAAGAGCAAAAGGTAAATTATGGTAAAGGCGAGTATCCATTTTAATTGTCTGGTAATTCGTCTCACTTTGCCCGATTCCTTTTGCCTGTTGAGAAGTGTGGTGTTTGTAATAATGATTAGAATCAAAATCGGCAGTCCTAATTTTTGTGTTAAAAAAGGGAAGAGGTTTCCAAGCAAGGCCAGGTACCTTTCTCCTAGTGACAAGGCATTCGAATTTTCTGCATTAAAGGTGCCAATGAAAAATGAATAACAGCTTATGAGAATAAAGAGGAGACAGCATACTGTGGTAGAATTTACAAATGAAGCTGTCAACTTATGCTCTTTTAAAACGAATTTTGTTGGAAACAAATAAAGTAAAATCAGCGCAGAGACAATGATGCCAACCGGAGGTATGATCGGACCGTTGAAGGCAAGTAGGATGATCAATGGCAGACTAATGATTTTTCTGAAAAGAGAAATTTCACAATTGGCATCATCGAGTTTCCTGAAAAATGGATAAAAGAAATAGAGTAGGAGGCCCATTGGAAATGCATAAGCGGAGGCATAGGAAACGGCACCCGATATCAAACCCATATGGACATGATATCCATTCGACTGAAAGAGCGGTGCGATGATGGCTGCCGCCAAAAATAGTTGGTATTTGTTTGACCTGAATTGTGCGGCAATGAATCGGGAAATTATCAATAGGAGCAGCACATGTGTTCCCCACAAAAACAGCGCGTTGCTTAGATAAACAGCTTTTATAGGCGGCACAAAATTTCGAAAGAAGGCAGTGCTGTTCCCAAAATAAACGTTTAAAATTTTGTGAGCGAAGTAGCGATTAGAAGCGGCATGGCCCTGACCTGATTTCAAAATTTGAAAACCAAAGGGGTCATCTAAAACTGGTGCCAGATGCTTGGCAGGAACAATGATGCTTGCCATATCACCGTCAAGTGGTTTGGCGTAGTATTGACAGAACGAAAAGGCGAGATCGGCTATCAAAAGTATTACTGCAATCAAGGTTGTCCAGTGCTTTTTTTGCATGGGGCGAAGATAGGGAATTGGATGGGAATGGAATGGGTGGGAAGTTGGAAGTGGGAAGCTTTGCCCGCCAATGTAGTCGAACTCCACTGGTATATCCCCTTCAGGGAAATACGATATAACGGAATTTCCCTGAAGGGGATATACCAGTGGAATAGGGCATTCGCCCTATGACGGGGGTATTTATTTAAGTTTTGATTGAAAAACACAGTTTACAGAACAGTCCCCTTATGACCACGATAGCAGAGCCACGGTCGAGTGAGCTTCCCACTTCCCACTTCCCACTTCCCACTTCCCACTTCCCACTTCCCACTTCCCACTTCCCACTTCCCACTTCCCACTCCAACTCCAACTCCACTTCCCACTAACTACAACCTCCCCCAAGCCTTAGCAATATCCAAATTAACAGCACTCTTAAAGCGCTTCTTGTTTTCCCTGTTTATACTTTTTAAAATGGCCAACTGCTTGGGGGATAAGAGTATATCTGCTGTTGCTGATTGGCCATTTGCCAAAAGGCTGTTAACCTTTGTGGCTTGCATGGCGGTCATTGGTATATATTGGTAGACTGTTTTTGATAGATAGTATCGGGGTTCGCGGTCCATTGTGAACTTACTTTTTTTGGAGACTTTGTTTTTACCTAAAAGTTTTGAGGCCGTTTTTATTTCATCTTGATTGGAAGTGAAAACGTGGTCGGCATTTTGTGTTTTTTTTGCCTTTTTTAGTAAGTCCTGAAAAGAAATAATACTCGGATCATAAACAACTTTCACCACTTCCTTTCCACCCATAAATCCGGCAGTTGTATTGATGACACCTCTTATTTGACCTATATTTTTCTCACCACTCCAGAAGCAGTACATTCCAAAAACCGCAGTTTCAGTACCTCTTTTTTCGGCTAGTAGTTCTTCCTGGAGGAGATTAAAGTATGCCGGAATTGCTATTTCGTAGCTAGTCATGGCATCCATCATTCTGTTGATCACTCCCAATTTTGAGTAATCGCCTGACAGACGACCCACTACATTTTTTTGATCCGCATTTACAATTCGTACTACCGGATTGTTCCAGGAAGGTTCGCCATATTGCTTGAGTACTTTAGCATCCTTTCCTTTTTTATTGTTGAAGACGGCGGTTGGTATGAAGTATGTTTCAATTGCTTCAACGATTAGTGGATGGCTCATGACATTGTGGCCATAGTTTCTACAAGTGGAGCAACCCGGTACTTCCTGAAAGAAGAGGAAAATGGGTTTGTTCTCTTTTTGGGAAAGGCTTAGTGCTTCGTTAAAGTCTCGGTGCCAGTTGACTTGGCCTAGTTCTTCTGATTGTTTTATTTGCTGAGCGTTTTGTGCTTGACATAGTTGGGCGATAGAGAATAGTAGCGCTAGGAATATGGTATTCTTTTTCATGGGTTTGAATTTTTAAATGAATTTCGATTTGCATGTATTTATAAGCTGGTCAGTAAGGGAATCATATCCGGCAAATTTATCGGGATAAATTTTCCGATTACGGCTCTAATTATTATACACTAGATTTTCTTATAAAGATAAGCCTCTAATATCACAGCCACATCACAGAAATATAAAAAACAAGTCATCCAAATTAATTTTCAAGTAGCAAGTCTAATGCTTCTTTTGAGACTGATGCCCGAACTTTAGGAAAGTTCTTCATCTCAAACCCCTCACCCGGTTCCACATTCGTAGCAATAAGAAATTGATTGTCAGCTGTTTCAGCATGAGCGACAAACCAGCCGATGTTTTGTTCCCCGATGACGGCCCAGCCAGTTTTGCCGGAGAGTTTATAGTTGGGATGCTTGTGAAGGAAGAGCATCTTTTTCATAATGTTGGTATTGCGTTCTGTGATTGGAAGTTGTTTGTTAAATAGTTTACCTAAAAAATCGATTTGCTGAAATTGAGTGATTTTTGACTTGCCAGTTAGCCAAAATTGGTCAATAGTACTTTCGTCAAAAATCATGTCGGGATAGCCCATTTTTTTGAGTTGTTGGCGCATTTTTTTGGGGCCGACTTTGCGGGCAATTTCCTGATAGCAGGGGACGCAGGATACTTTTATAGCTTCCTGAAAGGTCATATCTTTTTCCCAGGCATCTTGCCAATGTTGTTGACCGTTCCACTTTATAATGGTATTTTGATCTTTGACCACGCCAGTTTCTAAGGCAACGATTGAATTGGGAACCTTGAAAGTAGAGGCAGGTATAAATCCTTTTTTGGCTCTATTGAAATCATTACTATGGTAAATGTCTTCATTGTAGTCATAAATCAGGATAGATCCAATTAACTTATTTTTGGATAGTATTTCCTGAAAGTCATTGTTCAATATTCCATTGGTATTTAGTGTAGTTTTGGTGGAAGTTGGGGAGGGAATCTTTTGAGTAGAAATAGTTTCAATTAGCGCTAACTGTAGTTGACCAATTTTTTTATTTCCGGCCACCCAGGCTATTTCTTTTTTGCTGCCAAAGCGAACGGTATAAAATGACTCATCAGAAAGCGACTTCCATTGTTGGCCACCGTCTGGAGAATACGAAATACCAGGCATTCCAACAGCCAGAATTTCATTGCTCTTGCTGTCGGGCAGATAGCGGGCGCAGGAGCGATA
>Ga0209187_1003677_pt1 | contig 12464 bp, 10 predicted proteins | sample BantaG_FD_187430 | JGI IMG/M metagenome (GOLD analysis project Ga0209187, IMG submission 187430) | Marine algal microbial communities from Bantry Bay, Ireland - BantryBay_4 metaG (SPAdes) (version 2) | ecosystem: Host-associated > Algae > Red algae > Unclassified | place: Bantry Bay, Ireland... | reverse complement strand
AAATGGGTTGATAAACTTGCTGAGATAGGCATCAAAATCATGGCTCTTTCTGATACTATTGGTGTTGCAAATCCGGGTTCAATCTCGTATTTATTTTCTAATCTAATTCCACCCTATCCAACTGTAGAATTCGGTGCGCATCTGCATACTAGACCAGATGCATGGGAAGATAAAATAATAGCAGCTTACGATAGTGGATGTAGAAGATTTGATTCTACTATAAGTGGATATGGAGGATGTCCAATGGCCAAGGATGACCTAACTGGAAACATGCCAACCGAGAATTTATTATATTATTTCGATAAACACAATATAGAATCCGGGATAGACAAAGGTGCCTTTATCAGATCACTTTCTATAAGCAATAAGGTGTTTCTATAAAGAATAGCTTATAAAAAAATCAATCCAAATATTAATTAGAACCTACTTCTTTTCTATTAGCTTCATGATTTCTTCATCCGACTTATCAATATTATCCAATAGAAATTGAACATCATCTTGAAGGTCACTTTTGGGAAATTTTGTTACGAAATCCTGATATACTTTTCTCGCAGATTCTTTATCATTTAATTCATTCTCTAGCATAAACCCTTTTAGGAACATAGTAGTAGCCGCTTTCTCATAGTTTGGATATTTTTCTTCAATCCAATCGTAAATACTTAGTGCTTTAGGGTACGTTTTCAAAGTACGCGCCATTTCAGCAGCTTTATACAAATATTCTGGAGCCATAGCACTATCACTATTTCCAAGTGCATAAGCTTCGCAAGCATCAACATATTTTTGAGCATTTAGTCGATTAATTCCAAATTTATCAGGATTTACAAAAATTTGCTCCGCTAGTCTAAGAATGAACGTATCTACGTTTTCAAATTTATCATTTTGTTTACTTTTTAATAATTCGTTGTATTGTCCATTCGGATATTGGTTCATATAGGAATCAATCAAGACATCACCTGGAATTTTTTTTCCGATATCAGAAAGTGCAGAAGCCAATTTTGCCATGTATTCCTCTTTTTTAGGAGAGGCAGGATAGTCTTTGAGTAATGGCATTAAAAACCCAATTGCTGTCACTCCCATTTGGTGTTTCTCAGAAACAGCAAGACCCTTTACTAGTAAATCTTTCTCCTTCGATTTATCTGAAACATTAGCAAGCTCACTTCTTAATTCTTTTATGTAGACATTAGCAGCCTCTTTGCTTGGTGATGTATTTAGTTTATCTAATGCAGATGTATATTCAGCTGAAAAGCCAGTGCTGGACGCTTTAGAAGCATCTTGCTTACATGAGAATAATAGAACTGCAGCAAGTAAAAAGAATAAAATATTTTTCATTTTCTAGTTGATTTATTAATGATCCGTAGACAAAACATCTTTTACATAGTCATTAGGAATGCAAAAATAACACTTGAGAGGATATATTCAAATATGTGGAGTATTCAATATAAGTATGGAGGCTTCTATTCATCGGCCAATAGTATTAATATGCAATATTATCTAGCTCATCAATACCAACAACTACATTCTCTATATTACTACCATCTAAACTGGCTCTTTGTATCTTATTCTGCCCAGGGTTAGCCCAATATATTTTACCTGCCAACATCTAAAGCAATGCCTTCAGGATCGGCCAATCCCCTTGCAAGAAAAATTATTTCTTCATTTTCGGAACCGTCAGCATTTATTCTATATAACTTATTTGTTCCTCTATCAGAATAATAAAGTACATCATTAATACTATCAAGAGCAATTCCATAAATGTCGGTCCCAAAAACAACTGTATTCACAATTTGGAAAAAAGTTATTGTATATTAATTGATAATTTATAATAACGAATATAACAAAAGTCGTAAAAGTTAGCTGTCAATTTAATCAAAATATTAACATGATGAGATTTTTATGATTCAATGCCATGCAGTTTGTTATCTTACACATTAAATTAATATTAAAACATGCCATCAAAAAAAGTAGAATTTGTAAATACTAATGGGTATAAACTATCAGCTAGATTAGAAATGCCTTTGACAAAAAAGCCTGATGCTTATGCTGTTTTCGCCCACGTTTTTACAGGCAGCAAGAATTTATCTGCAACCCGACATATCAGTCGAGCGCTTACTTTGAATGGTATAGCTGTCCTTAGGTTTGACTTTACTGGATTAGGAGACAGCGAAGGAGACTTTAGTGATACTAATTTCACGAGTAATGTAGAAGATCTACTTGCTGCAAGTAAATACTTAGAAGATAATTACGAAGCGCCAAAAATAATGATCGGCCACAGTCTTGGAGGAGCAGCATCCGTATTTGCGGCTTCGAAATTAGATAATATACAGGCGGTAGCTACGGTCGGGGCACCTTCCGAACCTGAGCATGTAACACATCTATTAGATAGCAAGATTGAGGATATCGAACGTACAGGACTGGCAAAAGTAAATATTGGAGGACAGATATTTACGATCAAAAAACAATTCCTTGATGATCTTAGAGGTAAGGATATGTATAATATTGTTAAAAATCTAAATAAGGCGCTCCTTGTTCTCCATTCCCCGCAGGACAGAGTTGTTGAAATAGAAAATGCAGCAAATATATATCGAGCAGCTATGCATCCAAAAAGCTTCGTCACCCTGAACGATGCTGATCATATGCTCACAAATAAAAATGACGCATACTATGTAGGTAATATGATAGCAACATGGGCAAAACGGTACGTAGATCTACCATCAAAGCCTAAACTACAGACCCACAAACAAGTTGTAGCACGACTGGGAAATAGTGGATTCACTACTGATTTAATGGCGGGTAGACATGGTATTGTCGCAGATGAATCAGAAGATCTAGGGGGTGCCGATTTTGGGCCTTCTCCTTATGAATTATTGAACGCATCACTCGGTGCTTGCACAGCAATGACTTTGCAGATGTATGCTCGCAGAAAGAAATGGGATCTCCAAGAAGTAACAGTTCATCTTTCATTCGATCGAAGTTATAGAGAAGATTGTGAACATTGTGATGATAAGGATCGAAGACTTGAGACATTTGATAGAGAGATAGAAATCAAGGGAAATCTTGATCAAACTCAGATAGATAGATTATTGGAAATAGCTAATAAATGTCCAGTGCATAGGACACTAGAAGCATCAGCTAAAGTGATTACAAAATTGAATTTGGTCTCAGAATAAAAACTGGGTTATTTATCAATTGGCTTTATTGAGTGTCTTTATTTAAAAGGTTTTTAATTATAAAAAGTGCCTCCACCCAACACTAATTTCGCCTTTCACTCTTTTTGCTTCACTGTTAAACCCAACATCTAAAATCAATGGACCAATGGGTGATTTTATCCCCAACTCAATACCAGCCCCATATGCAAAATAAATAGACTCATGATTAATATCTGAATATTCAAATGAATTATTTGAAGAATAGATTGCATTAAATACCATTGCAATAGAAACCTTCTCAATAATCGCTACTCTTAAATCCGTTCTTACATACAGATGTGCATTACTCATTAGTTCAGTATTTACATACCCAATAAAAGGCAAACTTAGTTTTGTCCTTACGGATGTTCCGCCTATTCTATATCCATCCAGTAAAGATGGCTTCGACTTGTAGTAACAATCGAATGAAGTAGTCCACCATAAGTTATCGCTTAGTGGAAGTGTGCTGGAAATATAAAATTCAGCATCAAAATAATCTTCCGATTCAGGAAAACTAAGCAATTCAGATGCAGCCTCTGTCGTATACTTAATGTTGTCACTCGCTGCAGACCCATAACCTATACTCATTAAGTAAGTTGATCCATTGCGAGGAAGTACTCTTTCTTCTCTGCTATCATAATTTAATTCTATTCCAAAACGTGAACTTCGATTTACAATTTGTCTTATATCTTGAGCCAATCTAATCTGATTCAAAAAATCAAATCTTTTAAAATCAATTGATCCAGTCATAATCAATCTATTACTAAATTCATAAGCTATATAAGGAATAATATGACCTTCCCAATGGACACCCGTTTTCTTTTGTAAATCTTTAGAATAAAATTTCAATCTAGTTTTTTCTACACTTGCTAATAGTCCTACTATCCAATTTTTATTGTTTAAACCACCTCTCAGATAGTATTCTCCTGCAACTGCGGGATTATCAGAAAGTCTCAAAGTTGCTCTCAAACTAGATAACCTGAAAAATAAATTTCTAGCCTCTCCAGATAATATTACCGAAGAGTTCGTATTTGAAAAGTGATTTATATTGATTCCTAATTTACGATACTGTCTAGGTTTAGCTTGTATCATTAAAATATTCTTTTCTTTATTTTTTATTATCTCATATTTGATCGATTCGAAGTTAAGAGTTGAGGTAATTCTTGAAATGCCTTCTTCGATCATTCTAAAAGTCATATGTGATCGTGATTCAAATCCAAACCTATCAATCACCAGTTTTTGATCCGCAATTGGCAAATTACTTGTCTTTATACTATCTATATATAAATATTCGGGCACTTCTATCGGGACTACTTTATCTTTCGCAGGAAATTCTTCTAATAATTCACGAAGTTTCATAAGTTCCTCGTGATGATCTTTGGCTGATCGATACCCTTCTTGTATTAGACCTTGATAGGAACTAAAATCAAAAACACCGCGGTCCTTTACATTAGCACAAAATAGAATGTCAGCTTTATCTTTTTGAACTTTAGAGTCCTGTATACTCATCATAAAGGCTGATTCTGATAAAATATCGAACAGATCTTTGAGTCCAGAAATATCAGCTTTCTCTCTTCCTACATAAGAACCCAAAACAATATCCGCTCCCATTTCATGATTCTCAATGACTGGAAAGTTTCTCATTAAACCACCATCTACACACCACTTATCTTGATATAGGTATGGAGAAAACACTGATGGAATAGCCATAGATGCTCTTAATGCATCTGTCAATTTGCCATTCTCCATAGTTACAACTTCTCCACTTTCAATATCTACACCATAACACTTGAATGGTCTTGGAAGATCATCGAAATGCGCAACACCAACTGTAGGAGAAAACAATCTCGCGAGAACTAGCTCTAATCGATTTGTATTTAATATTCCTTGAGGAAGAAGAATCCTACTATCACCAATATCAAAATTTAGTGGATACTTGCCATGATAAAATTTTTCAATAGGCGACACATCCTCATACCTTATATTATTATTGATAATAGCATCCCAATTAATATCATCAGCAATCTCTTCCAATTGTTTCCCATTGTAGCCCATCGCATGTAATGCACCGATAATTGCTCCCATACTGGTACCAGTGACATAGTCTATATTAATGCCTATCTCATCAAGATATTGTATAACACCAATATGAGCTAGCCCATGTGCTGCACCTCCACTAAGCGTAAGCCCTATCTTTGGTCTTGATGTATACTCTCTATGAGCAAAGTAATATTCGCTATTTTGGCTTGCCGCTTCTAGTGTGTATAACATACACAAGCAAAACACAACAAAATAGGCTATCTTTTTCATTTACAAATAATTACTTGAGTGCTAAAGCTACTCGCTCCTCAAAACCCTCTTCAAAAACTTCAGATATTTTATTTAACGCAAGTTTATCCAATTTAGCTGCATTGTGTTCTGGAATAAGATCTACATTTATTGCTTTAGCTATTGCTTCAGATACTTCCTCGGCTCTCAGTATGTGAATCATCGCGTATGGTGATCTATTTGTGAAATTTCCGTATGATCTGACATCCTCACCTTCATATCTAAACTGAGGATGAAAAACAACAGTTTGATACTTAGTATCCAATCCCGCTTCTTCTAAAAGTCCTAAAAATGAATATTCTAAATCCAATAAAAACTCAAATGATACGTCAGATGAATAAACGATAAAGGCATTCGAGATCTCCTCAGCTTCAACACTATTTAGCTTTTCTATTAAAAGAACCAGTTCTTCCATCATCGGCTTGAAATCATCCGATTCTGACAATTCATAATGAATCAAGCCATTATCAAATGAATGTTTGGCAAAAGGACATAAATTAAGTCCAATTACTAATCTTTCTATCCACCGTTTTGTTGTATCCAAGTAATTACTCGAGTTTGCCATATATATATCAATATTCAATAATAAATTGCAAAAGTACAATCTATGATCTGGAAAAATGAACCCACATTAGAAGCATTAAATAATATTAATAAAAATACACTGGGTTCACATCTAGGGATAGAAGTTATAGAGATTGGAAAAGACTACATAAAAGCAAAAATGCCAGTCGATGAAAGAACAAAACAACCAATGGGACTACTACATGGCGGTGCCTCTGTAGCACTAAGCGAAACTATGGGAAGTATTGCGAGTGTCTTAATAATTGAAGATATTACAAAAGAAACAATCGTAGGGGTAGAAATAAATGCCAATCACCTCAAATCTGTACAATCTGGTTTTGTATATAGCACAACCAGACCAATAAGAATCGGTAGGAGGATCCAAGTTTGGAATACTGAAATACAAAATGAACAAAATGAACTTATATGTGTATCTAAATTGACAACTATGCGAGTCCAAATTAAGTAATACATCGATAATTATTAAAGATTAATGGATGTATATGTGTTTATTCTAATATTTTTTTTATTTAATTAAGTCGATTATAGCACAACTTATTAGATGATTTTTAAAATGCAGAATTAAGCTATTTTTACATTTTTAAAAATATTTTATGCGAAATTTTATACAGATTCTTTTTTTATGGGCTATAACTATGACTGGTTATGGACAGCAAACTTTCAATATGGAACTTGTTGCATCTGTCGATAATGGTGAAAATGGTAACGACATATGGGGATACGTAGATTCCACTGGATTAGAATATGCTATAATGGGCACTAGAACGACAACTAAGATATGGTCATTAGAAGATCCCGCTAACCCGATCGAGAGAGCATCAATACCTGGACCCGCTGGTATATGGAGAGACATCAAAAGTTTCGAAGATCACATTTACGTAACTTCTGATCAAGGGACGGACGGGCTATTGATAATAGATATGTCGCAAGCTCCAGAAATTATAACATCAGATTATTGGAAGCCATCCTTAATCGTAGATTCCAACATAACGATAATAGATACTTTTATTGTTAATTTTGACAGCTCAATTGCACTAGTAGATACTATTCTTGTGAATTTTGATAGCACAGTTACTCAAATAGACACTTTTCTTGTGAATTGTGATAGCATAATAACTCAATTAGATACCTTCATAGTAATTACTGATACCATTTCTATGACTATGGATACGGTTACGTTAATTTTAGACACAATTATTGTTCCTAAGGATACGATTACATTTTTCTTAGATACAGTTATAATGCCTGTGTATACAATTACATCTATTTTAGATACGATTCTAATGCCTATTGATACTATTACTTTGTTATCTGACACGCTAAGAGAGCCTCTCAATAAATGTCACAATTTATATATTGATACTGACCAAGGATATTGCTACTTATCAGGATGTAATATTTCAGCAGGTGGGATTTTAATCTTAGATCTCAATCAGGATAAAAAGAATCCAGTTCATGTTGGATCTGCAGATATTGCTTATTCGCATGATGTATACGTAAAAAATGATCTTATGTACACTTCAGAGATATTCTTAGGAATGTTTAATGTATATGATATTTCTGATAAAACGAACCCTATTTTATTAAATGGAGAACGTTCTTCATTTAATTTTACTCATAATACATGGCTATCTGATGATGGAAATTACTTATTTACAACTGACGAGAGACCAAATGCATATGTTGAATCATTCGATATTTCTGATTTAGATGCAATTGAACCTTTGGATAGGTTTCAATCCTTGGAAACAGCTGGACTAGGCGTAATACCTCACAACACTCATTATCTTAATGGATTTCTTATAACAAGTTGGTATTCTGACGGTGTAATAATTACAGACGTCAATGAACCAGACAATATGATTAAGGTCGCAGCTTTTGATTCAGAGGCTACCTCCGAAGGAGGCAATGGTTGTTGGGGCGTATATCCTTTTCTTCCTTCTGGCTTAATTTTAGCTTCTGATGGCAATGGATTAGGCGACAAATTAAAAATTTACAGACCTATTACTAATAGTGGCGAACAAGGTTTTCAGAGAGCATCTTATTTGAAAGGGAATATCACAGATGCTAATACAGGATTTGGAATCCCGAATGTAGATGTAGTAATCATGTCATCGCAGCAAAACAAAAAATCATCTAGAGTTAATGGCGGTTATAAAACTGGAGTATCTATTCCTGGGACTTTCCAGGTAATGTATACACATCCAAACTATGACAGTGTTATTGCTGAAGCAACATTAGTAAGTGGAGAAATCACAATACTAGATATACAAATGGGACAATACGTAATCTCAGGTACTGTAGTTGATAAATTAACAGGTGAAGGAATAGCAAATGCAAATGTTGTACTTTTTGAAATTGATAATAAAAATTCTCTAGATGTTACCACTGACATTGATGGCAATTGGGAAATGGGAATTAGAACTGTACCACCTTATGCTTTACAAGTGGCTAAATGGGGATACCTAGGATCAACTCAAGACATAATCTCAGAAAACGGAGGTAGCTACCAAACAGAATTGGAAACTGGATATCAAGATGATTTCTTTACTGATCTAGGTTGGACCGTGAGCGGAGACGCTACAACTGGACAATGGGAATTAGCTGTACCACCAAGAACAAACTTCCAAGGTAATATAATTCAAAATGATCTAGATATACCTACTGATATAGGCAATAAATATTATGTTTCGGGTGCATCAGGATTAACATATTTTGATAATGATATTGATAACGGTTCAACAATCCTTACTTCTCCTATGATGGATTTTTCTGGAGATATTAATAGGATAGATATTTCATATTACTTATGGTTCATCAATATTGAAAATGAAAATCCGGCAAATGATGATGTGGTTGTAGAAATCACAAATGGCATTACGTCTTATACCTTATCAACGTGGACTCAATCTAGCAGCGAATGGTCTGACTTGTTAGAATTTACTATCTCTAGCGACGATATAGAATTTAACGATCAAATGCAAATTGTAGTAACTGCAAAAGATGATGATCCTGGACACGTAGCAGAAGCGGGAATCGATGCTTTCAACGCATTCGGCTATTTAAGCACTGGCACTGGAAACTTAAAAATAGATAATCTTGGACTTGTTGTCTTTCCTAATCCAACATCAGATTACATTTACTTGAATTCTAGTAAATTACTAGATGGTAATAATGTAATGATAGTTACTGACAATACAGGAAAAGTATGCATGACAAAATATGTTGCATCAACAACAGAAAGATATAATATTCAAAGCTTAACAAGTGGAATCTACAATATACAAGTTGTAGGATCTGAAGAGCAGTCAGAAACGATCAGAATTGTAAAAAACTAATCATTATATAACGATTAATTAATGATCGGCAATATCTTTAGTTAGATGTTGCCGATTTTTTGTTTCTTTATAAATTACGTTTGCCATCTGTATAAATCTTAATGGACATGAAGCATTTATTTTTATTCTTCCTACTCATTTTTATGATTTTAGAAGCCGAAGCTCAAAAGAATTTTAACCTTGAAGTAGTAGCTAATGTTTCTCATGATGAACGCGTAAATGACATCTGGGGCTATGTTGATAGTGCTGGAGTAGAATATGCGATTATGGGCTCACTTACTCGGACTTCTATATGGTCTCTTGAAGATCCTACGAATCCTATATTCCTAACATCATTTGATGGGCCATCGAGTATATGGAGAGATATTAAAAGCTATGAAGATCATATTTATGTCTCTACAGAAAGAGAAAAAGAAGGAGTTCTAATTATAGATATGTCAATGGCTCCTGATACTATCACAGCGACAAATTTTCGTCCTGTTATCGAATTAGAGTCTAGTTCAGATACATTATTTACAACACACAACATATTTGTAGATGAAGAAGATGGATTCTGCTACTTGGCTGGAAGCAATATTGCCAAAGGCGGCGTCCTAATATTTGATCTTAAAACAGATAAGAAATCACCAACTTATATTGGCATACAAGATTTTGATTATGCACATGATGTATTCGTGAGAAATAATAAAATGTACGCTTCTGAAATTAATAGTGGTGTATTTTCGATTTATGATATCACAGACAAAACTGCACCTATCTTACTTGGACAGGAAGCAACAATAATGAATTTTTCTCATAATTCTTGGCTTTCAGATGATGACAACATTCTATTTACTACGGATGAAAGGCCGGATGCTTGGGTAGAATCATATGATGTTTCTGATCCTACTAATATCACTTTTCTCGATAGGTTCCAACCATTCGAAACAAAAAACACTGGACTAATTCCTCATAATGTGCATTATGATAGAGGATTCTTAGTAACAAGTTGGAATACTGATGGGCTTGTAATTATTGATGCTACAGATCCTGAAAACCTGATAAAAGTTGCTGCCTATGATACAGAATTAGAAATCGAATCTGGTTTTTTAGTTAGATGTTGCCGATTTTTATATTTACCATCTGGACTAATTCTAGGAAGTGATAGATGGAATGGTCTATTTGTTTTTCAACCCAAAGATAATAATGGAGATCAAGGCTTTCAGCGAGCGTCTTATATTGAAGGGACAGTTAAAAGTGCAGCGGATGGACTTGACATTCCAAATGTAGATATTAGAGTTCTTTCTGATGAATTTGTAGAGGCTACAACCAACGGAGTAGGTTTTTATTCCTCAGGCCATGCGCTCGAAGGAGAATTTGAGGTTCAGTTTGCAAAAGAATTTTATGACACCTTGACTACGACTGCCAATTTCGAAAGTGGAGAGGTTTACTTTTTGGATGTAGAACTCGAAATTTACAATAATCAAGGGAAGATCATTCTATCGCAAAAAGTAATAGACAATAATTATCAATTTGATATATCTTCATTTCCATCAGGAAGATATACGACAAGATTAATCACTAAAACTGGATATTCAAAAACGATTTCATTTATAAAGAATTGATTTAGTTTCTTTTCTTTGTACTAGAATAAAATCATAATCAATGGCAATACACATTCCTTTTTCGGCGCAGACCTATATAGATAGAAGAAATGCTCTCATCACAAAAATGGGCAGCGGTCAGATCCTTCTTATTGCGAATGCCGAGTCTTCTATCAACTTTGCCGATAATCTCAATCCGTATAGACAGGATAGCACTCTACTCTATTATGGTGCATTGAGTATACCTGACATCGCAATTTTAATGGATGCAGATGAAGGCACCTCGAAGCTATTTGCTGATGATGTATCGATAGATATGGTCGTTTGGACCGGCCCTCAAGAATCGATGAAGGACCTCGGTGTAAAAATAGGAATCACAGAAGTATATCCGTATACAGATTTAAAGAATCATCTTAGATCAGAAGTCCATCATCTTCCTCCATATAGAGCAAGCCAAGAATTAACTTTACGAGGATTGTTAGATAAAAAGCAATTGACTCATTCTGTAGAACTAATCAAAGCTGTCAACAGCCAGCGATCTATAAAGACAGATGAAGAAATATCAGAATTACAAAAAGCAGTTACCCTTAGTAAAGGAATGCATGCGGAAGTTATCAAACATATCAAGCCTGGTCTTTACGAATATGAATTGGTGGCTATAGCTGCAAAATTTGCACATGAGCACAATGCTAGATGGTCTTTTCCTCCTATCCTAACCAAGAATGGTCAGACATTACACAATCATTATCATGGAAATAAAATAGAAGCAGGTGATGTAGTTTTGGTAGATGGTGGTATCGAGATAGCCAGTGGATATTGTGGTGATATTACTAGAACAACGCCAGCGTCTGGTTCTTTCACTAGTGAACAACAAGAAATATATGACCTCGTGCATCTCATGTATAAAGAAGGTGCGAAGGAATCAAAAGCGGGTAAAAGATATCTTGACGTACACTTACATACCGCCAAAGTCCTCGTCGATGGACTTAAAGATATAGGTCTCATGAAAGGTGATACGGACGCAGCAGTCAAAGATGGAGCGCATGCAATGTTTTTCCCACATGGATTGGGACACGTAATGGGTCTTGATGTACATGATATGGAAAACTTCGGAGAACAATACATCGGATATAGCGACTCTTTACAAAAATCGACTCAGTTTGGTTTGAAGTCTCTCCGTCTTGGAAAAGAACTAGAAGCTGGAAATGTTATTACTATAGAACCAGGCATCTACTTTATACCACAACTGATTGAAAAATTCGAAGCACAAGGAAAATTTACAGATTTTATCAATTATGAGATGCTAAATAAAATGAAAAACCTTGGTGGATTTCGAATCGAGGATGACTTTTTGGTTACCGATGACGGTGTTGAGATGTTGGGTGGGGATTCGCCTATGCCGTAGAAGTAACTTTATAATATTTAAAGGAAATACATTCCAAAGC
>Ga0209187_1003676_pt1 | contig 12469 bp, 9 predicted proteins | sample BantaG_FD_187430 | JGI IMG/M metagenome (GOLD analysis project Ga0209187, IMG submission 187430) | Marine algal microbial communities from Bantry Bay, Ireland - BantryBay_4 metaG (SPAdes) (version 2) | ecosystem: Host-associated > Algae > Red algae > Unclassified | place: Bantry Bay, Ireland... | reverse complement strand
CAATTTACAGAACCCGTCAAGGGTATATAAATGGCTGGCAGCACACAAAGCTAACCCTGCACAGCCACCCTTGACTGAACCTGAAAATTAACACGTGAGTTGCCTAAGATTTGAAAAAAACGAAACCTTATTTGAATTATTATTTAACATGGACACACTTATATGAACTATCCCTACACATAACAAGCAACGATCACGATCATGCTTCCTTCGTCAGCACCAATACGATCCTGCACAAACAACATCTTACTAATCCTATACAGACAGCTATGGAAATACAGGCTCAGCGATTTATGTTTTTTTAAGCAAAGCATATAAATTCTGGATCATCTTTTTGTTCATATCTATCATTTGACATAGTGTCTCTTCTTTGGGGTTGTCATTGTTTACGCATCTCAGGCGCAATGAAGGTTTCTTGATTATTTCTTCGTTTATTTGATATCCATCATCGGTGAAAAAACCTGAGATTTTGGAAGGATTCATTTCATCTATATGTATACGCCCATTCGTATTTTATCTCTTCTTTATTGCTGCATCAATTTCATAATCGTCTGTTGGATAACTTTCTCCAGTAATGCAAGTAAAACAGCTATTCCCAGTAAATGCATAACCTATGACCCATATAGCATTTCCACAGGCGCATTTTACACCCTTCTGATAATCTGTTAATGCTATTTCTATATGCTCTTTTATTTTGACCCTATTTCCACTGGGATTATTTTTCAGATTTATCTAATGTAATTATTTATTGAAATTGGTTTAAATCCCATTTTGTTTCTTCTTATTGTGAAGTTTCTCACGACTTGCTTACATCTTAGAAGGCACCACCGTCCCCAGGGTCTTATGAATCTCAGATAGGGTAGTCTTAGTCTTCAAGTAAGCAGCTAATAAAAGTCTATAAGTCTCATCAGTATCAGGGGTCGTCTTTAATCTCGTTTCTATTTCTTTAATTGTTCTGGATAGCTTTCTTTCTTTCAGGCGCATGATGGCTTGGAGCCCATCCTTCACAAAATTTTCTTCTGGTGGTTTTTGAGATTGTAGGTATAGCTGCTGCCCATCCCAGTTGGCGTAGACATGTTCATCGTGCATCAGATGGATACAGATGTTTCTGACTTCTTCGACTGTATGATTGCTAAAATGTTGCGCACTGAATATGCCATCACCCTCTATCATGGTGGCACTTTCCATGATGATGGTCTTGAATACTTCATTGTCGAATGAATCTAAGATCTCTTTGATATTGATGATGATGTATTCTGCGACAGTCGTCTTATTTTCATCTTCATAGAGCAGGTGCCCTAAGTTAAGGAGAATCCTGATCACATCTCTTTCCTGATATTCATCTCCGATGGCTGCTGCCGCAGATTCTACTTGCTGATGTAGACCTGGTTTTGGCCTTGGCTTGATGAAGTCAGTTTGTCTGTTGACTGCAGGACCTTTTTTTGCTTGATATTTGAGCCTTGACTGAATCATTTTATTAGACTCGTCATTCAGGATATCTTCTGAGACATCGAGCAGTTGGCTACACTGCTGTATATACAGCGACCGCTTTAAGGTATCTGGGATGAAGGATATACTTTCTACGATGTTCTTGATGACTCCTGTCTTTTTTACAGGGTCATTCTCAGCTTCTTTGAGCAGTAGATCTATCTTGAAGAGGATGAAGTCCTTCTTCTGATCATTCATATAGGTCTCGAGGCCAGCAGAGCCGTTGGCTTTCACATAGCTATCAGGATCTTCTTTGTCAGGTAGTAAGACGATATTGACATTCATGTCTTGCTCCAGGATCAGATCTATCCCTCTCATAGCGGCTTTCAGCCCTGCTGCATCACCATCATAGAGGATGGTCATGTTGGGCGTGTATCGCTTGACCAGTCTGATCTGGCCTTCTGTGAGTGATGTACCTGATGAGGCGATGACATTTTCTACACCAGCTTGGGAGAGTGATATGACATCAGTATATCCCTCTACCAGAATACACTCATCTGCTTTCCTAATGGCGGTCTTAGCCTGAAATATCCCATAGAGGCTATTACTTTTGACATATATCTCAGTCTCTGGCGAGTTAATGTACTTAGGAATTTTTTTATCAGCAGATAGCGTTCTGCCTCCGAATGCGATGACTTTGCCACTGAGATTATGGATGGGAAACATCACTCTATCTCTGAAGAAGTCGGAATCGTATTGACTGGTCAGGCCCAGTTTTTTTAGAGACTCTATATTGTAGCCTTTGTCAACTGCTCGCTTAGTGAGAAAATCCTTTTGCTTTACGGCAAAGCCTAATTCAAATTTTGTAATTGTATTTTCTCTAAATCCTCGCTCCTTAAAGTAGCTCAATCCAATGCGCTTCCCTTCCTCCGATTCTAAGAGATTATGGATGAAAGTATCTTTGGCAAATTCATTGATGATGTAGAGGCTGTCTTTCTCTAATTGGGTATTGGGGTCATAATTTTTACTAAACGTCTCTTCCAGCTCTATGCTATACTTCTTCGCTAAGTGCCTGATGGCATCTATAAATGTCATCCCTTCATGATCCATCATAAACTGTACGCTGTTGCCTACTTTTCCACAGCCAAAGCACTTATATATGTTCTTAGTAGGGGAGACAGTGAATGAAGGTGTCTTCTCATTGTGAAATGGGCAGAGCCCCATCAGATTGATACCACGCTTTTTCAATACCACGAATTCCTCTATGACCTCTTCTACACGAGAGGTGTTAATGACTTCTTCTACTGAGTGTGGTTTGATCAATTATCTTATGATTGAGATACAAAAATGGCTCATTTTCTGAGTAATTCCGATTTATAGCCACATTAAAAATAGACAGATAGCCAACAGTATTTACACAATTGAGCACTCTGCTGATATAAAATTATTTTGATCGATAACTTATCGTGCAAATACACTGCACTGTGTCTTGCATATTTGTGTCAAAATTAAAACTCATTCAATTATGGACTTAAACATCAAGCTAAACAATCAAGGAGACCTACTGATCAACGGATATAATGAGTCTCCTCGCATCAGAGATGTATTTAAGAAAGATATTATAGAATACTACATCGAGTTATCGAGATTTCAAGTCATCAGGCTACTTGAAGTACTGTCATCTAAATATAAGTATGACGAGAAAGCAGACCTGTGCAGCTTCTTAGAATCTTCATTCTTTTATGAGGGATCATGTAATGGCTTCCTTTCTATGCTGGAAGATAAGAAGATCAAATATAACTTTCAGAATTGGCTGAACTGATTTAAAATAAGAACTACTTATAAAACATTATCATCATTTGCTTGAGATGAATCCTTAATATACCGATGCTATGTTACACCGATAGCTATCGGTAGGCATAAAGATCGAGTATAATACCCGAAAGAAATAGGTTTCCTGGTTTTAAAGAGTCCCAAACCAATTTCTCTTCTGTATAGCATCTCTGTGTTGTACTTGGCAGATAGCTTCTGGCGAGCATTTTTATATTATATAATTTTTAAGACGTGACCAATGCTTGAATTACCTTATGGGACTATCTACTGATTAGTGGTAACACATATTTGTCAATCTATCCTTATTCTATGCCTCGGTGGAGAGCTAATCATGTTATGAATTCTAGTTCAAACTATAACGTTGCAATATGGATTGGCTATTTTTCAATTATCTTAATTTACTCTACTGCGCAGACAATTAGCACTTTATACAATTTAAAAGTTTAATTTGATATCTATAAATAGCTTGATTACTTGTATATTTATCATCCTAAGTTATTCTTCCGTTAACAAATCCATATAACTGCTTTATTATCTGATTGGCTATAAGTCTAAGGATATTGTAATGCCAAAGAACCCCAAAGACCAAGAGAATGAGAATACCTCTATTGTTATTTCTATTTATTATTTTGACCAAGATCATATGTGCACAGCATACTACTGAGAGCCCAGATCATCTGTGCTCTAGAGTCTGTGCTGGCCAAGAATTCAGGCCATCTCCTATATCACTTCCCAATACTTCAAATAATCGGAGATCATCAGGATGCCTGTATACTACTCAGTCAGAGTTTGCACAGTTGGCGACGACTCAGTTATTTCAGTATTTAGTCAATGAATCTGATCCTTTTAGTTGTGTCTATCGTAATATCACATCATTCAATAAAACATTCAGTCCTCAGATATTCTCTAATACCAATGTGAATTATATTTCTCAACAAGCCGTAATCTATGGACGTCTATTCGATGGAGAAAATGATAATGGGATATATGGATTAATCAGTTATCTGAGTATCGCGTCTCAGATGGCTCAGTATTATAAAAACGATATCACGTACACCACGACTACATGGGGCAATATGGAATCAGCTTGTGTAGCCTTAGCGAATAATCCAAATAGCTTAGCAGAGTCACTATTAAGTTTGCGAGTCGTCGCTGAGATGATGAATACTGCAGCCAGAGAACCTATCAGTAGTAATGGAACCATTCTATCTTTTGCAGGCACATTATTAAGTAATATCGCATCAGGATCATACAGCAGTCAGACAGATTACTACAATTATTATTATTGTTATTATTTTCTATTGGATATCTACTTCAGGTACTCACCCTCTAATGAGGACTTTATTAATGAATTAGCCTTACAGCCAGAAGTGATCGGCTCTCTAGGTGATATTGCAACTGATGATGAATTATTAAATCCTACCTATACTTATTTTGCAGACTTATCAGCTATCAGCGTAGCTGCTTTAGCTAAATTAGCCAATTATCCAGCCTTACATAGTGATGTCACGATTGAGCTTAGCCGAATTACCGATCACTATGAGAAGAATACACCTCAATGGGCCAAAGCGGCCATAGCCCTAACTAAGAATGATTTACCATTCGACATGACATATAAAGAAATAATCAATACATTAAATGCTTCATTATTTCCTCACACTTATGAGTTTGATGATGGAAGGTTTAATGTGTCTACACCTCTCCCTTATGAAGATGTCCTATCACTTTATCAGGCTTCTCAAGAAGTAAGATCTCAGTTCTTTAGGTTGTTACAAGATGATGAGCCTGTGGCAGGAGATACTAATGATACATTATTTATTAAGCTTCATGGGACTAGAGATTCATACCGAGAGTTTAATGGTATTTTATTCGGCATAGACTACCCTAATTCTGGTGGCGTCTATATAGAATCTTACGCCACATTCTATACTTATGAGAGGACACCAGAAGAAAGCACATACACGCTGGAAGAATTATTCAGGCATGAGTACACTCATTATCTCCAAGGCAGATATATCATACCTGGAAACTGGGGTGCCAGTCCAATATACGATAATAGTCGGATGGTCTGGTTTGAAGAGGGGATGGCTCAGTTTTTAGCAGGGAGTACGATCAGTGATGGGATCAAAAGTCTGGAGCTGATCAGAGATCGCATCAATGCTCGAGGTGATGTCATGGATCTAAACACAGTCCTTAATTCTAATTATGCTAGTGGAAATCCAGATTCCTATTATATCTATGGATCTATGCTGTGGTCAGAATGGTATAACCAAGACCATACCCGTATCAAAGAAATGTTTGACTATTTACGTAATTCTGACGTGTCTGCATTTGATATGATTGTTGATTTATTTAAGTCTGATGCTGTTCAGAATACTGATTATGTAAATTATGTCAATTCAAGCCTCACCGATGACTCTAAGTGGATCTTGCCGCAGAGCGAGCTTTTATTGCCGGAGGATATCTCATTTTCAGACATCAATAGTCTTGCATCAGATCTGTCTTCCGCAGATGCATCACTGAGTGTGATCAGCTCTGATGTCAATGTCGTCACTGCGCCTAAGAGATATACCATTACTGCCGACTATCAGCTATCGACTCCTATTTCTGATATCGATGAGTTACGTGCTGCATTAGATATGACGTTAAATTCGATTTTGACAGATGTCAGATCGACATCAGACAACAATAGCTTTGATTACAGCAGTGGTTATTTTAAGAATTTAGTCACAGGCACTGCACCCTCTGCAACATTTGTATTCACAGGTCCGATTAATGATGCATGTACAGCACCGAAATTAGCTGATATACAGGCTGAGAGCTTCAGTACATATGCACTATTATATGCTGAAGATATGGCACCGCTGAAGCACAGATTCAGATATAAGGAAAAGACCAGCAATCAGTGGATCGAGCTCAATGAATCCACCTTTGTCCCAGATGCAGTTATTAATCTCAATTCTATGAAAGGTTATGACTTTCAACTGCAGTATGAGTGCATCGAAGATGTATGGAGTGGGTATTCTGCAAGTAAGGATATATACCCATGTCCTGACCACAGCGAGATCATGGTGCCAAGTCTCAACAGCGATATCCGGTTCTCTGCATCAAAGACCATTGCGACTAATAGTATCATTCTACCTGGCATAGAAGTCAACTTTACTGCAGGCCAGAGCATGGAGTTTCTTCCCGATTTCGAGGTGAAGAAAGGGGCTAATTTATTGGTCAATATGAATGATTGCAGGAAAAGACAGTGAGAAATATGAAGATAATCAGCCATGACTATCTGATAAAGAGCCATTTATGATCCAAGAACTAAGGACTTAGAAAGCCAAAATATTTTACATCTGATTATTTCATCAAGTGATAGAAAGATATATCTTTGCAGCGCCTTACAAAAAATGGCCCCGTAGCTCAACTGGATAGAGCAGCTCACTTCTAATGAGCAGGTTTCAGGTTCGAGTCCTGACGGGGTCACTCTTAGCTTTCAAAACCAGTCTTCCTGTAGAATTTTAATATTAATATTTGAGTATCGAAAGAGAAGGTTATTCCAATATGTACGCGGCGCATGTTTCAAATCGAGGCAGGTTTAAAAGATGTATGTAGAATGAAATAGCAGGCTTCTTTGGATTCTTTACTGTATGTATTCTATTCAGCCATGATCAGTAGAATTACCACTGAATACAGGCCTTTGTTAGCTATACTGCTGACAAGAAGTTATATCCTTAATCAGTTAACAATTCACCAAGAAGTATGTTATAAATCTTGATGAAGAAAAGTAACGTATCAGTCCCTCTCCCATACATCATCTATAATGGAGTCCGACACGCAAAAGACCCCATCTACCTGATCAGCAAGACACTTAAGGCATATGATACATCGACTTATCATCTTCAAGTCGGCCGTTCAAAACGGATGCTGACCCAAGACCCAGAACTGATCAATCACATCCTACAGAAAAACCATAAAAACTATGTCAAGTCAAAAATAGTGACAGACGTTTTATCAAAGTATGCAGGCAAAGGCATACTGACAACCAATGGAGATTATTGGCTGAAGCAAAGAAGACTGATCCAACCTGGATTCCATAAGCATAAGATAGAAAGCCTTCTCGCAGATATGAATGGTGTCGTCATCAAGATGATGGATGACATAAGCTCTCGAATATCTGCTGGTGATGGAACCGCCGATATACTGGATGAAATGACGCGGATGACATTGAAGATAGTCTCTAAAGCATTATTCAGCTCTGATATTACCGATGCTCAGATTTCCATTCTGAAAGAGGGGGTACAATCTCTTCAAGATATAACATTAAAAGAGGTGCAGAATCCATTCATGTCAGGCTGGAGAAAGATATCTGGATATCAGAAAAAATCAGAAACACATCTCCATAATATTTATGAGATGGTCACAGAGTATATCACTGAGCGGAGGGCAGACCCAGATCCGCCTTCTGATCTGATGACGATGCTCTTAGATGCTCGCTATGAGGGGACCGACGAGGGCATGACAAATCAGCAAATTTTAGATGAGATCTTAATTATATTCGTAGCTGGCTTTGAAACGACGACTAATGCATTAACATTCTGCCTGTATCTGGTATCTCAGCATCCATCAGTCTTGACAAAGCTACGTGAAGAAGTGAGTGAAGTCCATATCTCAGATCAGCCCTCTCTGCAAGAAGTGATGAGTCTGTCATACATCACTCAGACTATCTCAGAGGCGATGCGCTTATATCCGCCTGCATGGTTTATGGATCGAGTGGCTGTAGAAGAAGATGAACTAAATGGAGAAGAGATTGGGAAGGGTGAAATCATAGCTCTGTATACATATGGTCTGCATAGATCTGAAGCGTATTGGGACAATCCTGATTCCTTTGATCCATACTTTCATCCCATTTGGTAAGGGGCCAAGACTATGCATCGGATCTCAGTTCGCTCAGATGGAAATGAATCTGGTGCTATATCACTTCATTAAGCGATTTAATTTCGAACTGATCACGCCATATAAGTTAGAGCTCGATACTAAGATTACCATCAGACCGATGCATGGTATGCCTATGAAGTTGCAGTCCTTAGATTAGTATCCACATCATTAGCAGGAGAGGGTAGGGCTATACCTTCTCATGGTTTAGTGTATACCAGTTTATAAATTTCAACAGGGGGAAGTCGATCAAGAGATGAAAAGGCAATCAGCTAAATAATGGTCTTAAATTTTTCAAGATCAATATTACCTCCACAAATAATGACCACACTCGTCCGACCTGCGGATACTTTTCTTTTGGCTATGAGCCCTGCAACTGCCACGCCTGCCGCGCCTTCTATGATCTTATGGTGCTTATGAGCGATGAGTTTGATTGCTTCTATAATCTGCTGCTCTTCTATGAGGACGAATTCATCAATCACAGATTGGCATATTGGGAATGTCATAGCGCCATGTTCTATACCGCCTGCACTTCCGTCTGATAGTGTTGGGACTGATTCTTCTAAGTTTACGATATGTCCCGCTTCAACGCTCAGTGCCATTTCCGGAGAATTCTTGGGCTGACATGCGATAATTTTGATATCTGGCTTATGATGCTTTAGGTAGCTAGCGACTCCTGAGATGAGTCCACCGCCACCCACAGTGATGAATACTTGATCAATGTGATCTAAATCCTGCAATAATTCAATCCCGATCGTGCCCTGACCTGCGATGACTTGCAGATCGTCATATGGCGATACCCATACTTTATGCTGATCAGCGGCATATTGCTTCGCATGGACTTCTGTAGTGAGGCTATCATCACCGTAGAATTCTAAGTTGACATCGTAGTATTTTAGGGCATCGACCTTGGATGCGCTAGCTGTTTTGGGTAGAAAAATGGTACCATTTGCTTTCGCTATCTCACATGCTCTGGCGAAGCCTTGGGCATGATTGCCAGTCGAGGCGGTCACCATGCCTTGTTGTAGCTCTTCATCTGAAAGTGAAAGTAATTTATTCAGACTGCCTCTTGCCTTGAAGGAGCCTGTGTGCTGTTCATTTTCTAGTTTCAAGAAAACTTTGCCCGCTATCATCGCAGTCAGTGGTTTAGACTGAAGCAATGCTGTGTGATGAATAAATGGCCTTATTCTTCTTTCCGCTTCCAATATTTCATTAATAAGCTTCATGATTTACTATTTTATGGTCTCGTAGGAATGATATTTGCGACTTTAACATTTTGCTAAACAAAAGTTTTGCTTAAATAAACCAATTCACATTATATTGGGGACCGAGCATTTATACACTTTAAATTTATACATACAGATGACAATATTAAACAATATGAAAAAGCTATTTTTAAAATCAAGCTATATTTTAGGATTGGTATTATTTATCGGAAGTTACTCTTTCGCACAAGATGCAGCAGCTGAGAAAACAGCAGCCAGTCTATATAACGATGGCTTAGCATTACTAAAAGCTAAAAACTATGCTGAAGGGCTAAGCACATTAGAGCAAGCACTGACGAAAGCTGAAGCAGATGGCAATGAAAAGGTCATAGACTTAGCTAAGAAGAATGGTGCCATGGCAGCATATAACTTAGGTAATACCAAAAGGAAAGCCAAAGCCTATGATGAAGCTACAGCAGTATACACTAAAGGATCAGTGATGAATCCTGCATACTCTTCTAATTACATAGGCTTAGCAAGGGTCTTAGATGATCAGGGTAAGAGCACAGATGCTATGACAGCTTATATGAAAGCAGCTGACATGGCAAAAGCTGAAGGAAAAGCTAAAAAAGAATCAGAAGTTTATAAAAGAGCGAAGTCATTAGTTAGTTCCAGCTACAATGCAAAGGCATATGATGATGTAGTGAGTTTAGGTAATAGTTATGTCTCAAAAAAGGATCATGCAGATGTCAGATACTATATGGCTAAAAGCCTAATGGAGACAGGCAAGCATACAGATGCACTTCCGCACTTGGAGAAGGCGCTGACTTTAGCTCCTAAGAAAAAAGACAGAATCATATACGCTAAAGCTCAATCCCTTGAAAAATTAGGTAAGAATCAGCAGGCAGTTGTCGCATATAAATTGATTACAGATGAGAAATATAAGAAGACAGCAGATTATAAAATATCTACTCTGAAGTAGTACCAATTAAGATATACATAGAAAAGCCTTATACTTTTAATTAAGTATGAGGCTTTTGCATTAAGCGAATGATTTTCTGATGTGATAAATAATTAAGTCATTATAGTAAAAAGGGGATTGGCAGGTTGATTGATAAGGAAATTCACCTAATAGTCATTATCTTACAGTGTATCCTAAGTACAGAAAGATAAAAATGCCAGTGCTAAAGAAAAAGTAAATAGTAAGCACATTGGCTAAATCAAAAAATGGAAGAGAATTTTTCAAAATAATGATCGATGAATCAGGAAGATATAAGATGGCACCAACGATTTTCAAATTATAAAAAAGCCTTTGCCAAACTTGATCAGATTGTACGTCAGTTGAGGACTGAGTATGGAGATGAAAGTGGCCATGTGGATGAAGACTGCTTTTTTTTTGGTTTTGATATTATCAAAGAAGGACTCATACAGAGATTTGAGTATACACATGAACTTGCTTGGAATGTCATGAAAGATTATGCTTTCTATCAAGGTAACGCGGATATTGGTGGTTCTCGTGACGCTACAAGAGAAGCGCTACAACTCATGCTCATCGAAAACGGTGAGGTGTGGATGGAGATGATCAAGAGTAGAAATAAAACATCTCATACTTATCATGAAAGCATAGCTAATGAGATATTCACTTTAATAATGGATCAATACCACAAAGTATTTGCTTTATTTTTAGACACAATGAACAAAAAGCTTAAGGCTGATGTCAATGGAGACATAGAATCAAAATGAAATACGGACTAAAAAAATCACAAATAGAAAAAATAAATAGTGTCTTTGCGCAACACCATGAAGTAAAGGAAGTCATCTTATATGGATCAAGGGCTAAAGGAAATTATAAGTCATCTTCTGACATAGATTTGACTATGAAAGGAGATAAACTCAACTTTTCGCTGCAACTTAAAATTGAAAATGAATTAGATGATCTATTAATTCCTTATAAAATTGATTTGAGTATTTATCATTCCATTGAAAATACTGATTTGATAGATCACATCGAAAGAGTAGGAGTACAGTTACTCTAACACACCGGCAAAATCTTTAGAAATCGACCAATCATTAATATCAGATGTTGTCATAGATATGTTTGACACATTAGGATGTAAAAAGCCGGATACGTCAATTTTCACGAAAGAATTTTTATTAGAAATTTAAGAAAGGCAACCTAATGACCAAGCGGTAAATACTCTTAAATATCTATTGAAAGATGAAATAAAATTAAGATTAAAAGTAAATATAGTTCAGGAAAAATCTTTAATAGATATGCTTGAAAGATCGCTCAAGAAGTACCAAAATGAAGAATTGACAGCTACAGAAGTAGTTGAAGAATTGATCCAACTAGCTAAACAGATGGATGCGAAAGTTGATACGGATACGGAACTCTCTGCTCAGAATTAGCCTTTCACAAAGCTGTAGCTAATAATGAGGTGTCAAGATAATGAAGTATCAAAGATGTTTTGAGAAATGGAGTATTATCAGAATCGGTAGTTTATTTGGTACAATTCTTTAAAATATTGTAATAGTTGATTGAGTGACTAAACTAGTGTTAGATCGGAAATAAACGGTTTGGATGAATTAGCATTAATAAAATGGATATCCCCATTCTACAAAAAAGGATGCTGAAGCTTTATCAAATCAACCATAAGATTATGCATGTTCAGTAGTATTAAATAAATTCAGAAGTAAGAGAACTGTTGATCAAGCTGATATGATTTTAGCACTTTTAGGTCAAAATCTATACAAATACTTGGGTATAGTTTAATTCTGTTAAATACCTTTTAAGTCGCTTTTATCTGGATTAGATTCGTTACCCCGTTTATTGCCAAAAACCCTTAAAGCGAGGTAATAATTCAGGTTAAACGTATTCAAATCAAATTCAAGACTGTCACTTTTTAGACTAAACTTCCAATATGATTAGAGTCTTATTTGTAAAAATCTCTTTAGAATCGCAAAAGGATTTTTAGAAGTGGCGGCTGCCTGCCAGGTACCCAAGACTGAATGGTCCTGTAGGGAATTCAATGTCCCAAATGGACATTGAATAATGAAGGAACCGAGGATTTGTCCTC
>Ga0209187_1003675_pt1 | contig 12471 bp, 9 predicted proteins | sample BantaG_FD_187430 | JGI IMG/M metagenome (GOLD analysis project Ga0209187, IMG submission 187430) | Marine algal microbial communities from Bantry Bay, Ireland - BantryBay_4 metaG (SPAdes) (version 2) | ecosystem: Host-associated > Algae > Red algae > Unclassified | place: Bantry Bay, Ireland... | reverse complement strand
AACAATTAAACGAATAAACAATCTTTGCGATAGAGATAGAAAGGGCTGCGACTGAAAGAAGCAGGTGCGAAGTACGCGTCCTTCGGCGTGCAAGCACGGAAGCGAAGCGCACCCCTGCACATTAACAGTCACGAGTATAGAGTTTAGAGTTACGAGCGAAAAGCTATAAAAGAACTCTATAATTTTAATTTATATACTATCTGAGGGAAGAGACGGATAATCAACAAATAGACATTCTTTTGCGATAGGGATATGGAGGGGACGACTGAAAGGAGTCGTGCTGATACGAGGTACGAAGAAACAGTACCGAGCGAATAGCGAGCCCGTAGAAGCCCGGCCACTTAGTGGATCGCCGAAATAGTTAAAAATTGAGAGTTAAGGATTAAAAGAATACTGTAGAGACGCAATACTTTGCGTCTTCTAGAAATATGCAATATCTAAATATAAAGGCTGATTTGATGCGTCTTGTAAGAAGGGATCATACGCTGAAATAGGTTTTTAAGTCAAAAAAAACAAAGGCACGTGCACCACGCACCTGAAAGTCAAATCTATTAGCAAAGATAGTGCAGAATTTTTAACTAATCTTACGCGTCAAACTGAAGCTTCGCCAAGGAATTATACACACCCTCCTTCATCATCGTTAACTCATCGTGTGTGCCTTGCTCGATGATTCTACCTTTGTCAACTACATAGATCTGATCAGCATCTCGGATAGTGGCAAGTCTGTGCGCGATAATCAATGAAGTTCTGCCTTCCATCAAATTATTAAGTGCATCTTGGACCACCTGTTCTGATTCTGCATCGAGAGCGGAAGTCGCCTCATCTAATAATAAGATGGCTGGGTTTCTCAAGATAGCACGAGCTATAGCTACTCGCTGCTTTTGGCCTCCACTCAACTTCACACCACGCTCCCCTACCGCAGTATCGAGCCCTTCTGGAAACTCTTTGATAAATTCCCAACTGTTGGATTGTTTAGCGGCTTCTATCAATTCAGCTTCTGTAGCATCGGGCTTACCATACAATAAATTTTCTCGGATACTACCACCAAAAAGTAAAACCTCTTGAGGTACCAATCCTAAATTATATCTAAATAATTCTATTGGATAATCTGTGATGCTTTTTCCATCGACCAAAATATCTCCTTTCTGAATATGATAAAACCGCTGAAGCAACTGAAAGATGGTACTCTTACCAGCACCACTTGCACCGACCAGAGCGACTTTCTTACCTGCTTCTATTTTCAAACTCAAGCCTTTGAGTACTTCTATATCTGTCCTAGTGGGATAATGAAAATGCACGTCTCTATATTCTACCTCTCCATAAATTTTCAATGGTTTTTCAACATTCTCAAGAGCACCCAATTGCACTTCGCTTTCTGTATCAAGTATCTCCCGAATACGTTCGGTAGCACCCAATGCACCAAGGATCTCCGTGAGAAAATTACCTAAGCCTCCAATAGCAGCCCCAATAATAGCGGTATATAAAAAGAAGGCAACCAATTGACCAGCCTCGAGTTCCCCCTTCTGCAGAAGAAGTGCACCCTGATAAACGATAAAGAAGAGCGCACCAAAAATAACACTGACTATATAAACTGAAAAAATGGCTCTACCCTTTGCAAACTTGATAGCAACATCCAGAAGTCGTTCGAGTGCGTTGGAGTATCTAATACTTTCAAATTTTTCGTTCGTATACGCCTTTACGGTTTGTACATTTTGAGTCGTCTCCGACAAGATCACATTCGCATCTGCTAACTCCTGTTGGCGTTGCTTAGATAAGCGTCGGATGTAACGACCAAAGAAAAAACCGCCGACCACTACGATTGGAAATACTAAAAGCATGATCCCTGCCAGCTGCGCAGAGTTCCAAATCAGAAAACCAATACCAACAACTAAGATAATTACTTGTCTAGAGAATTCCGCTAGCGTTATAGAAAAGGTGTTGTAAAGGCGATCCACATCAGAGGTCAATCTACTCACCAATTCACCAATTCTATTTTCTTCGTAAAAACTGATATTGAGGGTGATCAATTTGTTGTAAAGATCCCGCCGCAGATCTCTAATTGCCTTTTCACTCACATAAGCAAAAATGACGACGCGGGAGTATGAAACGAAACCTTGAGCTACCAAAACTACAATCAATATCTTTCCGATATCCTCTAAGGACATTCCATAGTTCCCATTGCCTTGGGCTATATCAATCATCTCCCCAGATAACCATGGAAAGACCATAAACACTAAACTAGATAAACCAAGCAAAATCATACCGACCACAAAGCCTAACATATATGGCTTGAGATATCTAAATATCGTCAGCGACTCGCGAAAGCTTTCGCGATCGAACTTAGCCTTCGTATCATCACCTGAACTTGCAAAACTTTTCATAATGTAAAGTAAACGCTTATGCACATCATAATACTATAATGAAGCATCATATACTTGTAATATTTTTTGGTCAGGATTTAGATTTAAATCCATAGGTGATTTGACCCACAAAATCTTTTGGGAAATACTCGTCTCCCTCAAATCCAAGCTCTATAGTACCGCTATCTTCTGGGATATAGTGGGTACCAAAAATATAATCCCAAAGACTCAAGCTAATCCCATAGTTGACTCCTCGCCTACCCTCGGGCAATGTATAGGCATGATGGTAAAGGTGCATGACTGGATTGTTGAAAAGATACTTGAGAGGGCCCCAAGTGATCTTGATATTACTATGATTTAGATGCCCAATGGATATAGTGATAAAATGGACTATGTAAGCTTGCTCTGGCTCGAATCCACCAAGGATCATAACGCCAAAAGTCTTGAGCGGTTTGTAGAGAATGTTTTCCATCCAATGGTATCGCAGGTGTGCCGCAAAACCCATTTCTTTCACAGAGTGATGCACCTTATGGAAGCGCCAAAATATTTCGAATCGATGAAGCAATACGTGCGTAAACCACTGTACAAAATCCAGTACCACAAAAAAAATCAATAGCTGAACAGCTGGATTTAAGGCTTTCAAATTTACTATGGCTAGATCACTGGGGCCCAATCCGACCTGTGCAAAACCCAAATCTAAAATCTTGTAAAAACCAGTAATGACCATGGCAAAAATGAAAAAATTGAAATACATATAGAATGTATCCAACCAAAAATCTTTTCTAAAAGTAGCCTGATTTTTACGCCAAGGAAATGCCAATTCTAGCCCCCAGACCAATAATGAAATAATGGTCAATCCCCAGAAATAATTTTCATACAATGGCACTTGAAATGTTATACTGCTCCAGATATAGCCTAGATAGCCAACAAACGCATTGTAAAATATTTGGACAAGTTCCATATTAAATATATTGGATAGCCAATAAAACAACAAGTTAAACCCTTTAGTTGTAAAATGCAGTATTAGTCCCAAATAGATGGCAATACAGTGACTTTTCCGACTATTATTACGATCTTTTCACTTACCATGGAAAGTCTGATTTCGTTAGTACTTTACTAATACAATAAATGCTACTAAGCATAGTCCGTCCATCATCAGCGATGACATTCATAGATTCGTCGTCTATCAGCATCTCCCATTTGTTTATACTTCGTTCGTATTGTAAGGATGCAAAGATTATTTTAATTAAATCTGCATGAAAGTCAAGCTTCCCAGTTTTACTGCGATCTGTAACAAAGTTCTTGGTTTACTTATCAAAATCGAGAACTATCATTTCATCTTCATTGCAATACAATTTACAATTTCTCTTCTGACCTATTTTCTTAAATAATTTCCCCCGATTCATCATACTGTTTTAAAATCTAATCTCTCAACATTTCTCAATTGATAATTATATATAAGCAAGTTTCTTACTACCTTGACCTTCTTTTGTTTTCACAAAACACCACATCATGATTGAAGCATTTTTTCAGCCTTGGCCTTGGTATGTCGGAGGCGCTATGATCGCCTTAATTATGTTTTTGCTCGTTTTGATGGGTAAAAAATTCGGCTTATCATCCAACCTTCGCGCCATGTGCAGCATAGGTGGAGCAGGTAAGAAGTATACATTTTTCGACTATGATTGGAAAGCCTCCTCCTGGAATCTATTTTTTGCGCTAGGAACTATCATAGGTGGTTTTGTTGCAGCTCATTTTCTATCTACGAATATCGCGATCGATTTAGAGCCAAGTGTCATTGCAGATTTACATCAAAAAGGATTTTCTAGTGCAGGCACAGCCTATGCTCCTACATCCCTTTTTACCACATCTGTATTTTCCGATCCTGGCTCACTCTCTATGCTCATCATCGGCGGATTCTTAGTTGGCTTCGGAGCGAGATACGCAGGCGGCTGCACCTCAGGGCATGCGATAATGGGTTTAAGTACTTTACAATTGCCATCGCTCATCGCCGTGCTAGGATTTTTCATCGGCGGATTGATTATGATTCACATTTTATTCCCTATAATTTTTGGACAATGAAAAATATTAGCTTTTTATTATTAGGAATCTTTTTTGGGATCATCATGTTCAAATCTGAGGCTGCATCTTACTTCCGTATTTACGAAATGTTTCAGTTCAAATCATTTCATATGTATGGCATCATGGGCACTGCACTCGCGCTTGGCATCACAGGAATTTATTTTATCAAACAGTTTGATATCAAAAGTTTTGGTGGTAATTCGATCGCTTTTCAAGACAAAGATAAAAGTTTCCCTAGAGCTATTTTTGGTGGTATTATTTTTGGCTTGGGCTGGGCACTTTCAGGCTTATGTCCAGGCCCCATGTTCACCATGATGGGTGCAGGTTATCTACCCGTTGTTATTGTATTTTTCTCTGCCTTGGCAGGCACTTTTTGCTACGGTGTGATCAGAGATAAATTACCTCATTGAGATTTTTAGGTTTGATTTGGGGCGATCACCTCACTCATTTTTTGAGTAAAAAAATGAGCTGGTGTCGGGCTCTCTGCTATACACCACATGAAAAAAAAATGTGGTGTGCCGCTGCCGATCCCTTAGCCTCACCGGCTTCTGGCTATTCGCCTCGCCCTGTAAATAAGGGCGAGTTGTTAACTGCATATCAGACCTTTCACATTGAACATTGCTAATTAGCGTCATTTGACTTTTTATATATCCTTTCACCAACCATTTATTTATTTTTAATGTTAATTTAAAGCAACAGAAAATTAAAAATATGAAAACTCCTTATCTAATCTGTACCACTTTTCTAATCGTACTGTTTTGTTTATCATGTAAAAACGAGAAAGTAACTTCTACGGATAATAGACTTGACAGCAAACATGGTCCCTCCGAAGAATTCTTTTTGCAGAGGATGGATCCAGATGGAAATTTCTCTATCAAAGCCTACATCAAAGGTTTAAAGCAGGCAAAACAATACACGCAGATTCAATCGAGATCTATCGATGGCTTTGATAACGACTGGACTGTACAAGGCCCAGGAAATATCGGTGGTCGTATCAACACTATAGCAGTTAATCCCTTAGATGAAGACATCATCTATGCTGGTTTTGCCAGAGGTGGTGTTTTCAAAACGACAGATGGTGGTGGTTCTTGGGTACCCATTTTTGATGATCAGCTTTTTTCATCCATAGGTGATATCACTCTAGATCCGCAAGACCCCAATATTGTCTATGTAGGAACGGGAGATCCTAATATATCTGGTAGCCCTTCTATTGGAGATGGCGTCTACAAATCAGAAAATGGCGGAGCAACTTGGACGCATCTCGGTCTCGATGAGACACGTATCATCTCCCATATTGTAGTAGATCCTACAGATGGAGATCGGGTCTTTGCCAGCGCCATGGGTTTGCCTTTTCAGCGCAACGATGATAGAGGTCTATATAGAACTGAAAATGGAGGTACAACGTGGGAGCAAGTTTTGTTTCTATCAGACTCGACGGGGATTATTGATTTGATCATGGATCCACAGCAACCTAATGTTATGTATGCTGCTGGCTGGGATAGAATAAGAAATAATACTGAATCTATAGTGTCTGGTGATGGAGCTAAAGTCTTCAAAACTACAGATGGGGGTGACACATGGAATATGCTAGAAGGTGGTTTGCCAAATGAAGTACCCAATGGCAGAATAGGGCTAGCCATCTGTGAAAGTCAACCAAATGTAATCTATGCACAATATGCTAATCCAGAATCCACTCTTGAGGCCATTTATAGGTCTGATGATTCAGGCGAAAACTGGTACCTTATTCCTAGTGAAGTGTTGGATTATTATGACGAACCAATCAATCTCTTAGGTGGCTTTGCCTGGTACTTTGGTAAGATCCGAGTAAGCCCAAGCGATCCAGATGACATATACTTATTAGGGGTGGATCTATGGCGCTCCCAAGATGCAGGTCAATCCTGGGCTATGGCATCGCCAATTTGGTGGTTATATGAGGTACACGCTGACAAACATGAATTAGTTTATCTAAATGACGAATCCATCTTGCTCGGAACTGACGGTGGTATGTATGCCTCAGATAAAGAAAATATACAGTGGGTTGATACTGAGAATATACCAACCAATCAGTTTTACCGTGTAGCCTATAATCCGCACCAACCAGATTTATACTATGGAGGCGCACAAGATAATGGTAGCACAGGCGGTAACCAGAACACTATCAATAATTGGGAAAGAATTTATGGAGGGGATGGATTTCAAATGAGATTTGATCCAGTGGATCCACAAAGATTTTTCGTGGAGATACAAAACGGTAGTATCCGAGCTACTTACGATGGTGGATATCTTTTCACCAATGCCAATGATGGAATAGAACCAGATGATCCAAGAAATTGGGATATGCCCTATTTTATCAGTGTGCACGACGAGACGAAAATGGTTACTGGCACAAATAGGCTATATGTAAACCGAGCGTATGAACCTGTTTGGGAGCCTTTAACAGATGACCTTACGGATGGGGCTGACGGAGAAACACGAAATAAAAATATCACTGCCATTCATGAATCCCCCATCAATGAAGACTTCGTAATAGCAGGTACAGGAGATGGCAATATCTGGATTGGTGATTTGAATGATGGCAATTCATTCACTAAGGTTAGTGATAATTTACCCAACCAGTATGTCACCGATGTATTTACCTCTGATGATAATCCAAACAGGATCTTTGCTTGTCACTCTGGCTATAGAGACAATGACAACAATGCTATGATATTCCGTTCTGACGATTTGGGATCTTCTTGGTCTGATATTTCTGGCGATCTCCCAGAGGTAGCTATCAACGAAATTTTGATCATTCCCGAGACAGAAGATAAAATCATTTTTATTGGTACAGATGCGGGTGTCTATGGCACTACAGATGGGGGCACTATTTGGGAGCGATTAGGCTCCAATATGACCTTCGTCCCAGTCTATGACCTAGTATGGAATGAGGCCAATAATGAATTGGTTGCTGCCACTTTTGGTAGATCGATACAAACTTATGACTTGGATCCAATTGTAGATACTAAGGTAGATGTTGCAACCAATCCAATTAAACAGGAGTCTATTACTAAAGCTCAAGTCTACCCCACTCTAAGCTCTGACCTGATTACGGTTGAGTACTTCAATATTGAGCCAAACAAAAATAGTTCAATCGCTATTGTTTCTAGTAGTGGGCAATTGGTACAGATACTAGAAGATATTTCAGATCGCGAGGTGCGTCAAACCATCGATGTTAGCCAGCTACCTGCGGGGCAGTATTTTGTAAAGATTAAGGTGAGGCACTCGGTAAGGAGTGTGGGGTTTGTGAAGGAGTGAATTAATTAGAGCTAAGTAGACGACTTGCCTCCCATACTTGTTCCTTTTCAAACTCACCAAAGTAGCTGATGTACTTTCCATTAGGGCCAATAACCACAAAACTTGATCTTGGATAATCGTGATCAAAGAAGGTGTTTTCGATGATTTGCTCCGGATCCAACTTCCATTCGACGAGCCCTTGGTATGCTTGTAGTATATCTAATTCTTTGCAAATATAAACTGCTTTTATTTGGTCGAGTTCCTCTAATCCAGTATCCAAAGTGCCGTACCAATTTCTTATCCAATCCTCTCCGAAGTTATGTGGTTTATGATACGGTTTTGGGCCTGTACCTGCATGATAGATAATAACTAGAGGTTTATCATCTTCAATCACAAGACCATTTTGATTTTCTAATGTAGTTTCAATAAGCTGTCTATCGACTACCCCATCCTTTTCTCTCTTTACCAGTTGTAGTTGATTAGCTTGGACACTACGGATGGCTAAATACTCATTATCTGCCTTCATGCTATTGATTTCTGATTTAGATATTTTATAGCCTTCTACGTTTAAATAATTTAGTTTTGTAGTGGAACAAGAACAAAAGATACTCAAACTCAAAAATAAAATCACAACATTTTTCATTGGTTACCAATATTAACTAATTTTCAAATTTATCCAAATACCTAAATTCACTTTCAATTTTTTTAAGCAGTCTTTCGCTTGAGCTGATAGATCGACTTATAAAACTTGCTGCTTTTTTATCTTCTACTTCGACACTTTGGTAGATATTATTGCCACAGGAAAAAAGCGCACCTAGCAGAAAACATGCGCAAAATAATTTTCTCATTTTTCTCTTTCAGATTCTAGTCAAAAAATTACCTAACTAATTTAGTTTATTTATGTAAGCCTCGCAAATCCTTAATCAAGATATAATTGTTAACAACCGAGATACTAAACACTAATGCTCCAACACAATCTTCCCCACTTGCTCTCCCGTAGCTAAAGCATCGAATGCTTGCAGCGCTTGCTCCAAAGGATAAGTACTATGTACCTGCGGCTTGATCTCATGCTTTTCCATAAAGGCGAGCATTTCAAAAAACTCATCGGGAGAACCCATAGCAGTTCCAATGAAAGAAATATGCCTCAAGAAAAATTTGCTCATATTTTTAATATGCGTACTACGAGATCCCGTAGATCCATAATAAACGATGCGGGCTCCCATATTGAGAAAAGCTAAATAATCTTCGAGCTCTGCCGCTGGTGAAGAGTCTAAAACGATGTCAATCCCTCCAGACAATTCTTTCAATTGTTGATACCAATCTGGATTCTTATAATTGACCCCTCCTTTAGAACCATCCTTTATCGCTTGGTCAATCTTTTCTTGGCTACTACTCGTCACATAAACTTCTGCATCAAAATAAGGACAAAAAGAAAGTCCTGCCTGTGCTACTCCCCCACCAATACCAGAAATCAATACCTTGTCTCCTTTATGGATACGACCATGTCGAACCAAAGCTCTCCACGCTGTCAATCCAGCTACCGGAATAGCCGCAGCTTCCGTCCATGATAAATAGGGTGGTTTGATTACTACATTGCTTGCAGATACAGCAATGTACTCAGCCATAGTCCCTGGATCAGGCATGCCTAATACTCTAAAGTTTTTAGCAGAGGTGTGCTGCTTGTCGCCCCATTCTAAGGCGGGATAAATGATGACTTCTTTGTTTACCAGGTGATCAAGTGATGGACTGCCAACTTTCTCCACTACACCCGCTCCATCTGCTCCAAGTATACATGGCAGCGACATCCCTGGATACAGGCCCTTACTGATCCACAATTCTCGATGATTTAATGCGGAAGCTTTCACCTTGACTAAGACCTCATTTCCACCTATCTGCGGATGCGGTAAGTCAATTATTTTTAACTCTTTCTCTTGATTTAATTCTAATGCTTTCATATATCTCGAATCTACAAATAAACAGCATAACAGAAACAAAATAGTTGAACTGGCTATGCTTCGTCAACATCTTTATCACCCATCAAAAAACCAATAGGCTGATAATACTCAAAATTATCAAAAATAATTTTGAGCATTCCCACTAAAGGCAAGGCTAAAACAGCCCCAGCTGCTCCCCATAGTATGCTCATAACAATGACTGCAAGAATGGAAAAGAGAGGATTTAACTCCACATTACTTCCTACGATCCATGGCTCCAGAATATATGATTCAATCATTTGAGCAGCACCCATGATTCCGAAAATGATTAAAATATCAGTTATCGTTCCTCCAGTGGCAAAGGTGATGATTGCCGCCAATCCTCCTCCAATAATATTTCCTACGTAAGGAATAAATGTAAAAAATGCCGCTAAGACTCCAATTAATATGGCATATTGAATTCCGACAATTAGAAACCCAACGGAATAGACCACTGCCAACAATCCGATAATCATAAGTTTACCAGATAAATATTTTTGCACGACTTGGCCTACGTCTTCAATGATATCCTTGGCATCGGATTGTATAGGAACTATCATATGAAAAAATCTACTAATTCTCTTTCGTTCCGTCAAAAATAAAATGGCATAAATAAGAGAAAGGAAGAAATTACTTACAAATCCTACTACACTTCCAAACAATCCACTCGCACTACTTTCTAAAGTATCTACTACTTTTTCCGCATCCTCTTCTTGCTTTTTTATACTTATTCCAAACCATTTCTTAGTGAAGTCCTGCATCTTCTCTTGCTTTTTGATGAGCTCTGTTTTGATCTCGCCTCTTTGTTCATAAAGTTGTTGTATTTGCCATCCAAAGGCACTTAAAAAAATCAGAACGAATCCAACGATAGTAAGCACACTCGAAATAGCAGCAAAATATTTATTTAGCTTAAACTGGCGCAGTTTAGAATGAATCGGATTTACTAAAAAAGAAAACATCGCACCAAATGTGAGAGGAATTAACAATCCCTTTCCATAGTAAAGAACAATAGAGGAAAGGATGATTAGAGTCATCACACTTACTGGTCGAACAAAAGAAGGACTTAATTTCACGATAAAATGGGTTGATGAATAAGATAACTCTTAATAAAAAATTATCAAGCAGGATTTATTCAGTTATTCTTCAAAACTAGGTATTCTATATGGAATGCCAATATACTTCCCCAATTTTATTCTATTTCCTCTCATAACAAGTGGATAAAAGGTCGATAAAGATTGAGGTATATTGATCTGATAAATCACCCTGCTATCATAAAAGAATGCGCAACTTACATATAGACAGCAAGTTACGCATCATGAGTGATCCCGGCAGGGTTCGAACCTGCAACCGTCAGAGTCGAAATCTGATATTCTATCCAGTTGAACTACGGGACCCTTATATGATGCAAAAATAAGATTCTTTTTGGATAATCTGCTTAGAGTAGTCATTCATTCAAAAAAAGGGCAACTCAAGAGTCATTGAGCTACCCAGTCTTATACATTTATCTGGTATCTTCAATTATTTATTAATCCTTCCACGTTCTCACAAACATACTTTACTTTAGGGATGGTGAAATAATAAGTGTCCATTTTCTACTTGTTCTTTCTACTGCGTTAAAACTACGATAGCCATCGGGCTGAGATGCAAAAGCATCTACTGCGCTTTCTGCCTTCTAAAAAGAAAAAATAACCGCACATAAAACCGTAACTTATCAATCCACTATCCCTTAGCAGAAACTTTTTTCCGCCTAGTGTTTTTTATTTTAGTCTTGATTCTCGATAGTTCCCCATCGATATGCGTAGTCGCTGACTCGTCCAAACAGTACATCTTAATATCCCTCAGCACTTTTTTCGCAGCTTTAAAATCCCCTTTCAATTCGTAGATAGTAGCTTTGTTGATTAACAATGACTTTCTATCCATTCCTTTTATTTTGAGACCAAAATCGATTAGTTTATTTGCCTTTTCGTACTCTCCTAACCACAACATCAGCTTACTATAATTTTTATAAGTATCTGGATAGTTAAGATCTCCGATCAATGCCTGATCAAAGTATTCTACTGCTAAATCATACTGCTTTAATATATACATCTGCACGCACGCCATTAAATGATTGGACTGGGCATGATCAGAATCATAACTCAAAGCATAATTTAAATTCTCTACTACAATTTCAATATCGTAAGGATAGTTATCAAGCGCCTTTAGATAATATTGAACTGCTATTGATATGCTCATCATTTTATTTTATCATTATTAAATTTGTTCCATGAAGAATATCATTCTCCGTATAAGTCTTTGCCATACTTATCAAGGCACACGAGTAAACATATGATTTAACTTTTCCATCTCAACCAATTTTTAACTTTTAACTTTTAATTATAACAGGGGCCATACTGACCTATCGGCAGTACCGTGTCGTCCGCTAATACCGATAAAAAATATCGGTACGCTTCCACCACTTGTCCCTACGCTCTCCGTTTGTCGAGCTTGGTCACCTGCGGTGAGTCGCGATGTATTTCAAGCACCAAATTAATTTTCTGTACCCCGAGTGTGACTCGAACACACAACATTATGTTTCTAAAACATACGCCTCTTCCAATTGGGCTACCGGGGTCTATGCACAGTATCCATTACAATGACAAGACTGTTCAGCGTACTAGACTGTTATCCGTCAAAAACAATTAATAAAATTTACATTTGCTCAGCTACACACAATTCTCGTGCTAGCTTATTAGAATAAACTAAACTACCAAGAATAGAACCGCAGCCGAACACTATGCTGGAGT
>Ga0209187_1003674_pt1 | contig 12475 bp, 9 predicted proteins | sample BantaG_FD_187430 | JGI IMG/M metagenome (GOLD analysis project Ga0209187, IMG submission 187430) | Marine algal microbial communities from Bantry Bay, Ireland - BantryBay_4 metaG (SPAdes) (version 2) | ecosystem: Host-associated > Algae > Red algae > Unclassified | place: Bantry Bay, Ireland... | reverse complement strand
AAATATGAATTACAAAATCTCATTTCGGGAAAGAGCGGCGCAAGCTATGATGCGCTTATGCAAACAACCGCCAGTCACCTTAGAACAGGCAAGAGAACAGGTCCGATGGCTGAAGGAAAACACCAAAACAAAGCACAAGAAACAGCGGGATTAATTGATTTTGCGAAATCTAATCATCTAATATTAGAGCATATTCCGGAAGAAAGTTTTATAGCGAGTGGTGCAGAGCAAAGGGTTTATATCACAGGGGAGAAATATGTCATCAAACTAAATGATGCCATATATTATGCTTCATGGGAAGATTATTTTTACAATCTACTCTTGCATAACTACTTTTTTGCTGACACGGCTTATCATTTATTGGGCTTCTATCTTTCAGACAATACTTTTTATGCCGTAGTGCAACAGCCTTATATAAAAGCGGACAGCATGACTAATCTGGAAAAAGTCAAAGATTTTATGACCGCTAACGGGTTTGAAAATAAAAGGCGACACGACTATGAAAATGTAAATCTCGGATTGATTATAGAAGATTTGCACGATGAAAATGTATTAACCCGTGACGGTTTGCTCTATTTTATTGATACCGTTTTTTTTATTAAGCCGAACCAGTTTTGGGACTAAAACAAGCATTTTAAAAAACAACCAATATACCTTATATTTGTAAATGTGATGTATAGCTTTGAAGGAACGAAATTTCTGTCAATCCAAACATAAAATAAAAATGCAATATTTCGAGTGTTTTAAATTTAAAATACATTACTAAAATAAAATTATGTCGAAAAAATTACGAAAAGACCCAATAAATATAGCTCCTGAAATAGTCGGCTGGTTAGACGAAAATGACGATCCACATGTATTTGATAACAGGAATGGAAGGCAGTTAGATCCAAGAAATGTGAACCATAAAATTGAAATTTATGAGAGACAAGTTAAAGATTGGTTTTTAATTCCTGCAACGAATTTGATAAAATATAAAAACAGAAATAAAGGCTTTATAGTCTTGATGATTTGTCTCTCCTATTTAGAGGGAATTGAGCAATATAGACGTGGTCAAAATAGCAATGGAAATAGTAGAAGGTTTTTTGTCAGTGCAATGGAAAGACTTTATCCAAACCAATTTCAAAAATATCAATTGGAAGACTTTTATTCAGAGGCAAGATGCGGATTATTTCATAATGGAATGGTCAGAGGAAAAATTATAATAAATAACAGCTTCCAGAGAAGCATTGAGTCCGTTAGAAGTGACATAAGAGTTAGTCCGTCCAAATTTCTGGAAGATATAAAAAGTGATTTTGAAAGTTATCTTCAAGAACTTCGAACTAATCAACAATCAAGAAATACTTTTGACGGAATGTACTCAAATGTTTAGCAAACATTTGATGGAAAAGATTATCAAGTTATTTTCTTCAAAGCCAAATACACCCAAAGCATTCTTGCTATTAGAATTATACTGGGGAATACCAACTTTTAATTGGTATTCTAATTTCTTCTTTTTGGAATGGACTTGGAATTTATTTTCTATTCATATTAATATATTGGTTTTTTGACGGTTCAATCAAAAATCATCAAAGAGACCTTTGTTCCTCAAAAAGCCCTCCCTCGCACAAACCCCACCAAAATAACCAACCCTAAAACCCAAACCCCCAACCCCAACAAAGAAACCCACTCATTCCGCACCACCTGTCGGAAAGATAAAAATTGATGTTGAAAATCTGGGAAATCTGCCCAATATTGCCGACTGATAGCCGAGCGTTTGTCGGACGAACTACTGATTTTATTACTCACCAGTTTGATTTGCAAATTATTCATCGTTTGCGCGAGGTCGTAGAGAAAGCACAGAAAAACACACCTTTTTTTAAAAAAATACAAAAATAATTTGCACGTCCAAAAAATAAATCTCACCTTAGCACCTACAATGCAACAAACAGTAGTCATATCATCTATTATTAACATTATTATTATGGTCAATAAAATGTAACGAGAATGGTATGATAATACATAAAGGAAAATATTTAAAAGCCATTCTCGTTTGAGAATGGCTTTTTTAATGTCCGTCCCGTACCGACTGTCTTTAGCTCCGATAGCTATCGGAGACGACCACAAGGGAGCAAATACGCTTAAACGACAATTAAAAACAAGATTAGAAACTGTATTTTAATTTGTTATAAACAATTGATAATGAATAATTTAAATTAAAAAAAACGAACATTCACAAACGGAAAACAAACACAAAAACAAAATGCAATTAAGGTTTTCTTTCGGATATTCACCTCCAAATAATGCGACAATGCGATAATGATACAATGCGACAATAAAAAAAAACATTAACGTATTAAAATAATTCATTCATTCAAAATAATTCATTCATTCAAAATTCAAAATTCATTCATTCAACACCTATGCGAATAAAGCCATTCAAACTTGAAAGATATTACACTGAAAATGAATTTTTAGCCAAATACTCATTGTGTAATTCTGATTGCGAGGCGATGAAAATCAAGGACGTATTGGCTTTGGAAGAAGGCGCGGTGGATAAATTTCACGACCTCTGGCTGGGTTACACAGAGACGCAGGGCAACCCCTCTTTAAGGCGCGATATTGCAACGATATACGACAAAACATCGGCTGAAAATATATTGGTTTGCACAGGCGCACAAGAGCCGATTTTTTTATTTGCACAAGCCAATTTGGATGCTGGAGATGAGGTCATCGTGCAAACGCCATGCTATCAATCCTTGCAATCTGTACCCGAAAGTTTGGGTTGCAAAATACTGAATTGGAATGTCCGATACGAAGCCGATAAACCCGTTTTTGATATAGGCGAATTAAAGAAAATGATAACGAAAAAAACCAAAGTTATCTACCTGAATACGCCGCACAACCCAACAGGTTTTCATTTCTCCAAAGAAGAACAAAACGAAATAATTAATATAGCGAGAAAGCATAATATCCTGATTTTCAGCGATGAAGTCTATCGGGAATTAGAACATCAGCCCCAATACAAAATTCCGACATTTGCGGATGCCTACGAAAATGGCGTGTCGATAGGTGTCATGTCCAAGTCCTACGGTTTGCCCGGACTTAGAATCGGTTGGATAGCCACACAAAATAAAGAAGTCTTGGAAAACGTGGCGATGATGAAAGAATACACCACGATATGCAACGCCGCACCAAGCGAATTTTTGGCAGGTGTCGCACTCCGAAACAGACAGACCATATTGGCGCGAAATCTGAAAATAGTAGAAAAAAACCTACCCCTATACGATGATTTTTGGAACAAATACGCCGAGTTTTTCTCATGGCACAAACCCAATGCCGGACCTATTGCTTTTGTAAAAATGAAATTCGGAAAAGACGATATGACATTCGCAGAACAGGCATTGAAAAAGAAAAGCGTCCTCTTATTGCCCGGCGGTATTTACGATTACAACGGTTTTTTCAGGATAGGATTTGGCAGAAAAAAAATACCCCAAGCCCTCGAACAATTTGAAGAATTTATAGTAGAAAATGTAGTAAAAAATCACGCACATCTCGTCTGACATTTTCAAAAATGTCAGACGAGTAAAGTCCACAAAAAAACGATAACACAGTAACACTGCAACACCTTAACAGGCATTAAAATGATTCATTCATTCAAAATTCACCCATTCACTCATTCATTGAAATGGAGTTAAACAAATACAGCAAAGTCGTCACCCAAGACCCCTCGCAACCAGCCGCACAAGCCATGCTACACGCGATTGGACTGACGAGAGAAGATTTGAAAAAGCCGCTTATCGGCATCGGCAGCACAGGCTACGAGGGCAACCCCTGCAACATGCACCTCAACGACTTAGCAAAAGTCGTCAAACTCGGTGTGAATAGTACGGAAGCTATCGGACTGATATTCAATACAATAGGAGTCAGCGACGGCATTTCAATGGGAACGGTAGGCATGCGTTTTTCCTTGCCTTCGCGCGATGTCATTGCCGATTCGATGGAGACAGTTGTGGGCGCAATGAGTTACGACGGACTCGTGACCGTAGTCGGTTGCGACAAAAATATGCCCGGCGCACTCATGGCGATGATTCGGCTCGACAGACCTTCGATTTTGGTCTATGGCGGTACGATAGCTTCAGGACATCATGGCGATAAAAAGCTGGATATTGTCTCCGCTTTCGAGGCATGGGGCGAGCGTGTAAGTGGTAAAATGGATGAAGAAAATTTCCAACAAATCGTCGAAAAAGCCTGTCCGGGCGCAGGTGCCTGTGGGGGTATGTACACCGCCAATACGATGGCATCCGCGATAGAAGCACTCGGCATGGCATTGCCCTACAACTCCTCAAATCCAGCTATTAGTGTCAACAAAAAAGCAGAAGCCCAAGCAGCAGGAGAAGCCATGATAAATCTCCTCAAAAAAGACCTAAAACCTTCCGACATCATCACCAAAAAATCATTAGAAAACGCCATAACTGTTGTCACAATTTTAGGCGGTTCTACTAATGCAGTTTTACATTTCCTCGCCATTGCAGATGCGGCAGATATTGAGTTCGGATTAGACGATTTCCAACGTATCAGCGACAAAACGCCCTTCCTCGCCGACCTCAAACCAAGCGGTCAATTTGCGATGGAAGACGTACACCGCGTCGGCGGCACACCTGCTGTAATGAAATACCTCTTAGAAAATGATTATTTACACGGCGATTGTATGACCGTGACGGGAAAAACTATCGCCGAAAACCTCGCCGATGTCCCCTCGCTTTCCGAAGGGCAAACGGTCATCAAACCATTTGAAAAACCAATCAAAGAAACAGGGCATATTCGCATACTTTTTGGTAATTTAGCGACGAAAGGTTCCGTCGCCAAAATCACAGGAAAAGAAGGCTTGCGATTCACTGGAAAAGCAAAAGTATTTGATAGCGAAGTTGCTGTAAATGAAGGAATTGCCAACGGAAAAGTAACAAAAGGGGATGTCGTGGTCATTCGCTACGAAGGACCAAAAGGCGGACCGGGAATGCCCGAAATGCTCAAACCTACCGCCGCGATTATGGGTGCAGGATTGGGCGGAGAAGTCGCACTCATCACAGACGGCAGATTTTCTGGCGGAACACACGGTTTTGTCGTCGGACACATCACGCCCGAAGCACAAGAAGGCGGTTTGATAGGCTTACTAAAAGACGGCGATGAAATCACCATTGACGCAGAAAAAAATACGATAAACGCTGCCCTTTCTGAAACAGAAATCGAAACAAGACGTAAGATATGGAAAGCCCCTGAATTAAAAGCAAAAAGAGGCGTTTTATACAAATATGCAAAAATGGTTTCATCCGCATCCGAAGGATGCGTAACAGATAAACCGTAGCGCGGCACTTCCAGTCCGCGTCCCCGTAACGGCGACTTCAGTCGCCAGTTATTGATGTCACAATTTTTTGTTGATAAAAAATATAAATTAATAAAAATAAATTGGTAAAAAACGTAGCACGGTGCTTCCAGCCCGTGTCGCGTACTACTGAAATTTTCGTAATGCACGGGCTGAAAGCACCGTGTTACGTTTACAAATAATACGTTGATTATGGAGACATTAACAGCTATAAAAGCCAAACCTAAATCCGCAAAAACAGAACATATCGCAGGTGCAGAGGCAGTCGTCAAATGCCTCATTGCGGAAGGCGTGGATACGATGTACGGCTATCCGGGCGGCGCGATAATGCCTGTGTATGACGAATTATACAAATATCAAGACCAACTCAAACATGTCTTGGTGCGGCACGAAGAAGGCGCAACCCATGCCGCGCAGGGCTATGCACGGGCAAGCGGACGGGTAGGCGTGTGCATCGCTACATCCGGTCCCGGAGCGACCAATCTTGTGACAGGGATAGCAGATGCAATGATTGACTCCACGCCAATGGTCTGCATCACAGGGCAAGTACCGAAAAACCTCTTAGGTTCGGATGCTTTTCAAGAGACAGACATCATCGGTATCACGATACCTGTCACCAAGTGGAACTACCAAATCACTGACGCAGCCGAAATACCGGAAGTCTTTGCAAAAGCGTTTTTTATCGCTAAATCGGGCAGACCCGGACCGGTCTTAATTGACATTACAAAAAATGCTCAATTCGATAAATTTGATTACGCCTATACGCCTTGCACAAAAATACAAAGTTACGTTCCGCGCCCATCTGTTAATGCGGAAAAAATCAAAGAAGCTGCCGAATTGATTAATAATGCCAAACGCCCGTATATTGTCTACGGTCAGGGAGTTATATTGTCGAAAGCTGAAAAAGAACTACATAAGGTAGTCGAAAAAGCGGGCATTCCCGCAGCATGGACTATTATGGGCGTATCTGCTATGAAAACAGACCATCCCTTGAATGTAGGCATGTTGGGAATGCACGGAAATTACGGTCCGAACCTGCTCACAAACGAGTGCGATGTCCTCGTTGCGATAGGGATGAGATTCGATGACAGGGTGACGGGAAATTTGACAAAATACGCCAAACAAGCCAAAGTTATTCACATAGAAATAGACCCGGCAGAGATAGATAAAAATGTGAAAACAGACGTAGCAATTCTCGGTGACGCAAAGGATGTAATGACCGCTTTATTACCATACTTAAATAAAAATTCACATAAAAAATGGCATAAAAAATTTAAAAAATGTGACAAAATTGAATTTGAGAAAGTGATTAAGCCCGATACGCAACCGACAGAAGGACAAATCAGAATGGGCGAAGTCATTTTTCAACTGAATAAATTGACCAATGGCGATGCGATTATCGTCACTGATGTTGGACAACATCAAATGGTTGCTTGTCGATACGCACATTTTACCCAAACAAAAAGTAATATCACGTCGGGCGGTTTAGGAACGATGGGTTTCTGCCTTCCGGCAGCGATAGGCGCGAAAATGGGCGCACCTGAAAGAGACGTAATTGCCGTAGTCGGCGATGGCGGGATCCAAATGACGATTCAGGAATTGGGCGTGATTCTCCAAACGGGTGTCAACGTAAAAATCCTCTTACTCAACAACGAATTTCTCGGCATGGTACGCCAATGGCAACAGCTATTTTTTGATAAACGCTATGCCTCTACCGAAATGGTAAATCCTGATTTTCAGTTACTTGCACAGGCTTACGGTATTGCCACTAAGCGTGTAAGTGCGCGAAAGAATCTGAAAAACGCATTAAAGAAAATGATGGAACACGATGGTTCTTACCTATTAGAAGTAATGGTTGGAAAGGAACATAATGTATTTCCAATGATTCCGTCGGGAGCAGGAGTTGGAGAGATTCGCCTTGAATAAAGTCTAATGAATAAATTTTGAATGAGCGAATGAATGAATAATTGACATCATTCTATTACATTTGCCTATTCATTCATTCCAAACTCCTTCATTCATTCGAAATTCATTCACTCATTCATTCATTCATTCATTCATTCACTCGAAATTCATTCATCCACTACACTATGAAAAAAAATCCATTAGACGAAGCGGCATTACGCTATCATTCGGAAGGAAAGCCGGGTAAAATTGAGGTTATCCCTACTACTGCCCACGCCAATCAGCGCGACCTTTCGCTGGCATATTCGCCCGGCGTAGCTGCGCCTTGTTTGGCGATAGCCGATGATGTAAATGACGTGTATAAATACACTGCAAAAGGCAATTTGGTCGCTGTAATCAGTAACGGAACAGCGGTTTTGGGCTTGGGCGATATAGGACCGGAGGCGAGCAAACCCGTCATGGAAGGTAAGGGGTTGTTGTTCAAAATTTATGCGGATATTGATTGCTTCGACTTGGAATTGAACACTAAAAATGTCGATGAATTTATACGAACGGTCAAAATTTTAGAGCCTACCTTTGGTGGCGTAAACCTTGAAGATATTTCCGCACCCGATGCCTTTGAAATTGAAGAACGCCTCAAAAAAGAGTTGAACATTCCGGTGATGCACGACGACCAACATGGTACGGCAATCATCAGCGCAGCGGCTTTGCTCAACGCATTGGAATTGGTAGATAAAGACATCACTAAGGTCAAAATCATTATCAATGGCGCAGGTGCTTCCGCAATTTCGTGTACACGTTTATATGTGTCGCTTGGCGCGAAAAAGGATAATATCTTCATGTATGATAGCAAGGGACTTATACATGGAGATAGAGATAATTTGAACGGTAAAAAGCCTGAATTTATCAATAATAATGTATCTGCCGAAACTTCGCTGGCAGATATTTTGAAAGGCGCAGATGTCTTTGTCGGTTTGTCGAGAGGTGACGTTTTGAATCAAGCGATGGTCAAGGAAATGGCGGAGAATTGCATCATCTTTGCGATGGCAAACCCAACCCCCGAAATTGGTTATGAAGCCGCGAAAGAAGTACGCCCGGATGCGATTATGGCAACGGGACGTTCTGACTATCCAAACCAAGTGAATAATGTATTAGGATTTCCGTTTATATTTCGTGGTGCATTGGATGTACGTGCGACCGAAATTAATGAAGCGATGAAACTCGCGGCGGTTCGTGCACTCGCAGATTTGGCGAAAAAACCCGTGCCGGACATCGTAAATACGGCTTATAGCGATGACAGTTTGGTGTTTGGAAAAGACTATATTATTCCAAAACCGGTTGACCCGCGATTAATTTCTACGGTAGCCCCAGCGGTGGCAAAAGCGGCGATGGATAGTGGCGTCGCAAAGCGTCCGATTAAAGATTGGGAAGCCTATAAAATCGAACTCGACAAACGCATCGGAAACGACAATTCGCTCTCAAAAGTCATTGAAACAAAAGCGAAACAGAAGCTCAAAAAAGTCGTATTTGCGGATGCTGAAAACGTCTCTGTATTAAAGGCGGCACAGATAGTTTTGGAAGAAAAAATCGCTCATCCAATACTACTTGGCAATGAAAAATTAATCACAAAATTGATTGAAGAGAATAACATTTTATTACCTGATATAGAAGTAATTAATCCCAAAAAGCATCGAGGAATAGAAGATGTAAATATTTTCAAAAAGTATATCAATTTATTTCACGAACAAAGAAAAAGAAAGGGTATAACGGAAGAAGAAGCGAAAGGCGTCATGCGAAGTCGAAGTTACTACGGCGCGATGATGGTCAAGACGGGTGCAGCCGACGCAATGATAGGTGGATTGACTCGAAAATACTCTTACACGATAAAGCCCGCGCTCCAAATTATAGGACCGCGTGAAGGCGTAAATAAGGTTGCAACTACGCACATTCTGATGACCAAATCCGGCCCGCTTTTCCTTGCCGACACCTCTATCAATCACCATTTGAATGAGGTGGATATAGCGGATATTACGGAGTTGGTGGCGGAGCAAGTTCGCTCATTCAATATAGAGCCAAAAATCGCGCTCGTGACCTATTCCAATTTCGGTTCGGTACCCGGCGGAGAGTCGGCAGTACTCATGCGAAATGCGACAAATATCATACACAAAAGACATCCGGATTGGATAGTGGATGGCGAAATGCAAGCCCATTTCGCCCTCAATAAAGAGGCATTAAAAGAATATTATCCATTTTCCAAACTCGTCGGACACCAAGCGAACACCTTAATTTTCCCCAATCTTTCATCAGCAAATATTGCCTATAATTTGCTCAGCAATGCCGCCGAAATGGACATCATCGGACCTATTTTGCTTGGCTTAGACAAACCAGTACACATCCTCCAACTCGGCGCGAGTGTACGACAAATCGTTGATATGGTCGGCATCGCCGCCATTCATGCACAGAAGTAACGTAGCGCGATGCTTCCAGCTCGCGTCTCGCGTCATATCGACAAAATAACGTAGAGAAAATTCATGAATTTTCTCTACGTGTACACATACGGCGCGAGCTGGAAGCATCGCGCTACGAAACACATAGAAATGAAAAAGACATTTACACTCTCCGTTTTTACGGCAAATAAAGCAGGAATTTTGCACCGCGTAACGACAGGTTTTACACGCCGCAAAATCAATATTGAAAGCATCACCGCTTCGCCGAGTGAGGTAGATAATATTCACCGCTATACGATTGTAGTAAATCTCGAAGAAGAGAACGTAAAGCAACTTGTTACGGCACTTGAAAAGCAAATCGAAGTCCATAAGGCATTCTATCACAGCGAGCAAAACGTTGTGTATCAAGAGATTGCCTTGTATAAAATTCCATCGGGCGTCATCACGCATGGTGGCTTGGCAGAGAAAATCGTACGCCAGCATGGTGCGCGTATGCTTGCTGCCGAAGAGCAATTTACCGTCATCGAAAAGACCGGTCATGCTGCTGAAATTGAAGCCTTATTCATCGAACTCGAACCATTTAATATCCTCGAATTTACACGCTCCGGGCGAGTGGCAATTTCTAAGCCGATGCGGGAGTTGAGGGAGTATTTGGAGGAGTTGGAAGCTGCGGCGGAGAATTGATTTGGTGACTGATGATTAGTGACCGGTGACTGGGCGAACGTGAAAATAGTGACTGGTGATTGGTGACTGGGTGGACGTGAAAATAGTGACTGATGATTAGTGACTGGTGACTGGGCGAACGTGAAAATAGTGACTGGTGATTGGTGACAGGTTAGACGCGAGACAACTAAGTAGAATTTTAAAAAAAAACTCACAAATTATTAGAAATGAAAGACCTAATTAAAGAAGCAGTGTTAAAATTGCTTGAAGAAAATGATGATTATCCATTCAATGAACTAATTGGACGCTTAGAACAAATGAATATTAATCCAATTGGTGATAGGGTAATTAATTTAAAAGAGAATAGTATAATATGGGAAGGAACTAACTCTGATTTTAATAATGCGATAATAGAGTTAAATGATGAGAAAAAGATAGGACTATTACCAATGGAAGGGAGAAGTGGAATGCTAGTGTATGGAACCGGAGGCAGTTTGCCTAATCTACCAATCGGAAGTCCAGGAAGTAGTTATAAAACTCCACATTGGATTCCAACGATAATTAAGAAAGTAAAATAACTTCAATTACCTAAACCAATCACTAATCACCGTTCACCAATCACCGAACTATGCACTCAAGCCACACAGAGTTAGAAGTTTATAAAAAGTGTAGAGAGTTTAGAATTACGGTATCTAATATTATAAAAAGTCATTTCCCTAAAGATGAAAAATACCTAATGACTTCGCAATTATCAGACGCTTCAAGGTCGGTAACGGCAAACATTGCAGAAGGACATGGAAGATATTATTATCAAGACAATATCAGATTTTGTAGAATTGCGCGAGATCCATTAGAAGAGTCAATGGAACATTTAATTATGGCTTTTGATGAAAAATACATTTCAGGAGAAATGTTGAAAGAGATTAAACCACTTTATAACAGTTGTTTACGATTATTAAACGGATATATAAAATATTTAAGAAATTCAAAAAGAGGAAAGGCTGACGATGATGCTTGATGTCTGCGAACCAGTCACCAGTCACCAGTCACCAATCACCAATCACCACATTATGGCAAAATTAAACTTCGGGGGTACCCTCGAAAACGTCGTCACCCGTGACGAATTTCCCCTCAAAAAAGCACAAGAAACGATGAAAGACGAGGTAATCGCGGTCATCGGCTACGGCGTACAAGGACCGGGACAATCCTTGAATTTGAAAGACAATGGCTTCAACGTCATCGTGGGGCAGCGACAAGGCTCGGCGAGTTGGGACAAGGCGATTGCGGACGGCTGGGTGCCGGGCACGACGCTTTTTCCGATTGAGGAAGCGGCACAACGCGCTACCGTCATCCAATACTTGCTGTCAGATGCCGGGCAAATCGCTCAATGGGAAACCATTAAAAAGCACTTGACACCGGGCAAAGCCTTGTACTTTTCGCATGGCTTCGGTATTACATATAAAGATAAAACAGGTATCGTTCCGCCTAAAGATGTGGATGTTATCTTGGTCGCGCCCAAAGGGTCGGGTACTTCTTTGCGTCGTATGTTTGTTGCCGGAAAGGGCTTGAATTCGAGCTACGCAATTTTTCAAGATGCGACTGGGCGTGCGTATGAGCGTGTGGTGTCTTTAGGTATCGGCGTAGGGTCGGGCTACCTATTTGAGACGGACTTCAGAAAGGAAGTATTCTCTGATTTGACGGGCGAACGCGGTATTTTGATGGGCGCATTGGCAGGTGTTTTTGAGGCGCAATACAATATTTTGCGTAAGCACGGTCACTCGCCTTCGGAGGCATTCAACGAGACGGTGGAGGAACTTACGCAGAGCCTAATGCCCCTCGTTGCTGAGAACGGCATGGACTGGATGTACGCCAATACTTCGACCACCGCACAGCGCGGCGCACTCGATTGGAGACACAAATTTCGCGAGGCTGTCACGCCCGTTTTTGAAGATTTGTACGAGAGTGTTTCGAGTGGAAAAGAGGCGGAAGTCGTTATCAAAGCCAACGAACAAGCTGATTATCGCGTCAAATTGGAGGCAGAATTGAAGGAAATCCGTGACTCGGAAATGTGGCAGACAGGCGCACAAGTGCGTAAGTT
>Ga0209187_1003669_pt1 | contig 12503 bp, 12 predicted proteins | sample BantaG_FD_187430 | JGI IMG/M metagenome (GOLD analysis project Ga0209187, IMG submission 187430) | Marine algal microbial communities from Bantry Bay, Ireland - BantryBay_4 metaG (SPAdes) (version 2) | ecosystem: Host-associated > Algae > Red algae > Unclassified | place: Bantry Bay, Ireland... | reverse complement strand
TAAATACTACAAATATTTTTACTCAACGGGCACATCACTCAGGATGACGGTGCCGGTGCGCTGCACCTTTTTATAAAGGGGCTACCGTTTTTTTACAAACGGAGCCGGTGCGCTGCACCTAACCTGCCTGCGACAAAAACGCCGCAACTTTACCCCAGAAATGTAAAGCAACTTAATACACAGTGTACTAAATTATTCCTAATAAAGTCTGCTTAAGGAGAGCTGTCTTAAAAATAGCAAAAGCTTTCTTAAAGAGCCTTTGTATATTTGTATCAACAGTTTTAGAAAATAGTTGTTTAAATATTAGTTTTTATCTTTGAGCATTCTGAATCATACTTTTGTGATACGAATCACATAAAATCTAAGTTTAAGAGGCTAAATTGTGTAAATATAATAGATATGGCAGTTTTCAAAAAAGGATCAAAAGGTTACGCAATTTTCAACATGAAATGTCCACGCTGTCATGAAGAAGCTGTTTTTTATACAGGTAGCTGGTCATTTGCCAGGCCATTTGAAATGAAAGATCGCTGCGATAATTGCCAGTTGAACTATATGCCGGAACCCGGTTTTTACTATGGTGCCATGTTTATTTCCTATGTTATCTGGGGCTGGTTTTCTATCCTCTTGGTCGGTGCTTTAATCTGGTTCAGAGGCTGGACAGTAGAAGGTGCCTTTGTGGTTTTGTTGGCGGTCTCAGCGGTGTTTTTTGTTTGGCTGTACCGGATATCAAGAACTATATGGATGGCGGTTAATTTTAAATTTGATGCTTCTAAGGGGAAGGTTTAAGACTTCTGTTAACAATGAAGTTGTTTAAACCAGCTAATCTTTTGTCCATCGAGATGAAATCAGAGCTCATGTATTATTTTCAGGCCGTACCTTCGCTAAAAAGCTTTGGCAGACAGGCTCGGAAGTCTCTTGCTACGCGAAAGAGCTTTCCGGTCCTTTATTTAAAAATTCTCAAGGTGCAACAATTTACAAAAATACTCCTCCTTCTAATCCCACTATTCCTACTATCCTGTAGCAACGAGCCTGCCCAAAAGTACGATGGTAAAGTCGAGAAAAAAATAGTCAAAGAACCAGTCCTCCGCCACGGTGATACACCTGCTTATACCTCCGACTACGTATGCCCACTTCATTGTAAAAATTCAGGATCAGACAAACCTGGCGTTTGCCCCACTTGTGGATTCGACTACGTACGATTAAAGGAGCATGTGTCTAATGGACACAACCATTGAGGAATGGGAATGGGAATGGGAATGGGAATGGGAATGGGAATGGGAATGGGAATGGGAATATTTCCACGATCGCGCGTCCTTATGTGTTTCTTTTGTGGCTTATATGGTTCAAATCCGAAGTTGATTGCATTTCGATTGGAATTTTGATTTGTCGTTCCAATCTGGAGAATGTTCACTCAACGGTGTCTTTCCATCAAAATATAAATCAAAATCAAAATCAAAAAATTCTCTACTCCTACGCCAGATCCTACGCCAGATCCTACGCCAGATCCTACGCCAGATCCTACGCCAAGGCTTCGGCTCCTGAGAAAGGCTTCGGCGTACACAGACGAACGCAGAAGCTCCGCTCATAACATCCAGATTGTCAACTAAATAAGTAGATCACGTTTAAAGGCTTTTTGATTTTGATTTAAAAACCATCAGACACACTTAAATGAAGACGCTCCAATCTGGGTCAAAAGGCGCTTCCCGTTTCCTACTTCCCACCCCACCTCCAATACCCTGCCTTAAGGTAAGCCCCCTCCACAAAACCAACTGGATGATCCACATCATGAAAAGTCTTATCCACCAATTCAAATTGACCAGAACACTCCACCAAAGCCTTTTCACAAATTTCAAAAAAATCATTTGTTTTAATACGGGACGAGCAAGAAGCAAGTAGGAGCATACCACCTTTATTAACCAACTGCGCACCCAGTTTGGCCAAACGGCGATAACTATTTTTGGCACCCTCCACCTCGCTTTCTTTTTTAGCAAAACTGGGAGGGTCGATCACAACAATGTCAAACGCCTTATTTTCGCGAATCATATTTTGCAGTCCCTCAAAGGCATCTGCTGCGAGGGTAATATGCTTGCCAGAATGCAGATTGAGTGCCGCATTTTTTTTTGCCATTTCCAGAGCTTGTTTACTAATATCCAGGCTAATCACTTCAGTAGCGCCACCCGCCAGTGCATGTACCGAAAAACCACCGGCATAGGCAAAAACATCCAACACCGTTTTGCCCTGAGCTAAGGCACCAATTCGTTTTCGATTAGCCCGATGGTCAAGGAAGTAACCTGTTTTATGACCTTTTATGACATTGGCTGAAAACGATAAACCATGTTCCTTGAAAATAACTTCCGCTGATTTCAAATCACCGTGCAAAACTTGCCCATCCTGCAGTTGGTGATCAGAAGCCATTTGCTGCAAAGCCCTACTCAGCCGCAAGACCAATACCGCAGTTTTTGTGATTTCTAAAAGGTGCGGAAGTATATCCTTGAGGTAAGGGAACCAGGCAGCGCTGTACAGTTTTACAACCAATACCTCGTCATAAACGTCTGCAATAAAACCAGGCATACCATCATTCTCACCAAACAACAAACGATAGCTGTTGGTGTCCGTCTCTAATAAAGATTTCCGTAGATCAAAAGCCGTTTGAGTTTTGGTTTTAAACCAATCAGCATCAATGTTAGCACTTTGATGAACCTGCAATATTTTGATGCGAATAGGGGAGTGCGGGTCTAGCAATCCGATGGCCAGAAACTTATTTTTCTTATTGTCATAAATGATGGCGAGATCACCAGCTTTTCCTTCAGCACTTTGTTTGACGATGCTGTCGCTAAATACCCATGGATGTCCTTTTTTGACCATTCGCTCTGCTGCCGGTTTCAATTTTATAGCCAATCGATCGGGCTCTATCTCTGGTAGTTTTATCATAGGTGGTGCGAGTGTTAGATTTAGTGTTTTGTTTGATTATTGTTTATGATGAGGACTGTTTTTTTCAATTGTCTATAATGGATGGCTTTTGATTTAGTGTTTTGTTTGATTATTGTTTATGATGAGGAGTCGGGTGTCAGGGGTGAATTTTGAATGAATGAATTTTGAATAAGCCCATAAAATGTTCTACTCATATATTGCATGTTGTAGGGAATGTTCATTTTCATTGATTCCAGGGGTAGAAACACTTTAGCGGATAGTCCTGGTCGTGCGTTAGTGGATTGTTCAAAATTCTTAACTATTCAGCCTGCCTTAGTACACGGTGTACTTAGTACACCGTGTAATAAATTCATTTACATTTTTAAATGCTTCTTTTTTGCGATTACTTCGCCAATTTTTCTTCAAATAGCTAAGGCTATTCTCAAAAAAATTGACTCGTACTCACCAAAAATAACCTATTCAAAATGTAAAGCAACTTAATACATAGTGTACTTAGTCTGGGGGCTCCAGCGCACTGAGGGAATTTGAATTTGTGCTTGATACTTGCACTCGAATTTTAAAAAGTGCAAGTGCAAGTGCAAGTGCAAGTGCAAGTGCAAGTGCAAGTGCGAGTTCAAGTTCAAGTTCAAGTGCAAGTTCAAGTGCAAGTGCAAGTTCAAATGCCCGCTATAGTAGGAAACTATGAACAGTTACCAAAATTCTTGAAACCGACCCGGGCTCCCGACACTTCTCTTAACGGCAAGCCTCCGAACTAAACGAAACATGCCCCCGCCCCGGCCAACACCGCCAAACCCGACTCGCCTTAGTCACTTCCCAGGCAGAACCCTTCTTCTCCATCCTCAATATTAGCATAGTCCCTTTGACAGAATCATCCAACAGTCCTTCCTCTTCAACCGTAACAATGAGCTTGTCAAAATTTTCACCACCACTAAAACTTTCAGCGGTGACCACTTTTTTTCGGGACTCTATTTGATCACCCGCAAACTGTAGCGCGATTTGGAATGGAGAACTTACCCAGGTTGCATTACCAGCATCGGCCATCTTTGTGTTGATGGAACTAGTCGAAACAACTTGTCCAAGCTTCTCCAATTCCTGAGGAGAAATATTGCGGGTAGTTGCTGGAGGTGTTTGGCCGGATACACCTTGTTTACCATTGCCTGAATTACCACTATTAGCGATCTCATCGCAGGAAATAATGGAAAAGCAAAGAATACAGAGCCAGAATAATTTATTTTTCATGATGATTTTTTTGACTTCCTAAACAAATTTACCCTTTGAAAAGGAGAATCTGATTTTTTTAACGAGTTATTTTAAAACAGACATTTACCCGGTTTTGTATAATCTTTAACATGATCGAACAAACGAATAGGTGCTTAAAGAGCGTTAGAGAGTTGGAAGTGAATATAAGTGGGAAGCGGGAAGCGCCATCTAACGTGGTCCACAATAAATATTGACAGAATAGTAGATGACGTTAAAGGGAAGCTTCCCACTTCCCACTTCCCACTTCCAACCTTTTTTGTTCACAAAAAATCCTGACCATGAAGAATGATCCGTTTTCAAAAAATGCCAAATCAATCCGCTTCAAAGCGCTTTGCTTTACGCTCGCTATTCACTTGATGGTATTGGGCTCAGTAGTATATAGCTCCGGAGGTGGAACACCAACTGATTTATTACCAGATTTACCTGACTTTGTTAAAGAATATTTTGAAGGAGATAAGGAAGAGGTCAAACCTGAAAAGAAGGAGAAGAAGAAATCTAAGAAACCTCAAGCGTGATGAGGAATCAGGGGTCGGGAGTCGGGCAACGCGATCGCGCGCTCCGCGATAGTGGGAAACTGACACCCGACTCCTGACACCCGACACCTCATGCCGACCCCTCACTTAAAAAGCCCATGTAGCTCCGCATCCACCTGAGTTATAATCTTTCCAAAATCTTCAGGGTTATTGAGAAAGTCGATATTGTTGGCGTCGATGACAAGTAATTTACCTTCGTCATATTCTGCTATCCATTGTTCGTAACGATCGTTAAGGCTCTTCAGGTAATCTAAACTCATACTGCCTTCATAATCCCGACCTCTTCTCTGAATATGTGAAACCAAAGTAGATACATCTGCTTTGAGATAGATCAACAGGTCTGGCGGTTGAATCTGAGAAGTCATCAGCTTAAATAAGTCAAAATAATTATTGAAATCACGAGTCGGCATCAAGCCCATGTCGTGGAGGTTGGGTGCAAAGATATAGGCATCTTCATAGATGGTTCGATCCTGAATCACCGTCACATCACCTTTGTGGATGTCCAGAATCTGACGATACCTGTTATTAAGAAAGTAAACCTGTAGATTGAAAGACCAACGCTTCATGTCCACGTAAAAATCACTCAAATAAGGATTGTTATCCGTAGACTCATAATGAACCTCCCATCCGAAATGCTTACCCAGCTTTTCGCAAAGAGTGGTTTTTCCGGCACCAATGTTTCCCGCAATGGCTACATGTTTTATTTCCATATTAGTATGTTTAACACTCATTTGTTTAGTTTTGTGATAGAGTAGGATGAGGGATGTGCGAAAATAATTTATTTTACCTTCATTTAAGTAGTTTAACGGAATTATTTAGATTTTTCCTTTTGATGATTTTGAATAATTCCCACACTAATTCCCTATCGGTCAATCGTTTAGGAAATTATTACAAAATCGGAAAAATCCAAATAATTTGGTTCCGTCTCTTATAGGGTGTTCTTAAATAAATTTCAGAATTTTTGTAGATGTAATTGTAGCGAATATCTAATAACTAGTTATGAAAATAGACAAAACATTAATTTTAAGGCTCGAAAAGTTGGCTCAACTCGAACTCGGAGCAGAAGAGAAGTTAACTTTAGAACGCGATCTTAACAAGATACTCGATATGGTCGACAAAATGAATGAGCTGGATACTTCAGAGATAGAACCACTGAGGCATATCAGTCAGGAAGTCAACCAGTTGAGAGCAGATGAAATATCAAATCAGGTAGCTCCTAAAGATGCTTTTAGCAATGCGCCTGATCATAATGGGGTTCATTTTAAGGTGCCGAAGGTGATTAAATGAGGGGACAGGAGTCAGGTGTCGGGAGTCAGGCAACGCGACCATGCGCTCCGCGATAGTGGGAAACTGCCTCCCGACACCTGCCCCCCGACCCCTAAATTTTTTTAAACAAAAAAATCAAAGCTATGAGCGGAATAATTTCAGTAGATAAACTTTCAAAAGTGTATACGATGGGAACCCAAAAGGTATTTGCCTTAAAGTCCATCAGCCTTGACATCCACAAAAACGAGTACGTTGCACTGATGGGACCATCCGGTTCCGGAAAATCAACACTCATGAACCTATTGGGTTGTTTGGACACACCTACCGATGGAGCCTATCATCTCAATGGGACCAACGTATCGACTATGCTTGATAATGAGCTCGCTGAAGTGCGTAACAAAGAAATCGGTTTTGTATTCCAGACCTTCAACCTTTTACCTCGTTTGACTTCATTGGAAAATGTAGCCTTGCCTCTGGTATATGCCGGCATGAGTGCCAAAGAAAGAAAACAAAAAGCAGAAATCGCTTTGGAGCAAGTGAGCCTGGCCGATCGAATGGATCACCGCCCCAACGAACTCTCAGGTGGTCAGCGGCAACGTGTCGCCATCGCCCGCGCCCTGGTTAATAACCCCGCCATCATTTTGGCCGATGAGCCTACTGGAAACCTTGATACTAAAACCTCGATTGAGATTATGGGCATCATGGAAAAGATTCACCAGAATGGCAATACCATTATTCTGGTTACCCACGAAAATGACATTGCAGAATATGCACACCGGATCGTTCGCCTTCGGGATGGATTGGTGGAGAGTGATATTCGGAATCAGAATATTATGACGGTTGGGCAGGCTGGGAGTGGGGCGTAGGGGATTGAGATCATTTAATGTAACTGTTCAGCCCGCTTTGGTCAAGGGAATCCTGCGAACTGCGGGCATTTGAACTTGCACTTGATACTTGCGCTTGAATTTTAAAAAGTGCAAGTTCAAGTATCAAGTACAAACTCAAATGCCCGCTATCGTAGGTAACACTGAATAGTTACCATTTATATCTGGGAGAATAATAAAATAGGAGAGGAAAGAGACAGATACCTAAAAGGAAAAATTTGAAGTAAAAATAAAAGACACCGACTAAGAAAAGCTACCTAAAAAAACCGCGCACCACGTTCTTTTTTGCAAAGCAAAAAAGAGCACCTCCGCGCCTCTTCTATGGTCGTTCACAGTAGCAGAAAAACTCAGCGCCTCCGCGCCTCCGCGTTCAAAAAACTACGTTAGTTGGCAAAACCAAAACCAAAACCAAATTAATAGAAATTTAAAAAAGATAAAAATGGCCTTCAAAATATACACAAAGACCGGAGACAAAGGACAAACCTCTCTATACGGCGGACGCCGCCTACCAAAAAGCCACATCCGAATAGACGCCTACGGCACCATAGACGAACTCAACTCCCACATCGGACTCATCCGCGATCAAATAAGCGAAGCTCCACTTCGAAGCATCCTAAAAAATATCCAGGATCGGCTATTCACCATCGGCGCCAACCTGGCCTCCGATCCCGAAAAAGAAATGAAAGTCCCAGACATTCTAATGAGCGACGTCGAACTTCTCGAAAAGGCCATCGACGAAATGAACGAAACCTTACCCGATCTCAAAAACTTCATCCTCCCTGGTGGACATACCACCGTTTCTTATTGCCATGTAGCCCGTTGTGTTTGCCGCCGTGCAGAACGCATCACCGTTGCTCTCCAAAAAATTGAACCCGTCGAAGAAATCGTATTGGTTTATGTCAATCGTTTGTCGGATTATCTTTTTGTATTAGGTCGAAAGCTTGGTATGGATTTGGGGGCGGAGGAGGTGGCTTGGAATGCGAGGAAGTGATAGCGGGCATTTCGACTACGCTCTATGTCCGCTACACAATATTTCAACTAAAGATCGAGATGATGGAAGCCTAAGTTATTTCCCTTCTATGCGAACTAATAAACTGCATCAACAAAAAAGAGATAAAACATAGAGTTCCTCGCCAGAGGAAAAATTTTCAAGAGGAAAATTCTCCTATGTGGTCTCCTACGATAAAGCACGATAAAAGGGCAACTATGAACCTATGTGCTCTATGTGTTTCCAAACATACGATAGCAGGCACTTCGACTACAGACGCAACCAAACTAACATTATACACATCTATTGGGTATCAACTCTGTCCTCTCTAAAATACCCATATGTTTCAACACAAAATAATTTACATAATCCTGGTGATAGAATGCCTTGTTGCTTTCACAGGTGTTTTTTCGGCTCAAGCCCAGGAATTAATCCCTTATCGGAAAGGAGACCTCTGGGGATATGTGGATTCCGCAATGAACATTAAATTTCCAATAGAATATGATCGTGTAGAACGATTTGATATGGGGATTGCTCAAATTACTAAAGATAGAAAAACAGGTTTGATTAATGAGAAACTTGAAGTCTTGATTCCTGTTTCCAGAATGGATATTTCAGGAACTTATTGTGGTAATTTTACCATGATGCTGCAAAGAGATAAGCCTTTAACGATTAAATTATACCGATTGAAAAATGGGCAAATGAGTATACTATATTTAGGGGGTGATTCTATGCATGTGAAATTAGTGAACAATAAAGGTGAGTTCATGTCAAAAGATTACTTCACTAAGTTTAGAGGGATAAAAGATGGAAATCGATATGAATTTCTAGGTTGTTACGAAGGATATAAAAATGGAAAACATATTCGATTAGACCAATACGGTAATGAAATTCCCTCTCTTGGCTATGATAGAATATTTAGCAATAGAGGAAATACATTTTCATTTAGCAAAGATAGTTTAATAGGACTGATTGATACACTAGGTCAAGTAATACTACCTTGTCAGCTTGAATCAATTTCAGCTTTTGGCCGGATGAATGAAAAGGGACTTAGTTATGCAAGTGCAACAAAAAATGGAAAAAAGGGACTAGTTGATAATCAAGGTAACATTGTGATTCCTTTTGAATATGAGTCTGCGTATCATTATAAAGGGATATTTGGCATAAAAAAACATGGAGAAGATAAGTACAAATACCTTAATGCTAAGAAAGAAGTCATTCCAAATGTGGAAAGTGAAAAATTCCCATTCCCAAGTGAAAATTATATACCAGTCTGCAAAAATAACAAATGGGGGATTGTAGATCGAACCACACTGGAATTAGTGATTCCACATCAATACGATGCAGTACGAGAAGTTACTTTAAGTCGAATTCAAATAAAAGTAGGAGAGAAATATGGGATGATTGATTTAGATCAAAATTTATTAATTGATACGATTTATGATTCTTTTTATTATCCAAAAGAAGGAAATGTAATCCATGTTCGTAAAGCAAAGCGAGAAGGATTAATAGACTTGGATGGTCAAATCATTCTCCCTGCTGAATATAACAGAGTTCAAATCAATAAGGATAAATCGGTTACCTTCACTAAGGGTAGGGCAAGTGGCTATTACTTTCCATCCACAAAAAAAATGACCCCTCTCAAATACTATTGTAAAGGAAATCACATCAGCCACAATGGATATATTCCAGTAAAAACCCATCCAAAATTACAAACCATCCAATACATATCACGCCTGCATGGAATGTTTCACGGAATTATTGATTCCACTGGGGAAGAAATAATTCCTTGTAAATATTATCGAATAAAGACAGACTTTATTGATGATAATTTTTTGATGGTTGGGGACTTTAAGTATAACGCAATGGGCCTGATCAATTTTCAAGGTGACACGATACTACCTTTCAAATATATAATGATTCATAAAGGAGTTGACAATACCTTGGTTGCAAAATTCCAAAACATAAAAAGAAATGATCCCATTAATAATCAATATTTTAAAGTAACAAAGAACAAGATTACAGAGGTGAAATATGAAAAAACATATGAATACTCAGATGGTTTATCACCTGCAAAACAAAATGATAAATGGGGATATATCAACGAAAAAAAGGAATTTATTATTCAAGCTATTTACGATAAGACTTATCCTTTTGAAAGAGGATATGCTAGGGTAGAACTCAACAAGAAATGGGGCTATATCAATAAAAAAGGCGTGCAGTATTTTAGCGATTAGAGACACACAACTCACAATAATAACGGTATAATGAAGTCAAAATCAAAGTCAAAGTCAAGGTCAAAGTAGCACTCGATCGTTGGCTTCACGCCAGACGAGCAAACTTTGACCTTGTCTTTCAACTCCAACTTTGACTTTATTGCTATATTTGCTACATGACCGAAGCACCTAAACGAAGTATCCAAAATCTCCCAAACGCAGCCAAATACGTCCTGGCCCTACTAGCGGTGGTATTTATCAGCTTCCTCTTCCCAAATAATGTGCGTTTCAAATACGAATTTCACAAAGGACACAGCTGGCGATATGACGACTTGACAGCCCCCTTTGATTTTGCAATTATGAAACCAGCGGACGAAGTGAAAATGGAATTGGAAGCAACTGAAACTCAATTCACACCTTACTACGAAATGGTAGGTGAGGTCGCCCGAAATAAAAAACAAGCATTTCGCGAAGCCTTTAGCGAGCAATTGGATGAAGTGCGCGACGGTGGCCAATACTTCGACGTACTCAACCGATCAGACGTTTACCTGCGATTTGGAAACCGCCTGATTGAACGCGTCTACAATAGAGGTATTTTGCAGCTAACGGGAGAACATCAAAACAGAGATGAAAAATTTGTCATCAACCTTCGGCAAGGTAACACCACCACCAAACGAACTGCACAAAGTTTTCTGAGAAGCCATGAAACAGAGAACTGGATTTCCGATTCGCTCTTCAATAGCCGATTGCGCGAAGCAGAGTTTTTGATCCCTTTGTTATCAGACCTCTTTACACCCAATGTTTTTTATAACGATACGCTTACCGCAAAATTTAAAACCGAGCAACTCAAACTAGTCGTACCCACTCGCGGCATGGTTCGAAAGGGCGACCTCATCATTGCACGCGATGGAATCGTAACCGATGAAATTTATCAATCCCTGATTTCCTACAAGGATCAATACGAAATGGAAGTCACTAAGCAGAAATCCTGGCTAGGTGTATTCTTCGGTTATTTTGTGTTGACGAGTTTGATCATCGGAGTGTTTCTACTGTATTTACAATTTCAGGCAAAGGAAGTTTTTAGCAAATTCAAGTCTGTCCTTTTTATGCTGATGTGGGTAGTATTGTACAGCTACATCGTGTATGTGGTGGAAACCAGCGCAGGATTGAGTGCCTATCTGATTCCGTTTTGTATAGCGCCGATTGTCATCCGAATCTTCTTCAATGAGCGACTCGCATTCGTTACCCACGTGATCATTGTATTGGTGGCAAGTTTCTTATGTTCAGAAGGGTATGAGTTTACTTTTTTGCAAATACTGGCAGGACTCGTTGCCATCCTCTCAAGTATTGAAGTGCGGGACTACACACGGTTTTTCCGTTCCATGTTATTTATTTTTATGGCATATGCACTGGGCTTTTTGGGATTGTCCTTGATAGAACAGGGATCGTTTCAAGACATTGACTGGCCCATTTATACCTGGATCTTTCTAAATATTTTGTTCACTTTATTGGCTTATCCATTGGTGCCATTGTTGGAGCGATTGTTTGGTTTTATTTCGCCCATCACCTTGGCGGAATTGTCAGATATGAATCGTCCATTGCTACGCGAGTTATCCATCAAAGCGCCCGGTACGCTACAACATTCATTGCAAGTGGCCAATTTAGCAGAAGCTGCCGCCACAAAAATAAAAGCCGATCAACTACTAGTCAAAGTTGCCGCCTTGTATCACGATATTGGTAAAGTGGCCAAACCAAATTTCTTTATAGAAAATCAAAGTGGTAAAAACCCACATGACGGAATGACAGAATTGGAATCTACAAAAGCCATTGTCGATCATATTGCTGGTGGGGTAGCTTTGGCTAAAAAGAATGGTTTGCCTTCCGTTATAATTGATTTTATCAAAACCCATCACGGTACTACACGTGTAGAATATTTCTATCGCAGCTACGTCAACAAATATCCCGACAAACAAGTCGACGAAAAATTATTCCGCTATCCCGGTCCGCGCCCGCGCACCAAAGAAGAAGCTATCCTTATGATCGCTGACTCTCTGGAAGCCGCCTCCAAAAGTTTGAAAGAACCCGGCGAAAAGGATATTGATGATTTAGTTGAAAAGATTGTTGCAGGAAAAATTACACAAGGGCAGTTAGAGAAATCTAACCTGACTTTTAAAGAACTGGATATCTGTAAGCGAGCGTTTAAAAAATTGCTGAGGAGCATCTATCATGTGCGGGTTGAGTACCCGGAATAAATGGCAATCGCAATGGCTATTTTCTCGTCTTTCGTGTGCTCTGCGAATAAAGTTAAAACTCGAGACAGCTATTTAAAAATCTACTGCGGTCTAAGGTTTGCGACTAGCAAACCCTGTTACATAGTCAACTAAGTCTTGCGCATTTTTGACAAGTGTCGTAAAACCTAACCTAT
>Ga0209187_1003668_pt1 | contig 12504 bp, 15 predicted proteins | sample BantaG_FD_187430 | JGI IMG/M metagenome (GOLD analysis project Ga0209187, IMG submission 187430) | Marine algal microbial communities from Bantry Bay, Ireland - BantryBay_4 metaG (SPAdes) (version 2) | ecosystem: Host-associated > Algae > Red algae > Unclassified | place: Bantry Bay, Ireland... | reverse complement strand
GGGGGGGGTCAGCGGCAGGGCCGGGGGCGCCGCCAGTTCGCGCGACGGCGTTGGTCGTCCGCAGCCGACGGCCACGACGCGGTGTCTCCGTCCTTGCGGCGACGTCGCCGTCTGGCGCCTTGCGCTTCCTTTGCACCTCCGCAGTTACGCCCGACTGGAACTGGTCGACGAGCCACAGATAGAGGGGCTGCCGCTGGTAGACCATACAGCAGATGATCGCAAAGACCACCTCGTGCGTCACCCTGCCCGTGTTGTTCAAAACGGGGTTGGTGACGGGAACGTGCCGCTTGCCGTCCCAGTACTTGACCACCTTGTTGACCACGACTTTGGGGGTCAGCGACTGGTATGTCGGCGACCTTCGGGACTGCACCGAGTCGGCGGGGAGACGGAGGAGGAGGGCATGAGTGCTCTGCTTGAGCAGCACGAGCTACGCCCGCACCAGCTGCTGGCCGTTCTTGTAGTAGGTCCTCAGGGAGGTGAAAACCGTCTGGCAAAGCTCCTGTGGCATGTTGACCTCGGGTAGCGCGGCGGTCGCTGTCGCGGCGTGCTCCGCTCCCGCCGCGTCCCCGCCCTCCGCGTCCACATCCCCCTGAGAGACATCACCAGCGCCTGCGCCGCCACCGGCCGCCCTGTCACCGGCCACCTCGTCACCGTCCGCCCCTGTGGACGCTTTTGAGCTGCCCTGCATCTCAGGCAAATCAACCATGCTTGGCACATCCGGAAGCATGTGCCGGCCGGGTGGCACGATGGGAACGGCGCTGCCTTCTTCGGCAAGTCGGGGGCGGTCGCAAGCGTTGATGGACCGTGCGCTGCCGCCAGCCAGGCCGCTCAAGTCATGAGCTCCGGCCAACGCCAGCGCAGTCGCCGCCGGCACCCGCTCCAAGCTGGTGGTCACAGACGCCTCACCTCCCCCCTGTTGTAGCCCCAGGGACGCTACCCGATGAACAACACCAGCCCCCTGCCTCACCCTCGCCCCCCCTCCGTGCGCCACAGCCGGCAAGGCATCCCCCTCTGCGGCTCCAGCCCCTGCCTCGCCCGCTCGTCCGGCTCTGGCCGCCTCTTCGCTCGCTCCTCCTCCAGCCACGGCGCCCCCGGCCTCACCACTGTGGTTGCTCTACGCGGAGGCGCCCGAGCCTAACCGTTGGGCACCCGATGAGGCCTGTCTTCCCGCACCGCCCCGCACAGCGCCCGCGACAAGAAGAGAGCGGAAGGCAGAGAATATCAGCTTCATAGGCGATATTTGCCAAGTTGCATACTTTGACTAAGAAGGGTTCGTCGGGCTTTTCGATGGCCAGGCCGCGGGCGACCGCCATTGACTTATGTCGGCATAACCGAGCGTTCTGTGTGATGGTAACCATACCAGGGGTGTCACATGTGGCCATGATCCACTCCTCTTGTTGTCCGTCGACACCTACCTATTTACAGGCTCTCACCCTTGCGGGTTTGTCTTGCCAATGGCGGTTCCAGGCAGTGTCATTAAGACAAGCCAAGATCGGCGTTGGCCGAGGAAGCTCCTCCGTGCAGCGCACGTGCTCCTGACAGACGATCTCACGCACACGCGGCAAGATCGCCTCAATGTTTTGTTCAATGAACTCGGTGCCAAAGATGCACGGGACTGACAAGTTGTCGGAAACGAGGAATCGGTCAAATAGACGTTCACCTCTGGTGTCTGCATACAGACGTATGGCATACTTCGTCACGAGACGACTGTTGTTTGCATCTCGGATGCGCGGAAGCGTGGTCAACTCCTTAGCGTAAGCCATCCAGTTCCCAGTGAGAACACTAGTTCGCACTATGTTCACCCCGGCACCCGTGTCAAGTACAGGGCGGCAGCTCCGCATCACCCGCATGCACGGGCCAAGCGTTGCGGCGATCTCTTAGTGCCGTAAGGCACGGCGCAACAATCTTGTTACCGTACGCTTTCGTATTCCGCCGGGCAACCCCCAATCGGGCACCCGGCCTAAGCGTTTTTCGAGTCCTTCACGGCGTCGGCCGGGGGCTCGATCTCGTCGATTTCGACGTTACCGTCGGCAATGGCATGAACGCCGATCGGAGACGCTCGCGAGGGCGATATGGCTCGGCACACTGTGCGGCAGAGTGCCCGGGCATGTTACAATTGTAACAAATGTCAGCCCGAATGGCTTGAGGGACGGCGGCCCGCGGGGGCGGCGGGGTGCGAACCGGGGTGAACGGTCGTTCCGTCATCGTCCACTGGTCCTGTGTCGCGTAACAGACTTGGATTGCCGTTGGGCGGGTCATCTTGAGCTGCAAGCGCAGCTTATTGGTGCCGTCCCAGTACATCTGGGCGGTAGCAACAGTCTCGGAGAGTGTCCGATCCGGGAATTGGTCATTCAAGACCCGCACGTGCACTTGCACAAGGTCCGAAAGACCAGTGATGAAGACGCCCTTAACGTCTTGGATGTCGAACAGACCGTTCAGGAGGTCGCATTGCCTTTCCACGCGGTGACCAAAGGCCGTGGGCGCCTCGTTGTCTTGTTGCTTCATCGTCATGATGACTTGGTACGCTTTAGCCATAGTTGCGTGTGTCGCATACTTCGAGAGAAGCCAGCTGACGGCGTATCCGTATGTACGGATGGCAAAACGCTTACGTCCGAGGGTTCTATTGAGCGTGCCGGAGAAGGCCATCATGGAGTTTCCGGCTAGTCGAAAGACCATGAGTGGAAGGGCTTGACCGTGCGTCAGCCCAGCCGCGTCGCACGCGCGTCAAAAGGTCATTAAGAACGTGAGGATGCTCAAGGGCAGGGCTCCCGTAAATGGCTGTTGCCCATGGAACGCTCCGTATAAACGTTTGTTGAAACAATGCGACCGTCGTGCCTCCTCAGGCGTATACGTCAGTTGACGGCGGATCAGGAAGTACGTCCTGTATTCCAGAAGTGTCGTGAAGCGGCTATTAGCCGGGCGGATCACTTTGATCCTATCGGCTTTTTCAAGTCGCTCCTTCCGTTTGGTGGTGGTGGGGGAAGCGGGGCGCTTGCGCGCGGCTGCGTCCGACTCGCTTGAGCTGTCGCTCGGCGAGGACCCACTTGGGGGCGAAGGCGGGCCTGGCGGCCCGTGGCCGTAGTCCGAAGAGGACGTGTCCGTCGCGTTGGAGGTGTCTTCGTCTGACGACGTCGGGCTCGACCCAGAGGCAGAATCATCGGAGATGAGAAAGGCGCGGCGTTTGCCGGATCGTCATTGCGGACGGACTTGTCTTCAGTCACCTTTCTTGTCTTCTTGACATTCTTTGTCTTGTAGCCCGACTGGCGGCGAGACTTAGCCACACGGCGTTCCTCCTCGTGGGAGTCGACCTTGCGCAGGGCCTCGACGTCGTCGACCAACTTGTCGGTGGCTCGCGCCAGAGACTCGTTAGTCTGCTCTTGGGCCGTTAGACGTCGCTGAAGTGCTTCAACAGCCGCCTCCAGACTCTCCACCACCTGCATCTGCCCGAAGGCGGCTTGATCCGCAGGGATGGGAGGACTAGGAGCACCGTCCGCGGGGGCGTCAGAAGCGGCAGGAGTGCCTTTTCCCCCGCCCGGCGGCCGGTAGCCAGCTGGCAACATGCCGTCTCTGGCGCGCCGAGTGTCGCTGGTACCACCAGCAGACATACTGGGACCTGAACAAAGTGTTCCGACTTGGCTAGCGCCCTGCGCGCCAGCGTCGAAGATCTCAACCGTAATGCCCCCGGCGCCACGCGCCCAAGTCAATGGCTTACGCCCCGTGCGCCAAGCGACCATATCGACACCGTCACAATGCCAGGAGGCAGCGAGAAAATTCTGGGGAACACAGTGCCACGAGGCACGATGAAAACAAGGGTATCCCCTGCTGCTCCACCAAATGTGGTAATAGTAACGTTGGCGCAATTACCAGTGTACTGAGACCGACCTTAGCCAAGAAATACAGCGAGTTCCATCGCCGTCGCGGCAAGGAAGAAAGACATTTTGTTGATAGGTATCCGATGGGGAGCCGGGTGGTGCCCACGACGGCGACCCCGGACCCATAGTGATTTAATATAACGAGGGCACTGGTCGATCGACCGTCCGATCACAAGCGATCGTAATGAGTGCCAGCAGACAAATAATACAGGCAAGCAAGCAAACAATAAAAAATGAACAATGCAGAAGTAACCCCCCGAAGAGCGTGCCACAGGCCAATTCCCGTAATACATGGGCTTTGGCCCGTCAAGGAGGCTACTTGTTGCCAATTCCCAATTGGGAGCAGAAATATGCTACACTATGGTGTGTCCCTTCCTTTCTTTGGGTGAGGAACATGAGCCTTGGGTGTGGCCCGAAGCCCTACCCAGCGTACGCCCAAAGGGGGCGTTTCGCACCGCTCCCTCTGGGGGGCGCTACGTGGGTGCCCACGGACCCTCCCCCGGCCCATACCGGGGGGTCGCGTCATCGGAGGGAAGGGGGTTGCCCCCGCAGTGCAGTCGACGCCGCCAAGCACAGAGGAGCACATGGGGCAGGAATTAGGGCAACATTCAGCAAGGGCCAGCTACAAAAGCAGATATGATGCTTGTCAAATGAGATGGTGTCATTGTTCCGCGCAGGTAACGAGCGCCGGAAAGAAACAGCTGTGCAGCACAACAGTGCGATAAAATTCTGTCTGGCCTCGGTCGAGAATGCCCATTTACATAAGTCTTTGAATGGGCAATCATGGGGCGCTGACAGACTTCAACAACGACCATCCATCAGAGTCTTGAATTTGGATCGGCTTTGGATGAGAGCGCATGCGGATTTTGCCGGCGGTGACGATTTCGCAGCATTGCTTGACAGGCGTGCTGAATGGGCAGATGATTGGTCAGGCTCCGGTAGACCCGAATCAGGACTGGTAGGACTGGGTGGGCGCGGTGGCTCGGCAGGGGTGGCAGTAGGGAGACGATGGGACGCACCAGAGGCAGTATTTAATCCGGCCAAGGAGCTGGCGAGCCAGGCAATCTTCACAATTGCAGCTTTTCGGACCAGCGGTCCTTGCTGCCTCTGCCGGCCACCCCAGGATCGTCTCTCGTTCGGGCAACTTTTTTAATGCGAATGTCGCTCTCAAATCCTCAAGAGTCACCTTAACTAGGTGTGGAACTGTCCTGATTGTGCGTGACTATTTCCAATGCGTTGTTAGCTTCTTCGACCGAACACCGGTGACCAGCGGCACGAGGGCAGCAACAGAGCACGCCTGTTCACGGTGGCTCTTTTTGATATGAAAGCTCCGCTTGCATTACACGAATTGGATGAATGCGTCCCGACTCCTGCAGTAGTCTCAGGCCCTTTCTTAGCTGTGGCTTGGTTCGTTTGACGGTTCATGTGACGATGTGGGGCGGCCAGCTATTGGCTGCAACGCGAAACAATGTGATCACATGTGATCACACGAAGCAACGTCGGAAAAGACCTTTCCGACGCTGCTTCATGTGATCACATCGACCTTGCGGCGTGCTGGTCTTGTGGAACGGCTTCAAGTGCGAATTTGAAAACATCAATTCCAAATCGACTGGTGTGATGGACATTCAAGACCATCAGCTCCTGCTGGCTGCAGCCAAAAGCGACGCCACGGTTGAGTAGGGCCACGTCATGCCCCTTCGTCGGCGACGCCCCACGCCCCCCATCCGTGTCGCAATGACCAGCTGGCCCCCTACGCTGCCCTGTGGCAGATGGCCGCCTCTACGTCGCCGCTTCTGTACGGCAGCACACATTCGAGAATTCCTAAGTTCGCCCGCAACGCGATACGAGCGCACGCTGCGGGTATCATGGTGGGTCCAAGCTGCTTCCCCGAATGGACTTCTTCCTCGGCTGTGCACAACCTGCTGCATGGACCATCCAGGGAGGCCATCCTGGTTCGGCGAACGTGGCTCCAAGGGTTCAGTTCCAGGCTGTCTGGCTCGGCAACGACGCGCCGGCAACGAGAGGAGGGCGACAAAGGCGTGGCAACGAGAGGAGGGCGAGAAAGGCGTCGCCCTCGTGGCATATGTTCAACCACGGTGATTTACAGCATCGGTGTGCGCCCGTGCCGAGCCCAGCAACCAAGCTCTCGAAGTCAGCCCTTTGACCTACAATCACTTACGTTAAATTCATCAAAAAAAAAATCCGCCTCACACTGTCACACGAGGGGACAACCCACTTCGACCTTTCTAAGCTGAGAGCTCGTCACGCGAAGCGTCACATGAACGAAGAAACAGCTGAGAAAGGGCCTCAGTGGCTCTGGCGGACGCTGGCCGTGAAAACATCAATTGGGACGCCCGTCTTCATCGACAACAGGTTCGTGCGTTGCAAGATCGCCTACTTCGGGTTTCTTCATCATCGTGCCGCCATCATGCTGCCTACCCCCCACCCCCCCCACCCGTTCCAGGGTCCCAGAAGGACAACCACGCACCCGACCAGTCGTGTGCCACGGCACGGCGGCCGCGCAATGATGCTCCGCGGTGGCAGGGACCACACCATCCCTCCGCTGCCATTGAGGTACGTATATGAATTTCTGCGTGTACTTTGGTGGATGGTCGTATGACACCGTTGTGTTTCGTGTGTCATCGTGGTCCCCGCTCCAAGCTGTCTCGGGCTGCGCCAAGAGTATCGTTTAAGCCGCTATTGGTTTCGTCATCGGATGGCATCAAACCTTACCATCGACTTTGTTTCTCCAGGCCCACAATGTGCCCACATCAGCCCTGCTCCTAGCAGCTTATTCCCGTAGAGTGTGTGCCGTCTTTTGCCCCCTGTGTCACCGACATTTCCTCACCCATACTCATGAGGCACTCGCGTGGTAAGCAGTGTACAGCAAGAAGGTAGACGGCAAGAAGTCGGCAACGGCCGTGGGGGCGGCGGCAGCCCTGCCGTTTCAAAGGAGCAAGGGCGGCTCGCACACAGATGCTGACGAAATTCCGCACCGAGATTGCGCCCCGTGCCACGCTGCTGCAGTCTGTCGTCAGCGGGCTGTGGCGCCGGCACGGCCGGCGACACAGGCGGGCAGACAATTTCGCCCTCCCCCCACATCTGTGCCTCTTACGAGCTACTGACACGTTAGCTGACCGGTCCTGCTCGGTCGGTCCAGCTATTGCCGGGGCAGCGGTAGTCGGGGCTGTCGTAGCCGCGTGTGCGACAGCTGAGACCCGATTGGTCGCGCCGGCAGGCGTGCTTTGTGCGAACGCGGCCCTTTACCCCCCACTCCACCGTGACTTACTTCCGGCCGCCCAGATAGACGACGCAGCAAAGTGGGGTGGCTCGGTTGTGCCGTCACGAGGGCTCAAGAAGCGCACAGCGAATGTCACAGCGGTGGGGGGAGATTTTTCAGAGGCAATGAGCAGGCCAGCGGACCACGCTGTGACACGCCCTTGCCTGGTGCGCGCTTTGGCACCGCTGTGGCCTTCCTTTCCTCTTTTGTGCCTTGCTGCACCCCCACTGCACCCGCCTTGACGTGTTCCACCGTGGAAGCAAGCGGCATGGCTGTGCCGCCGCCCTCCATACAACAGGAATTCGACGGTACCGCGGCTGCGGCTGCGCCCAGCGCGCCACGCTTCAATCTTCAAGTGACTGTCAACCACGGGTTGTCAGGGATACATCCCGGAAGAATACATCCATATGTCATATCCGTATCCACTACGGATACGTGCCGACACGCATATTTTGAATGCATCACAAAAAAGAGAGGAGAGGATTAGTTTATCCCGTCCAACAAGAATTGCGACATTACATCTGATCCGTATCCCAGATATCAGAGTCAGGATACAGGGATATGAAACAATATGAAACTTTTCGCGCCTGAAGAATTCTAGTACACCACAGTTAACTTCTGATCTCACGTTCCGACAATCGGGGAAGTCATGGGAAAACATGTTACAGCGTCAAGCGGCATTCCCGGCCGACCCGGAGGGAACCGTACAATCGCGCGACGCGGCCATTTTGCGACATCAGCAGAGTGTGACATAGAATTCAAAATAGCCCTTCTAATGTCCGTTTGCAAAAAGGGTGGGGAACCGCCTGGATCGCACCACTAATTATGCTGTCTGGTGGACTATAGTGAGTATAATCGCACGCGGCAATCGTATCCGGATACGGACATATTCTACGTAATAATCCGGTTTCAGAGGTAGATATCAGCATCCGGACCTGGGTTTGGGGAGTTAGCCGTCATCAGATACGAAGCATCGGCGGATCTTCGTATCCTTTTTTTGGCCGAAATTGCATATCCTGACAACCCCTGCTGTCAACATGGTTTTGAAGATTGTTGGTGCGGCTCGATCGCCCGAAGAAACTGCATCTTTGGACCTAAACCGTGTAGCCGCAGCCATCTTGGCGCGAACGGTTTCACCTGCATTATCTGTATCGTACGAGAACGGGCTCGTCAGTGTTTACCGTCGAACACCGTCCTTAGTCAAGCCCGGTGAGGGTACGAGCCAGCGTAACAAGCACTTGGCCGTTGCTGGTCGTGACATTCCAAGTGCCGCTGAGAGCAGCGTCTCCAGACTCCCGCCACGCCCGACCGCCACAGAGCAGGTCGGGCTTTGGTTCTTCGTTGGACTCAGCTACGCGACGTTCAACCGAATTTGGGTGCTCTTCGTGGCGGCCTTGAGCCCGATGGCCAACCGGCAAGCACTATGGCAGGCACGGTCTGCCCTTCTTAAGGTGCCGGCCAGTGACGTCTTTTCATTGGACTCTGGGGCGCACCTGAGCAACCTCTGTTGCGCGGTGGAAGGGCGACTGTGTGATCTGTGCTGGGCCGGGCTGTTCGCTGAGCGCGCGTCGTCCGACCCATAGGGCGTCGCTATCACACAGACTCGCGGTTTCCAGGTCCCCAGCACTGGGAGACCTCTTCATAGCGAATTCTGCCCGTCTGGCTACCATGAGAGATGTCCATATTTCTGATAGTTTGGATGAGAGAGGTGACCCGTCACCTGGAAACATTGTGACGGGTTTTAATAACCAAGAATTTTCGAATAGACTGGAAAATACTCTCCTGATGAAAGTGTCGTTGTTGTGGGGCCTGAGCGGCGAACAGTGCGTGTCTTGGTTAACAGCGACGATCCATCTGTATGCAGCACTGCCGGCCACGAGGGGCACACGCGTCGCTCACATGCCCTTAATGTGTGGACACCAAGAGCCCGAGTGACGCGCATTGGTTGTTGCATGCGCTTTTTGGGACTGTGCGGGACGTGAGTCGTACTCACGTTACCAGAATCGTGTCCCACATCAGGGAAAGCGGGCTGCCTGCGAGTTGGGAGAGACGCCAGCTGGACTCGAGCTTGCAACCCATTTGTTCATCGAGCGACAGCCGGTTATCATCATGCCACTCTCCCAAACCGTGTCCCTTCATCTTCTTTTGCTGATTAGGCTGACGCTGCGGGTGCTGCGGAATGCTATTGAGGCTGTACCGCAAGGGCGCGGGCCATCTACCGGATGGCCGTTTGCCTACTCGCTTGCGGCTACGTTGAGCGTGGAGATTGCCGTGGAGCCTGTTCCGTTCTATAAAGGCAGCTTCATTGGTTGGCACTACCACACAATTGCCGCGAGAAACCACGCCATCGTGCGAATTCTACAGACCCTCGTGCCGGCCCACTGGGCGACCGCTAACAAGCGCGAGTGGGCGCTGCTGGGCGGTATTATGGCAACCCTTAACCGTGTAGCTGTTTTACCCCCTGCCGAGGAGCGCCAGTTTAAGGCCGATGCGCGGGCATTCGTCAGTCTCACCCAGAAATCTTTCCTCTGGGTGAGCATTTCGCCCGAGCTACACCTGCTCTTTTCCCATTCGCGGGAGTTCATGGGTCGTTGAGCAGCACCGGGCTCTACGGCGAGCAGGCGATAAAGTAGTGGCACGGATATTATAACCAGAGTGCGGAGAGATTTACGGCTGAGACGCCACTGCTTTCCTGTCGTACGCTGGTGCTGACGATGCGTTGAGCGGCGTGGCTTCGGACTCTCTTCGGCGGTCAAAGGCGCCAGTACGTTAGCGGAAGGTGAGGCCTCTTAGTTCCCTTCGTCGCGGGGACCGCCGCCTGCGTGTCAACAAGGCCTTAAGGCGGCGAATTTGGGCGACTCTCGAGAAGAGGGCGATGAATCGGGCGAAATGGGCAAACGAGCAGTTTGAGGAGGCCAGTGGAGTGATTGTGGCATCCTCTAAATAGTTGTTTTCTGCCACTGGCGCTACGTGCACGAGTGGGCTTTTGCGGGTTATCGAAAAGAAGCAGCAGCCACCACCACGCACATTGTTGGATGGATGTGCGCTCCTCGAAAACGCGAAGTCAATTCGGAAGCGATTTTCACAGCGAAAAAGGACGGCAAACGTGTATGGCACGCCCATTGGCCCTGAGCTTTTTCAAGCCCAAGAAAAGGCCTCGTCATGTAGGAAGCAGCGCGCATTGGAAAGCAGCCGACAAAATTGGTCGCAGCCAATAGAAAGCATAAAATTGTCAGTCCACCCAATGAGGTCGCCCGAAATCCAAAAGAGCAGCTTGAGGCCGGATTAAATAGGCGTGAGAGAGCCCTGCACGAAACCAACTCACGGAAGTCGTGACACGAATTGAGAAAGTTATTTCAGCCAACACATGAATAAGTGCCGAAGGAATGCAGCTGACAGAAAAGCTTCCAGAGGATGGACAGCCGACAATGCCGATGTTTGCGTTGCTGGTGTCTTGACTGAACATGAGGCCACGGCTCATCCCACCAAAAGGCCTACTCCATGCATCTAGGCACATGAAGAAGGGGTTTTCCCTTCTCTTCTTAACGTACTTTGAGTATGAGAAGGAACAAGACTAGTCTCTGTCGCATAGGCACTCTGAGAAAAGAAAGAAGGGGCTCAAAGGATCTTGTAGAGATGACGTGATGGTCCATTTAGCGCTCTAAGGAGCATTGGCACGACCCGTATTGGCGCCCCCAGAACTTGGCAATGCCAAGAGCGTTTGCGCTTTCCATGGACGAATACTGGAGACCACCCCGTCATATGTTTTTGGCTGTTGAGATAGACGGTATTTTCCGCATCCCGATGTCGCACTGAACATTTTTCATGGAACGGAGTGCCCGCTGGTGACTCTGTAGGTTCTAACTCGACGTGGCTTGGCGACAAAATGCGTGTCACATGTGCTGTGGGGATGTTTGTACAGCACTTATAGCAGGTGGTTTACACGGGCGGTGTTGGAAGGGTGGCAGGTGAAGCTCGCAGCCGGCCGAGAAAAAGAGCTTTTCCATCAGATGCCAGAGCGGACCAATCGGTGTTTGCTTCAAAAGCTGATCAGAGCCCGTTCCCGATTGGCGGAGACGCAGAAAACAGGAGATTTTCTGAGGACTGAAAAACACCGAGGTGTATTTCAGCTCTATAAGATTCTCAGAGCACGTTCTTCTATTTCTTTGAGTATCCATGCCACAAAGACCAGTCCAGAAGTTTCTATTGTTCAAAATACGTCCAGAAGACCAGAAAAAAACATTTTCATACGCCTAAACTTCCTAGCCCACCGGCTAGGGTATGTACCAACATGGTGAAGACCGTTTTCAGTCTCTTTGAGAGCTGGTGCTCGTTACAGGGGTACATGTTGAGACCGAGAAGCACATCATTCTCACTCCCTCAGCAGCCCCTGAAATCTGCGGCGCCATATCTTTGCATTGGGAACGTTGGTACACGTGGTCGGATGCCGCGTGCCACGTTGAACGCCATGGGGAGAGCTTGCTGGCGCGTACGGTTCGTGACAGTTTTCATTGCGCGAGAAGCTGGAAGGAATGGCTCGTGTGGCGGGTTCCACGGTTTACGGGGCCCTCTGGCGGTGTGGCGCAGAGTAATGTCAATGAAACTCTCTGAGTGGCGGTCTTAGATGACTCTGACGGGGATTGTTTGCTTGAAAGCAGGACGTTGCGAGGCGTGCGGTGTGACGCGTGAGACCGCGCCACAGGGCGCGATGCGTGGGGCGGCGAGGATGGTAGCTTACCGACAAACTGCGGGCATGGCGGCCGGATGCCTCATTTGTCTGGTGTCCTCGACCCAGTGGCAGGTGTTCTCTTTCGACACGCGCGCTGTGTATTTACTTTGAGTGTGTCACATACCCAAGCCTGTTTGGGCCAGGATATTTGCGAGAACGTTTCTTCAGTAGGTTGATTCACCTCTCTCAGAGGGATCGCTATTCCGGTACCCCTCGGGGAATCGGTCAGATTGTCAGCTAGGCGATTCTGTCAGGACTAAAGACGTGGCGCCACGCGGTGATTCCATCCATCGCGGCAGTTCGAAAAACTTCTTTGGCAGTAGGTGGAGTGACGTCAGCCCCCTCGTGAGTGAACCAGCCGAACACATTTATGTATCCCTCATCATACGTTGATCCATTCTCGCTACTGGGTTGCTGCCAGTCAATCGATATGCCTGCGCGGTTTACCGACTGTGCACAAAAACGCCGTGACAGCAGGCTGTGGGTGGGGGGCAGAGGGGCGGTTGCGCACTCGACAGCACCATTCGGAGGGGTACAGTACGATGGGTGCGGCACGGCCGGTGGGCTCCGCGACAGCAGGCTGAGAGGGGGTGGGGGAAGGGGCGGTTGCGCCTTCGACTGCA
>Ga0209187_1003664_pt1 | contig 12512 bp, 8 predicted proteins | sample BantaG_FD_187430 | JGI IMG/M metagenome (GOLD analysis project Ga0209187, IMG submission 187430) | Marine algal microbial communities from Bantry Bay, Ireland - BantryBay_4 metaG (SPAdes) (version 2) | ecosystem: Host-associated > Algae > Red algae > Unclassified | place: Bantry Bay, Ireland... | reverse complement strand
ATCCACACACCGCCTGCGGCTTCAAGCAGATCGATCCCGACCGCCCGAGTGTCGTCCTGTCCACCGCCCACCCGGCCAAGTTCCCCGAGACGATCACCGACAGCATCGGCATCGAGTCCAAGCACCCAACACTTGAGGCCCTACGACCGAAGACACCGCTGACCTACCCTACCGAGCCGACCGTCGAGGCAATCCGAGCTCTGGTCGAGAAGCACTCGTAGCCATGTCCAAGAAGCCGCTGTCGTTTCAAAGCCGCGTCGAGTGGCTCGACGACATCGGCTACCATGTCGTCCCGGTGCCAGAGGAAGTCTCCGAACAGCTCGGGACCAAGACCAACCGTGTCCTTGTTCGGATCAACGGTACAGAGATCCGACGGTCCCTCCAGGCGCGCAAAACAGGAAGCCCCTACCTCGTCGTCGGCAAGGCGGTGCAGCGAGAGCTCGGCATCCAGCTTGGTTCTGAACTCGACGCCACCATCAAAATCGATCCCGAACCCGACGAACTCGACCTCGCCGCCGAGTTCGTCGAAGCCTTGGCTCAAGACGAGAATGCCAAGGAGCGCTGGGACAGTTTCACCGTCGGCAAACAGCGGTCACTGAATCACTACGTCATCTCCGCCAAACGCGAGGACACAAGAATTCGACGGGCGGTGGAGCTAACCACGAAGATACGAACGCACACGCTTTACGGCGACAAGACGCAATCGACACCCATCCCCACCCTGTCATCCCGGGTCGAGCTTCCAGCGAGCTAAGCCCTGGGATCTCCCGCCTACGGACAGCGCCCTAAGCCCATTCCCCTTGCGGGAGCAATCAAACAGACTAGTAGTGGACCAATTGACGAGATAAACTACTATCTGTTAGCTCCCGAACATGCCCCTCTCCAGAATCTACCAAGGTCGCGCCACCCTCCTCGAATTGCTCTCATCCGAGGGCGAATGGATTGAGCAACCCGACTTCGACGCCTATCCCAAATCTCCTCTCTGGAGGCACCACGACATCTTCCAACGTGCGATCAATTACTACCTCGTAGTCTTTGCCAGGTTGGCGAACCTTGGAGAATCTCAGAACCGTGTCATCCAAGACCTGCCGAAGCGTATGGAATCCCACTGGGAGCAATTTCCCGGCGGACCAAAGCGCTCACGAGGACTTCGAGATTCACTGGCTGGCTGGGTACCTGGAATAGGATCCAGCACAACATTCGAAGACGGCTTGTCCACTATCAGCCTCCCTGAAGACTTGGTGCCAGAACACGGCTTGCTGGCACTTGAAGCTTTGCTTCTCGACTTAGGAAAAGGCGGCGACGGTATCGTTCGGAACACCTCTAAAGACTACCTGCCATTCTATTGCATCACCACCCACGGGAAAAACTACCCACGATCCACAGCCATAATGCGGAAGAAGGAGGGAGAAAAAATCCTTCCGTCCGTTCTTTGGACTGAATCTCTACAGGACGGCCGCGATCGACTGTCCAAACTCCACATGGAGTACTTTGCGAATCCTGACGCGACTGGTCGGTTACGGAAAGGAGCAAATTTACGCCCGTTGCTGGAGGAAGCTCTCGACGAAGAACTAGCAATCGGCGGGATCGGTCAACAACTCGCCGGCGACCTCCGAAAGCAGATTCGTAGCATATCCGATGACCAATCGATGCCTGCTCACATTGGCTCATCAGTAAAAGGAGCAAAAAAGAAACGTTTGTGGCGGCTCTACCTTTTGATGAGTCAGGTCCATCCCTGCTCAGAACTATTTAGCCTGATGCGAGAAGTCCAACCTAGAGACAAAGTCGATGTTTTGTCGATAGCGCAACCGGACTACGAATCGCGACTGACAAAGCACGGACAAGATCCGGTTGAGCTAGCACGAGGTAGAAGAGGCTTCGTGTTTCCGTCTTTCTCCTCTCTACCACCATGGGACAAGGCAGAAGGAGGAATTCCAAGTTGGAAGGACTTCGATATCATTGCATTCGCCCAAGCACTCACAGCCCTTAACCAATTCAAACAGAAGACCGAAGAACGCGAAACCAAACGGAACCAGCTTGAGTCTCGATTCCAGTACATGACTGGAGCGGTAGACAAATGGGTTGCCCCCAAGACCAACGCCGAAGAAGAACCAGAATCAGCCCCCCGTCGTATCGAAATAACAGATCTCAGGCTGGCGCAGACACTGCGGACTAAGTTAGTGGAACAAGGCGAAGCTGGCTTCACCAAAGCCGCACTCCGAGGCTACCGCGACATTCGTGAGGCCTGGTTGAAACTCAAGCAAGCCAATCCGGACGTTTCACGAGACGACTTGCGAAAAGTGGTCACGGATCTTCACCGTGAGAAAGGCGATCAAATGGGATATGTCGCTCTGTTCCTCGAACTCTGTGAAGAACAATACCACGTTCTTTGGCGGGATGAAGAACCTGCAGACGGCTACGCTCGAGACATCGTTTGGGCACTGTCAGACCACGATCAGCTGGTGCGAAATCTCGCGCGAAAACAGGAAGTCATTAATCTCACCCCAGCCGAACCGGAGTATTCCCGACGACTCTTCATGTTCTCGGATCTTACAGGTAAATCAAAAGTCCTCTTTGGAGACGAGACAATTGAAGTTTCCATCGCGTCACCCAAGGACGGTGGTGGTCGAATCGCCGCGCACCGGGCGCGTATTCGATACTCATCACCTAGGCAGCTTCGAGATGGGCTTCTCGGATCCGAAACATCATTGTGGCTTCAGCCAATGCTCAAAGCCTTGGGACTCCCCCCTGTCGCACCTGACAAAGAACCGGCAGTAGCACTGATGCCGAAGGTTCAAGACATTGGCTCGACAGACTGTATCCCGATGCTCCTTAACTTCCCAATGACGCTATCACCTGTGCCTCTTTCAGGAACGGAACGTTGGAAAAAGCGTTTCAATGGAACCCGGGAAAAGAACCTTCATCTCCTTTGGGAGAACGGTACCCCCGGCGACGGAAAACCCTTCACCATTCTATCATGCGACCTCGGACTCCGAATGTCATCTGCCTGGGCGCTTCTTCATTGTAGTATGGCAGAACCCGACCACGAACGCTACCGAGCCTTCGATGCGGACGGCAAATGGTTCTCTGAACTGAAAAAAACCGGAACGCATCGCCTCCCCGGAGAAGGCGGACGAAAGAAACTCTCGAACGGAGAAACAATCACCGATGCTCGTGGTAGAAAAGCTACCAAAGTCGAAACCGCCGAAGCAGCCGCTCTAGAAGTACAGCTCGGTGCTGTGGAAGAAGACCAACCTCGAATTCAGGAGGAAATGGCAACCAAGACCTTTCCAGAACAGAACGACAGACTTCTCTGGCGGGCAGGCCGTCTACTAACAAGGCTGCGAACCTACCATCGTTGGTCGTGTGCTGTAGCGCATGATACGTCGACAGAAAATCTGATTGCTGAGCTTGAGGGATACCAGAATCCAGAACTGGTGAAATGCCGGAAGCAGTTGAGCGAAAAGGGAGATACCCACCGTGCAACGTTCGCCGACGACATGGGGCAGAATTTTCGAGAACTCCGGTCGAAACTTGACCGCGTTCTCCTCGTACTAGCTGAGAGGTGCATCCCACTTCGAGGAGCAGACTGGATGTGGCAACGTAATCCAGACCAGCCCGACTCCACATCAAACTACCACCGCCTGATCCGCCAATCACGCCCAGGCAAAGACGGAACAAAACGTCGCGGACAGAGAGGACTTTCAATCTACCGCATCGAACAGATGGAGAATCTACGGAAGCTCTTTCTTCGCCTGAACCGTGCTCATGAGCGAACGCCCGGCGAGACGAAACCGATTGGGGAAGATCGCCGCGGTGAGCGTCCGGGAGAACCTTGCAATGACCTCCTGGAAAAGATCCAACGAATCAAAAATGAGCGCGTAAATTTGACCGCGCACCTGATTCTTGCAACCGCGCTCGGCCTCCGACTCAAACCAACGAGAGACGCTAAGACGCCAGACTACGTGCATGGAGAATATGAAAAAATCCCCGGACGCCAACCGGTCGACTTTCTGGTGATGGAAGACCTTTCTCGCTACCTCACAACACAAGGACGGGCTCCCAGCGAGAACCGTCAATTGATGCGATGGACGCACAGGGCTGTTCTCCTGAAAGTGAAGGAATTGTGCGAGCCGTTCGGACTACCAGTCGTCGAGGTGACACCCGCCTATTCCTCCAAGTTCTGCTCGCGCACGGGAATGCCGGGCTTTCGATGCAGAGAAGTCGCTTCTAGCAAACAACTTAGAGGTCGGCTGGGCCGAGTATGGAACAAGCAGAAGGTCGAACCTCAGAAACTGGAGGCAGACGAGAAGAGTCTATTCGATCAGATCACGAAACTGGAGGAAGTGAACTCAGGACGCAAAGCCGCGAAAAAACCGCTCCACACGCTATTCGTTCCCGAAGTCGGAGGACCATTATTCCTACCTGCCGAGGGAGTTGCGAAACCAGCAAATGCCGATACCAATGCCGCTATTAATTTGGGGCTGAAAGCAGTCGCCAGTCCGCACTGTTTTGATATCCATCGCCGTATCCCGTCAGAGCGGGTTGCTGGAGAGATCCGAGCCCGACGCAAAAATAAGCGGGAACAGAGCGCCTTCGATGCCAAGAAACGAACAATCCAACTTGCAGGGGAACCTTCGTCCAAACTTAAGTCATCCAAGAATCCCAACTTCTTCTACGATCCCGAAGCAATTGCCGATGGAGATAGAGCAGAGTGCGAGGGACTCAAACTCGCTAGCCAGGTAGCCCTACTTTCTAAGGTTCGCAGCCTCGAACTGGCACAATGTCTCGCTCTCAATAGCATCCGTCTTGAGCAATGGCAAGACAATCTCCCCATGTAGGCGTCCGAAATTTTGACTCGACTAAGAATAGCATGTTGTTGTAACATCAAAACATGCTCCCATCCCCAGACGCGACGCAGCCGCTTATGCCGGTGCGCCGCCTCCACAACTACGCCTACTGCCCTCGCCTCTTCTATCTTCAGTGGGTAGAAAACATCTTTGTCGAGAACGCCGACACGGTCGCAGGTAGCCACACTCATCGAAATACAGACCGAGCCAGCCCGTTGCTCGACTCACTCGATCTGGAAACTCGTGACAATCACCGATCTCTGGCCCTATCCTCACAAATACTGGGTTTGACCGGAGTCGTGGACCTGATTGAAACCACCGAAGATGGGCGCGAAATTATCGACTACAAGAACGGCTCAGCACGCCGTGACCCGGAATCTGGTGAACGAATTGCCAAAGAGAACGATTCACTACAACTCGCGGCGTACGCGCTACTCTTAGAGGAGGCGAATCTTCCCGTCGATCGAGCTAGCGTCTACTACGCTAGCGAGCGCTCGAGAGTTCAGGTAGAACTGAATGAAGGCCTTTTCGAACAGTGTCGGCGAACACTAGACGAGGCTCGCTCAGTCGCCGAATCAGGGACCTGCCCGCCTCCTCTTCTCGACGATCCTCGCTGTCTACACTGCTCTGCCTATCCTGTTTGTTTGCCAAAAGAGTCGTCTTTTTGGAGTAGCTCCGATTCTGCTCCAATCGCTGAAAAAGATGCCCCTCGCCCACAAGGAGACGAGGGAGAAATCGTCGTGGTACAAAACCCACGAGCCATGGTTTCTTGCCGAGGTGGAGAAATTCAAGTGCGTCTAAAGGGCGAGGTCGTCACAAAACACCCCATCCACCAGGTTCAATCCGTTTACCTCTACGGCGGAGTTCAAGTTTCCACCCAGGCCGTCCACTCGTTGCTCTCTAGACATATTCCCATCGGATATTTTTCTCCGGCCGGTCGCTTCTTAGGAATGACTTCAGGCCTTCCGCAATCCGGTGTTGATGCCCGTCTTGGCCAAGCACGGCTCTTCGAAAATCGAGAACTCCGCGCATCTGTGGCTCGGGAAAGTATCCGGGCTAAAGTCCATAACCAGCGCGTCCTACTAATGAGGAACGGCAGAGCTCCGAAGAATGTCCTCGCGGAACTTGCTCGCATCCGAGACAGGTGCTCGATCCAAACAGACTTGGATTCGATCCGAGGCCTCGAAGGTGCGGCTGCGGCTCTGTACTTCGAACACTTCGGCACCATGGTCTGCGGATCGGAGTTTGAGGAATTCGAATTCGAGGGGCGCAACCGGCGACCGCCAAGAGATCCAATCAATGCGCTTCTCTCCCAAGGTTACTCTATTCTAGCAAAGGAGCTCGCAGGAATATCGCACGCAGTTGGCCTAGACCCGTATCTTGGATTCTTCCACCAACCCCGCTACGGACGTCCCGCACTAGCGCTCGACCTTATGGAAGAATTCAGACCACTCATCGCGGATTCGGTTGCTATCAGTCTTATTAATCGCAAGGAGCTAACTCCGAGCGATTTTCAGTTCACCGCGAAAGGCGTCTTCCTCAACGATGAAGGCCGAAGGCAGTATTGGCGGTCATGGTTTCGCCGATTAGATACGGAAGTGCGCCACCCTCAATTCGACTACCGAATGTCCTACCGAAGAATGCTCGATGTCCAAGCCCGACAATTCTGGAGATTCTGTAGAGGGGAAGCACCCAGATACCAAGGATTCACAACCAGATAGACGTAACCCACATGGCAATTCGGCATCGCTACCTCGTGAGCTACGATATCGCTGACCCCAAACGGCTCCGCAAAGTCGCAAAGACGTGCGAGTCTTTTGGTAGTCGGCTTCAGTATTCCGTCTTTGAGTGCCCATTGGACGACCTGCGGTTCCAGAAACTTCGATCAGAACTCGATACTATTATTCACCACGATGATGATCAGGTACTATTCGTGAGCCTTGGAGCCGAGTCTTCTAGCAATCCTGTGAGGATAGAAACTCTCGGGCAGCCCTATACCGTCCGATCAAGGGTGACTATAATATGACAAGATGCCGTTGCGCATCGCTGAAGATGGGAGAGGTTGAAGTGGCTTCGTGCCACCTTTCTTCAGCCCTCCGCCTTGGGCGAACAAGCTCATTTCCATACGCGAGCGTGATGGTGCCGAACATGGCTCCAAGGAGCTCTCGCGGCCCAATAGGTATGCGGCCTTTCTGATCCAATTTTTCGAAAATCGGCTTCCGCTGAGAGAACAAAATCTTGGGCACTCGCAAATACCCGTTTAATACGCTGATAGTCAAGGATTTACGACCCATGCTACCGCAGGGCCTTTGGATTTGAAGAGCTTGTGGCGGATCTCCGACTAGCCCACCAGCCCATTTCACTCTTACCGCAGGGCCTTTGGATTTGAAGAGCTTGTGGCGGAGGAAGGCGATGGCCTTGAAGATGGTGCTGATCCAACCGCAGGGCCTTTGGATTTGAAGAGCTTGTGGCGGCACAAGAAGGACGAGGCGTTTCTCAAGTCCGGCAAACCGCAGGGCCTTTGGATTTGAAGAGCTTGTGGCGGCACCCGCCACCAGCTCCCACCGCTCCCACCGCTCACACCGCAGGGCCTTTGGATTTGAAGAGCTTGTGGCGGAAAGAGCAAGTCCTCGAGAAATCAGGAGCGGCCAACCGCAGGGCCTTTGGATTTGAAGAGCTTGTGGCGGTTCATGCAATGCCGGGAATACGACATCGGGATGAACACCGCAGGGCCTTTGGATTTGAAGAGCTTGTGGCGGCTTGCCAAGAATCTTTTGCAGGAGCAAGTACGATAACCGCAGGGCCTTTGGATTTCACCGTCCTTTCCGTGGTTAGACTATTGCGGTTTCTAGGGTAAGAGCGGTCCCCCAACCCTACGCCTTACCCAACTCCTCGGCCCGCTCAGTGGCAGCCCGAACTGCGCCCATCACAGCCGAACGAATCCCTTCTTCCTCGAGCACTTCCAGACCGGCGATCGTGGTGCCGCCGGGGCTGGTGACTTGATCGCGGAGCTGCGCGGGATGGAGCCCGGTCTCGAGAACCATCTTGGCTGCTCCCATAACCGTCTGGGCGGCGGACTCGATCGCCTTGTCCCGAGGCAAGCCCATGAGTACACCACCGTCAGCCAGAGCCTCGATGAACGTGTAGACATAAGCCGGACCACTGCCACTGACACCAGTGACGGCATCGATGAGTTTCTCCGGCACCTGCATGGCCGTGCCGACCGAACTGAAGATCTTCTCGACCACAGCCAGGTCGTCTTCTCCGACCTTTTCGCCCGGCGCGATCCCAGCCACGCCGACACCGACCAGCGCAGGTGTATTGGGCATGACTCGCACGATCCGATGCTCGCTCCCGAAGGCTTCTTGCAGGCTGGCAAGGGTCACCCCAGCAGCAATGGAAATCACTAGGCGAGATCCACCAGACAGTCCCCGAAGTGCGGCTCCGAGTGGCGCGATGTCCGCAGGCTTAACGCAGATAAGCATGCCCTCCGCATCGGCCAACGCTTGTTCCGAAGACGTCGCCAAACCAATACCCGAAGCCTTGGACAAGGCTTCGGCTGAAGGCTGGTAGGCATCGAACCCGACCAAGTTCGCAGGGCTAAACGCCCCCGACTTGACCATGCCACCCACCAAAGCCGATCCCATCTTACCACAACCGATGACTGCCAATTTCATCGCGTAAGATACGGGACGGATCGGACTTGGAAAGGTCGATTCGCAATTCCATTTCGACTAAATCCCCCCTGCCGGACCGCGCGCATCTCGCGCGTCTCGCTCGCACTCGCGAGCAGAGCGACCAAGACCGAACGCATCCTTCCTCGCTACAGTTGAATGACTCTTCCGCAGCTAATGGCTGGGAGAAAGCGCCTCATTCAGCTACTGGTGCCCTGTTTGGGGTCGGTTCGACCAGCAAGGGGGCTTCCGAGATGCTCTTCGTGGGCCCTGTGACGATCTGAAGAGGGTCTTGAGGGATGCGCGGTCAGGATTCATACACGGGCGGGCAGGGAACCGCTGTCGCGTCCGCCAGATCCCGCCATGCCCGGTCGTTACTGCTAGGCGGCTCGGAATCATTGCGCCGGGGAGCGCAGGGGGCTCGCTTCAAGACCTCGTTCTCGCCGGAGCAGGGCGTTACCTATCTTCGTGCAGGTTGTAGGACAATACGCCAAGGCCCACGTATCTCCGGCGGGCCTTTTCCCTGCGGTCTGAACAACAGTCGATACCGTGCTGTTCCAGCGCGTTAATGTCGCTCTCCACCGCAGAGTATGCACCCTCAGAATAGAGGCCATGCTAGATGCGCACAATCGCTCAGCGCTTGCGCGGCTAACATGGCGCGCTCGGCAGCCTCGGTCGGAGTGGGTGATTCGCCGGACTGGGCGAAGAATTGCTGAAAATCGGAAGCAAAGCCTATTTATTTGAAAATAGCCGCGGCCGTGGACACTGCGCCGAGCAGTGGGGAGAGTGGTAGCTACCTATTTATAGTAAGCATAATAAGCGCTGATCGATTCATTTTTTCACAATTAAGTTGCAAATTTGGCGTTTTACTCGAAACTTTCAATAGTCACATCGTAATTCTAAAAATGTCAGTAAAAGTTTATCGTTCAGTTCTTGCTGTTACACTCGTTTTATCAGCGAGTCTTTGCTCCTCTGTCCTCGCGCAGGATACCCATGAGCCGGTCGAACTCGACTTCGAGTTTATCGATGTAAATGGTAGTCTTGAGGTTTATCAGGATCATTTCGATTACGTAGAGATTGAATTGGAGGACATGTTTGAGCCGGTGACCTCAGGTTTTGGCGAAATCTCCGTTGATGCGGATTGGCTTATAGGTTGGGATTATTTCGATGAAAATGGTAATATTAGGAATGCCAAATTGATTCCCGTCAGCACGCTCGGACCGGTGGTCGATGGGCGCGTTACGCTACCAGCAGGTCAAATCGTGCATCTGCTTAGTTCGTTTGATAAGGACGACAATCATGGAGGCGATGCGGCCAACGTCCACATATTCAACAACTTGGGGACGATTATCTCGCATCCCAACGCGGGGACCGACTACCAAGCGCTCGCCGGGTCACTGGCCAGCAGAGTGGCGACGATGCGCTTGAACACCAACACGGAGCGGCACGACATCGGCTTCCCCAAACATTGGGCGGAGCAATTTGGGTTCCCAGTCGAAGATCTCCGCCACTATCGCACTGGAGTCATTGACACGATTCGACATGAGACCTTTCATACCCTTGGCCATAGTACAAAGGCCATGATTCAGGCGGGACTACTTGATGACGCGAATCGCTACCTAGGGGAGGCGACAAATGCGGGCCTACGGCGTGGCCTCAGTGCGTTGTTGGGGGGGCGGGCTGAAGGATTTGTCAATCATTGGCGTGCCTTTGTGAATCAGGAATTAGACAGCGTTCAAGGTCATCTCATAAACACGATCAGCGTCGAAGGAAAGCCATTGGATTGGAGTTTATGGCAAGGCGATCCGAGCACGTGGGAGACCATTCCCTTCGAAGACAAAAATTTCACGAGAACTAGAAATCTGTCCTTGGTGGGATACCCTGCCGGTCGCGGTGGGTTCAAAAGAGCCGATCTCATCGCCCTCGAGGAGCTCTCTCCCATCAGGGTCAAACCTGAAGTCCTCGCTAACGCGCAAGACCCACCTCCTCCGGTTTCGAGAGCGACATGGAAGTCTTATTTTAGGATCGTTAACGGGATACTCCAATACTTGCAGGCAGGAAACGGGTTGAATCCGGCGGACTTCCAGATGATTCAGAGTAGCTTTGGTTTGCAATCGGACCAAGGTAATCTCACTGGCGTCATCAACGAACTGAGAACTATCCGTAAGGCTTTTGCGGAGGCTAAGGATCTCTGGCTATATAATAACAAGCCCGGGATCAGCATCGATCAGGTCGAGGAAAATTTCCGGGTCTACAATGAGTGGAGGGCGAGCAATCCCTCGGGAGCTGCGCCAGCTTCCCTGTTCAATCAAGAGATTGACGGTGATACCGGTGACAGCGGGGAGGAACCCCCGACGATGCAGCCTGGTGCTCCTGATTCGTTCTTCCCGCCGCAAACGCATGGTTCCGGCTATATTGCCATTGCAAATGCGGGGTATCTTGCCGACGACCCTGGGGTGTTAAATACCATCCGCGATGATGCCTACGCTGGAGATCCATCCGCCGTTGCCCTTCTCCGCTTCCTCGACCAAGCTGGCCTGATTATCCTGAAGTCTGCTGACTACATGCTCGTCTATCACGGCATTCATCCTGACCGCCCTCATCCCCTTGATGATTTGTTCGTTGGATTGCATCCCGAGATGCCCAGCTACTTCGATATCCATAGTTTACTCAATTCTTCTCCTTGGGGGGATCCGTTTAGCCCGTGGAACCAAAACATCGCCACGAGGATTCTTGACTTCTCCTACGTCAGCGCGGGTGAAATAATCGAGAGCCACTGGTGGGGAAACCAGGATCCTAGTCCGAACCCTGACCTGCCCAATCCGAGCAACCTGGAGCCTCGATTACGCGATTCACAGGGAAATGTGATCTGGGATCCAGAAATTATTGAAGGTGGGCGCCATGGTCCCACTTTCACTGAAGACAACGACAACCCAGGTTGGGGGATCACGCGATTATTGGTGCATCAGCTCGACAATGGTAACGGCGGTGCCTATTGGCGCTTGGAACTTCAGCGCCCTATCCCCACCGACGGCCTCGTCTTTGTAGGAGAAGTAGGTGTAGAGCATATCTTCGTCAGGCGGATCGACCAGTCCGGGGAATACCTTGAAGACTTCCACTGGTCCTATAATGAAGAGAGTGGGCTGACTCATATCGACTTCCCAGGGGAGACCACCTGGGGCGTGGCTGAGGATTATATCGAGGAGATCTATATCTACACCTCGGATCCTTCACTCGACCTACCTGTTCCTATCTTCAAAGAAGAGGCGATCCTCTACTATGCCTGGGGGGCGGAGTCGGCAGCTGGGTTCCTTTCTGAATTCCTCTCGGAAGAAGGCCCTGTTGCCCCCTCGCTCCCAGAGATTGAGAATTCCACGCTCGTGTCGCTTCATGACGTTGCGCGCTCGGGGGGATCTTGGATCATTAGCGTCGCACCGGGAACAGCGGCGATCAATGGCCTCTACCTACACGAGAACAACTCGCAGTGGGTCCACGTTGTCGTCGAGCACGCCGGAGGGACTTCTATTGAAGGTGACCTTCCATTGCTTTTTGGAATGTTGGACTTTGCCGATAGCTACACTGATGTCACCTCCATCACCGTGACGAGTAATGGCGGGGCTGGAGACGCAGTAATCCTGCTGCACCCCCAATCAACCACGCCGAATCCTGATGAACCACAAAACGACCCCGGCGACGACCACCGAGCGCAATTACCACTCACGCCGGGTTCTCCTTTGGAACTTCCCTGAAGTTGGTAAAAAACTCAGGACACTTGACGCGACCTCTACCTGTTGGATTTGGACAGTTCCTCAATGACGTGTGCTTCTACCAAAACAAGTTTAGCCCGGCGCTAAACAGGCAGTAATCCCACTGTGGAGTGGGCGGATCAGTTGTGATCTATCGGAGATGACAACCACGAAGTTCGGCCCTACCGCCCCAGCAACAGAACAGAGCAGACTTACTAAGAAGCAGAACGGAAGGCGAAGCA
>Ga0209187_1003661_pt1 | contig 12519 bp, 11 predicted proteins | sample BantaG_FD_187430 | JGI IMG/M metagenome (GOLD analysis project Ga0209187, IMG submission 187430) | Marine algal microbial communities from Bantry Bay, Ireland - BantryBay_4 metaG (SPAdes) (version 2) | ecosystem: Host-associated > Algae > Red algae > Unclassified | place: Bantry Bay, Ireland... | reverse complement strand
CGTCTGCACGTAACCCGGCGCTGCGGCCGCTTCGCGGCCTTGCACACGGGCTAGGTTATCCCGCCCACGTTGGGGCGGATTCCCACAATGTCACATGTCGCATGTCGCAGAAAATAGGCTGGACCCCTTAACTTAATGCCATTGGTGTCTGGCTCGTTGCTGGGTTTCATCTCACAGGTCCCCGGGGTTTCGCTGCGCTGCACCCCGCGCTAATTTCTGCCGTCCCTGCCGGGACTCTTTCCACGCAATTAGAACTGAGCTGACTACGAAAACCATGGCTTATCTAAGTGCCATTGGCGTCTGTCCTGAAATCACAACCCTTGGATTTTGAGCACCAAGGGTGCGGATTTATGCCAGCCTAGGGCAGCGCCCCTGGGTTCAGGTCCCCACTGAATCGTAGAGCGCTGAATGTGCGGGTTTAATTAATCATCTAGGTTGAATCGCGCTTTCAGCGCTACGATCTATAGGTAACGCAAACCCAGGGCGTTGCCCTGGGCTATGTTGACTGAGCCCTTCAGGCTCGATGTGTCGTCTGCAAAATGTCCAAAATAGGATTTGAGGGCAGACTCCTAGGCTATTTGATCGATTCGTCCGGATCGTATGGGCCAAAGTGAGGAATTCGCAGCCGAATCTGCTAAGTCCGACAGGCTCCTAGCTAGGAGTCTGTCGGATTTAGGCTTTCGAGCGAGGTTTTCTAAGTTTGAGACCAGACGGTTTGGACGATTCGTGAGAATAGTTGAGACTATTTGATCGATTTGTCCGGATCGTATGGGCCAAAGTGAGGAATTCGCAGCCGAATCTGCTAAGTCCGACAGGCTCCTAGGTAACGCAAACCCAGGGCGTTGCCCTGGGCTATGTTGACTGAGCCCTTCAGGCTCGATGTGTCGTCTGCAAAATGTCCAAAATAGGATTTGAGGGCAGGCTCCTAGTGAAGAGCCAAACTCAGGCCGTGGACGCGAATCCATGGATTCGGTACTGAACATTTCAGAGTCGCATTCGGGATCGATGATAATGGTTTAGCTACATCAGTGCATCGTCGTTTTTCGATCCCGAAGCGCGTTCAGAATTAGTCCACAAGTTCCATTTGAATCGTGTCGATCAACTTGTCGCGAAGGTGGACTTCGGTTACCGCAACCACAGTCTGGCCTTGGAGGATGAGTTTCTTCTCTTTCAGAATTTCAATCGCGAGTTCTACATTCTCTGGAGGCTGATCGGCTTCGTCGAGGAAGAAGGCTTCGGTGCCCCAGAGGATGACGAGTTGGTTCAGGATTTTCCGGTTTGCGGTAAAGGCGAAGATCGGTCCGCATTCGGGCCGCATCCAAGAGGCTTGTTGGGCGATACGGCCATCATCGGTAAAGACAATCAAGGCGGAGGCATTGACGTCATCTGCTAGCTTACAGGCGGAGCGAACGAGGCGGCACACATCGTTTGGCATCTCGGCTGATGAGGCGTATCCTGCGCCACCACTTCGCTCGATACGGGTGGCGATGCGGTCCATGACATCGAGGCATTTTACCGGATACGCTCCTACCGAGGTTTCGCCCGAAAGCATAATCGCGTCGGCTTGTTCAAATACCGCATTGGCCACGTCGGTGATTTCTGCGCGAGTTGGGGAGGGAGATTCAATCATGCTTTCTAGCATGTGGGTGGCGACAATTACTGGCTTGCCTTTTTGCATGCAGTTTTTGACGATTTTTCGCTGGATGATCGGGAGTTCTTCGTAGGGGCATTCGATGCCTAAGTCTCCGCGAGCAACCATGATCCCGTCAGCGGCATCAATGATGTCATCGAGGTTGCGAATCCCTTCTTGGTCTTCGAGCTTGGCGATGACTTTTTGCGGAGAATTGCGGTAGTCCAAAATGGCTTTCAAGCGCATAATATCGGCTGGTTCACGAACGAAGGACATCGCGAAAAAGTCGACTTCCATTTCGATGCCGAGGTCGACGTCGCGCAAATCTTTTTCGGTTAGAGCGGGGAGGTTAACTCGGACGCCTGGAAGATTGATGTGGCGGCGAGATCCGAGGGTGCCTTCCGTTAGAACCTGACAGTGAAGTTGGTTGAGGCGTTTTTCCAAGACCTTGAGCTGGATTTCGCCATTGTCGACCAAGACCGTATCATCGATGGCGATGTCCTCGATCAAGTTGTCGTAGTTTACATCCACTGACGAATATTCTTCGCAGGTCGCGCCACGTACTGTGAGGACAATTCGCTCGCCTGGAGTGAGATCGAGATGGGTGCTCAGGTCACCGGTGCGGATTGCTGGGCCTTGGGTGTCCATCAGGATACCGACTTGGCGCTTCAGCTTTATCTCAAGCTCGCGGATAGTGGAGACGAGGTGACGCACTTGCTCTTCGCTAGCGTGGGACATGTTGATCCGAGCGATGTTCATCCCGGCCAAAATCATCTGCTCCAACATCTCTGGAGATTCTGTTGCGGGGCCAATCGTGGCGATAATTCGTGTTTTTCGTTTGTTACTTAGCATAAATCTACCTGGGTCTTACTTTACGACATGGAATTTGAAACGCGAGTTTCCTTTGCCTCTGTCTCCATGGTGTATATGTTGCCCATATGAAGAATCCAATGGCCAAATGTGCATCTTTTTTCATTTCGATGTGCATCCACATCTTCCTCTTTGTTTCGGTAGCCTCTGCTCAGACCCGCTCAGTACCTCCCATTGAGCTCGGATCCGTGGCGTGGGGAAGGGATTATCAGGCGGGGTTGCAGCAAAGTCTTGAGAGCCAAAAGCCGATCTTGCTTTTGTTCCAAGAAGTCCCCGGTTGCGCTGGTTGCCAGGATTTTGGTCGAGATGTCCTGTCTCAGCCTTTATTGGTCGAAGCGATTGCCGAAGCCTTTGTTCCAGTGGCAATTTTTAATAACCAACCTGGTGAAGATGCTCGGGTGTTAAAGCGGTTTTCTGAACCCGCATGGAACTACCAAGTGATTCGGTATTTGGATGCCGGAGGCAATGATCTCATCCCGCGTAAAGACCGAATTTGGACCCGTCAAGGAACCGTCGAGCGCATGGTGCAAGCCTTGGAAAAGGCCAAGCGGCCCATTCCCAAATCGCTCCAACTTTTACAGCTGCAACACAGCGCGAAAAAGCACAAGTCGGTGTTGTTTGCTCAGTCCTGCTTTTGGGTTGGAGAAGCTAAGTTTGGTGGGCAAGCGGGCGTCGTTGCCACCGAGGCGGGTTTTTATCAGGGGAGAGAAGTGACTAGGGTGACCTTCGATCCAGCCGTGCTTTCACTCAAGCAATTGGCCGCCGTGGGGCAAAAGATGGACTGCGCCCGCGCCCTCTATCTCGATCCGGTTTTCCAAAAAGAGACCGGCGAAACCCATCTGGCCGGCCTGCCGGTTCAGGGCTTTGACGCAGCCGCCTACCGCAAAGCGTCGGCCCGCGATCAAAAGGTTCATTTACAGCGCCGCCCCGAGCTTCACAAACTTGGGCTCACCTCCTATCAGACCACCAAAATAAATGCCTTGCTTGCCGCGAGAGCGCCTGAGGGGACCGTGCGCCAAGAATTAACCACCGGGCAACGAGCCAAGCTGGTTAAATAATTGGAATTTCTGGCCGTAACGGGTCGAGTTTTTTGAGCGGCGTGTGGCTTTCGACCGGCCGGGTTTGTCCAAAGCAATTGAACGTGAGGCAGGTGTCTCACCCAAACACTGCAAGGCACGAAATCGTAGCTGCAAAATAAACAACAACAATACCGACTAACGGAGAAGTACCATGGGAATGATCAAAGAATTTAAAGAGTTTGCTTTCAAAGGAAGCATGATGGATATGGCGGTTGGCCTGATTATTGGCGGTGCATTTGGTACGGTTATCAAGTCTTTGGTTGATGATCTTTTGATGCCTGTAGTTGGTCTTTTCAAAGGAAAAGATTTCAGCAACATGTTCGTTCAGCTCGCTGATAAAGAGAACACGCAGGTTTCGGTTGCGGCGGCAAAAGAAGCGGGTGTCGCGACCTTGAATTACGGTCTGTTCATCAATGCTTTGATCGCCTTTTTGATCACTGCTTTCGCGTTGTTCATGGTTATCAAAGCAATGAATAAAGCTCGCGCCACGGCCGAAGAAGCACCGGCTGAGCCAGACGCACAGGAAGTCCTCCTGACTGAAATCCGCGACCTGCTCAAAAAGCAGGCCTAATTCAGATCGATCTCGCCCCGGGTAATCGGGACGAGATTGTCACAGACGCCTCGTTGTTTTCCAGCGGGGCGTTTTTGTCTCTAGTCTATCCTGACGTCCTATTCTGCATAGTTGCGCAGGATTCATCGAGCCTGAAGGGCTCAGTCAACAGTCAACAGTCAACAGGCAATAGTCAACAGGCAACATAGCCCGGGCAACACCCTGAGTTTGAGCTGTCATAACAATGTGGGTGATGCCTTTCTGAAACGCATGGCCTATCTAAGCGCCATTCAGGACAGAAGCTAGTTCGTCCGATGTACCGACCAGGTATCCGCGTGGAGCTCGATGGTAATCGGGCCTGAAGCGGTTTCGATCCGAGCCGCTTGGTTGCCGCCTTCACTTGATTCTAAGCTCACCGGTGCCGCGCGCTGCATACCCGCTTCACGTGGGACAAAGAGATAAAAGAAATGGTGTTGCTCGGCTGGGCTTGAATCCGTGCTTGATGTCTTGTCTCGAGATTTAAAGGGCTGAACAAATCGAAGCTGTTCTCGCACCGGGTCCAGTTTTCCAAATTGATTTTCGGGTACATACAGCAAGAGCTCGGTTGCTTTATTTTGCCACCAAGCGGCTTGACCCCGTATGACATAACTGCTCGCGCTAATGCGGTTTTGAGCTGGCCAGTCGACCGCTATGCGCAAGGCATCCTGACGCCCCTCAGTGAAAACGACATCATCGCGAACCGCCAACATGCCTTCTTGAGTTAAGATCGCTTGCCGAGTCCAGGTCGTTCCGGTTGGCCAAAGACCGCTGTAGCTGAAGGAGGTGTGCACATCACCATAGCTGTTACTCGCGACCTCGACTGAATCCAAAATAAGTCCCGGAGTATCGTCGAGCGCTAAGCGCGGACTGCTTCCGTGGTAAGTGCCTCGGTTGATTTCAAATCGGATGCTCGGCTGTATGCTTCCTGCTAATGCCTCGTCTGACTCGGCCGCTTTGATGTCGAGGGTGACGAGCGAGTACTCGCTGCGTTGGTCGAAGGAAAGATCGTGATAGACCGTGAGGAGAAGCTCGGCCGCATCAGGTGGGAAGCTGAGACTCATACCACCTTGGTCCGAGGCTTCGGTCCCTTCCGTGGCCTTCATCCACGTTTTCGATTCGGAATAGGCGATGGGTTCAACTTGAGATTCGCCGATGCGTCGGATCGCGAGCTCGTAGACTTGCTCTGGCCCAAAGGGGGCCACGATTCGTTTTCCGTTTGCTCCTTCAAGGCGAAGCTCGCGGAGCACGCAGGCAATCGCTTGTTGTGAATCTGCTTCGATTCCTTCGGGGCGGCTGAGATGAATCGTGATACTGCGTAGGTCGATCTTGTTGTTCAACCCCATTCGTCCGGTTGGGTTTTCGCTTGCGATACCAAGACGGTTTCGGGTGTCGATCCACTGGAATTCTCGGCCTGCTTTTTTGGGTTTCCAATGCTTGGAAGGAGATTTCATGGCCAAGCTGCTCAGGCTTTGCGAACGGGTTGACCAGTTGATCGCCGACGAGCTGGCTTGGGCGGGATCTACCTCGATGAGCAGCCGATTTGACGGAGCATTTGAGGTGAAAAAGGACTGCCCATCCACGACGAAGGTTGCGAGGTTCCCGCGGGCATCCCGGTTTTCGATTGTTGGCATGCGCTCATGGATGAGGAAACTTGCGAAGCTTCTTTTTGGCGCCTTCGTCTGAATGCCGCGGCTCGGAGTCAGAAGCACTCGCTCTGGAATGTGGAGGCTTGTCGGTGAAATCATCGAGATATTTGCGCCTCCGGCAAGGGGTTTCGGAAGCAGGGCCATATGGCCAAATCGGGCCTTCAAGCCGGTTTTGGCGACCGGCGGTAAGCGGTCTTTTGGAGCGCCATCGAGAAAGAGCTGTTGCGCGGTGTTCATCATGCGCGGGTCTTTTAACCTGACCGCTAATTCTGCCCAAGCGTTGGCCCAGGTGTCGATGTGATTGGCGTCGGTCTCGCCCCAGGGATCGCTCCAGAGCGCGTTCATCGCCTCGGTGGAACGTGGCTGGCCGGCGTGAATCCCATTGGGGTGCCATCTAGGAAGAAGCCGCCCGAGGTAGATTGGTGCGTAGCGGTCGAAGGCGGCATCTTCATCCAAGGCATTGGCTAGGGTCATGCAACTGATGATAAAACTTCCGCTGGGGGCTACTTCGAAGCTGTCGCCGTGGGTATTTGTTGTGCCGTCGCCAATCCAATCCTTCCAGATTGAAAGCGCGAGGAGGCGCATGCTGGAGGCGTGGGTGAGGTTGGGAAAACATTTTGCCGCCATGGCGAAGCCTGCCGCGTGGAGCATGTTTTGCGTGTTGGGAATACGACCCCAATCTGAAACACTGAACTCCCGGTACATGTCCTCGGAGATGCCGCGAACCAAGGCGGAATCTTGCGCCGACAAGAGGCCCGTCTCGTTGAGCTCAAAGTAGCTGTGGTAGAAGTCGCGGGCGTCTTCTTTTCGAATCGTGACCGGCGCACCAGGATGTAACTCTTGCTGGCGCCGACAGCCTTCAAGCAGGCCCTGAAAGCGGATCGCGGCATGCTGCAAGGGGATGAGGTCACCGGTTTCTAGACTGCGACGCACTTCGGTTGCCGCGCCACCATCGGTTAAATTCACTCCGCTGGGATCGGTTTGAACATTGTTCTGTGCCCGAAGATGGATGTCCTTTAACTCATTTTCACTCGGTAGATTTTTTGTCGCCTGAACCCCACCGATGAACGCGCCAAAGCCACGAATCGGCTCCCCGTCCATGAGGGTGGCGAGGGCTTGATTGTGGACGGAAAAATGTTCGCCATAGATCGGGTCTTCGACCGAACAATTGCTCCGCGAGTAGGTTGTCTGCGGGCCTTGGGGATCGGCTGGCTGACTTGGATCGCCTTGACCGTAGGGAATCGCATCGGGGTGGCTGACGAGGGTAGGGCCGGCTTCCAACACGAAGTTGCAGTCGCTGAAGGCAACTTCGTCGTTTGTTCCCACGGTGTAAAAAGCAGACCCCTTGCCACTGAAGATACAGTCGCTGAATTCAAATTGGCTCTCGGTGCTGGTTTGAGTCGATGGGTCGCGGCCTGGGTTTTGGCCACGACTCTGGCGTAAGCTTACATGACAGCCATTCACCCAAGGCGTCATCGCACGTTTTGCGTTGTCGTGAAAGGTGCAACCAGTGATTAGGGCCTTGGCTTGAATTAGATCCTGCCCAAAAAACCCAAAGGCGCGGTTGCCAGCAAACAGGCTGTCTCGGATCCGAATCGTGGTTCGCTTGCTCTGCGGGCGGCTCAAAAGCTGAACCCCTGAGTCACTGCGCAAGAATTCGCTTTCGATAATTTGCAGGTTGAACATTTGGTCGACCTTGAGGGCGAGGGCATGGCCGCCACTTCGATCGATATGGCAGGCTTCAACCCGAATGTCACAAAGCGACCGAAGGTCTATGTGCACCGCATCTTGGTTGCATCCAACGATATGGCAGTCCTGCAGCTCAACCTGAATTTGGCTTTGCGGGGAGAGCGTTTCTTGCTGAATGCTGAGGACTCTTTCGAAGCCGCCTTTAACCTGGCAATGCTTGATTGAAACCCCGGCTGTGCCCAAGAGATCTCCGCAGGTTACACGGATGGCTTCTGGCGGGGCTGCCGCGCCCCATTTGGGTTTAAAGTGGATCTGTTCGAGCTTGACCTGTCGGGTGCCGCTAAGCTCGATTTCGAGTAGGGCGCCCGCAACCGCGCCAGTGATTTCAACCGGGCCTTCGAGACTCAGGGCGTCTGTCCCAGGAATGAAGAGGGGTTTTTCGAGGGTTAAGCTGTCCCAGCTAAAGCGGATGCGATCCGGCTGTCCGTCAGTGGTGTCGAGGCTTGCCAGTGCCTTTCGCAAGGCCGCTTCTGACCCGACAAGTATTTCTCCGGCCTCGGTGCGCAAACCTGCGACTTGCAGGAGGGATGCGATGACGATAAACATCCCAAGGCCGGCGGTCGCGGAACGCTGGCAAAAGCGTGCTAGCCGTAAGGGTAATCGGGATGGGATGAGGTGAAATTGCACAGAGAGGTCAGAGTTGAGTGGGTTCGGTTGACCAAGCTTGGTCAGAGCAAAGATATAGGCTTGAAACACGTTGCCGTTTAGCATCCGCAGTGGATTGGCAAAGGTGCTGGAAATGGTACTGGCAAAGGCATTGGCCAAACCGCGCCGTAATTTTAGGCGCCAAATGCGTCATCGTGTGTTGCCGATGCGCATATATAGGCTGAATGGCGGCGTAGGAGGTTTAAACTTCTGCAATGCATTCGATTTCGACCAAAACACCGAGCGGAAGCTTCGAGACTTCAACCGTGGAGCGGGCCGGCTTGTGATCGCCAAATCGCTTGGCATAGACCTCGTTCATGGTGCCAAAATCGCCCATGCTTTGCAGGAAAACCGTGGTTTTTACCACGTCACCGAGGCCGATGCCCTGGCTTTTGAGTACCGCGGCCATGTTGTTGAAAACTTGTTCGGTTTGCCCTGCTACCTCGTCGCCAACAATCTCGCTGGTTTCAGGACAAAGTGGGATCGCTCCCGAGCAAAAAATGAGGTTTCCGCTTCGAATCGCGTGAGAGTAGGGGCCAACTGCGGCCGGTGCGCCTTCTGCATTAATACGTTCCATATCCAATATCCATTTAGGTGTTCAATTTTCTACGTCGTTACATGTTCGTGCGGGAAGCGAAAGCGCGGATTTTGAGAAAAGTGCCGAGATTGAGCGAGCTTGGCTATTTATTGGGAGACGTGCCATGCCCTTCCGAGGGCGTGTTTGCGCCATCGCCTCCAAGGCGGTGACGAGGGGCAAGCGGACGAGGAGTCTGGGAGCGCCGACGTCCCCGTCGGCATACGAGGACGTGGGTTCATCGGAAACATCTTTAGGGACGGAGTCATTTTCGTGAGCCGAAGCAAGCGGACGAGGAGTCTGGGAGCGCCGACGTCCCCGTCGGCATACGAGGACGTGGGTTCATCGGAAACATCTTTAGGGACGGAGTCATTTTCGTGAAGACCTGAGGATAAGATTTTGGCGCGGAGAAGCGTTTTAGTGAAAATCCACCTCTGTCGTATCCCAACTAAGCCGCGAAGCGGTGCAGGCACTTAGCCCCGGGCCTCGGCCCGGGGTTGCGACACAAAAATCAAGTAAGCCCCGAAAGGGGCGAAGGTAGCGTTCACCATTATTGTCAATGAGCCGCCATACACGTAGAGCATACTCCAAGACGATTTGGATGTATCGGTTGCCTACGCACCTTCGGAGCTTGGTGGTGTGACCTGTCGGCATCCCCGAGGCGAGCCTCGGGGCTAAATGCCTGCACTCCTTCGGAGTTGTCCATTTCGCCGGTATCGAGGTTTCCTTAAAGGCCTTGGCTTTGGTAAGTGTCATTGGTTTCAGGCGCATGTACATGCTGACTCAGAGGCATGTAAAGTGTCAGAGTCATTCAAAGCAAGCGGACGAGGAGTCTGGGAGCGCCGACGTCCCCGTCGGCATACGAGGACGTGGGTTCATCGAAAACATCTTTAGGGACGGATTCATTTTTGTGAACATCTTTGGGGACGGAGTCATTTTCGTGTTGGGGACGGAGTCATTTTTGTGAAGACCTGAGGATAAGATTTTGGCGCGGAGAAGCGTTTCAGTGAAAATCCACCTCTGTCGTATCCCAACTAAGCCGCGAAGCGGTGCAGGCACTTGGCCCCGGGCCTCGGCCCGGGGTTGCGACACAAAAATCACGTTAGCCCCGAAAGGGGCGAAGGTAGCGTTCACCATCGTTGTCAATGAGCCTTCGTATACGTAGAGCATACTCCAAGACAAACATCTTTGGGGACGGAGTCATTTTCGTGTTGGGGACGGAGTCATTGTCGTGAAGACCTGAGGATAAGATTTTGGCGCGGATAAGCGTTTTAGTGAAAATCCACCTCTGTCGTATCCCAACTAAGCCGCGAAGCGGTGCAGGAACTTAGCCCCGGGCCTCGGCCCGGGGGTGCGACACAAAAATCAAGTAAGCCCCGAAAGGGGCGAAGGTAGCGTTCACCATTGTTGTCAATGAGCCTCCGTATACGTAGAGCATACTCCAAGACGATTTGGCTTTATCGGTTGCCTACGCACCTTCGGAGCTTGGTGGTGTGATCTGTCGGTATCCCCGAGGCGAGCCTCGGGGCTAAATACCTGCACTCCTTCGGAGTTGTCCATTTCATCGGTATCGAGGTTTCCTTGAAGGTCTTGGCTTTGGTAAGTGCCATTGGTTTCAGGCGCATGTACATGCTGACTCAGAGGCATGAAAAGTGTCAGAGTCATTCAAAGCAAGCGAACGAGGAGTCTGGGAGCGCCGACGTCCCCGTCGGCAAAGGGAAAGCCGAGCTTGAGTCCGCCTGAAACCGGCGAGACCTTGGTGAAGCGGAAACCCTGACACTTTCTCCCCCCGTCCCCCCCGCCCCCCCCCAGCTAAAGGTACGGCTCCTCCACCGCGGCAACCCTTGGGCTCTGGTTGTATGTGTGCTAGCAGAATGGGCCTCTATGATTGAAACCCTTCCCGTTGATGACGCAAAAGGCCTGATGTACAATTGGATTCTTCGGCTCGATGGCCACGCGTTGATGACTGAGCATCGCCTCGACACCTCCAGTGACCCACTCACCGGCCTCTGCTATCGCCTCGATGCCTTCGTTGAGAAACCCGATTTTCAACAGGATGATGAGTTTCTTTTTGTCCTTCTGTATGGACTTCAGCGGGGGCTTAAATGGAGCAGCGGGGCGGACGACAAGCCATGGCTTCATGCATTCTGCCGGCTATTTCTTCATTTGGCTCACCGTCCTTTTCCAGACCGATTCCGCGAAGCACCAGACGACATCGAGTGGAAGCGGACCTTCCACACCCGCTGCGGGGTTTTGCTCGAAGATGGCTGGTCACCTTTCGTGCGCCGGGTGCAGGAGCTCTTTGATGCCGGATGGGACGAAGGCTTGGATGATCACCTCTAGCTAAGCCGCACGGTAGACCAGCCTAACCCTATATCGGTCAGCCCTTGTCGGGATTCCAATGTCTTAACCCTGGAACCACCTCGAAGTGACGATCATAGGAAACAAGTTGAGACCCTTGCTCCATGGCGTGAGCCGCGATCCAGATGTCATTGGTGGGAATCGGATTTCCGTCCTCACGGAGTTGGGCGTAAATGGCGGCAAAATGGTCGGCGGTTTCTTCAGTAGTCTGCAGAACTCGAACCGGTGGCGTTGCCATAAACGCGCGCAATTGTTTTCGATTTGCCTTTTCTTTAGAGCCCACACGAAACCCCGCAAATAACTCTCCAAGTACGGTGACAGGTAGATAAATACGTCCGGCTTTGCGCAAGTGATCCAGCAGTGCCGTGGACGAGCCAACCATCATCGCACTATAGGCGTTAGTATCTAGGAGGATTCGTTTCATGGCCAAAGGTCTTTATCGATTTCGCCAAGCCTCGCCGTATCACGGCCGAACGCCTTTGCTTCCTCGGCTGACCATGAGCCAAAGAAAGGTCGGAAGTCTTCCGTCCAGTCCGTCTCTGGGATTTCATCCGTTCCCAGTGCCTGACGCAGCAGCTGCTTAATGCACTGGTTTAGACTCTTTCCCTCGCGCTCAGCAATCTCCTCTAGGCGTTGACTGGTTGCTTCATCCAGTTTATGAATTGTGATTGATTTCATGGTTCATAAATAAACTGTATTATGGTTCATACGTCAAGAGGGCTTTTTATAAAAAATGCTGCATCTGAATGCTTGGTTACACCGATTTGCATGAAGATGGAGGTAGGCATTTAAGGTTTAGGCCTGTAAGGTGTCAGGGCATATACTGTGACAGACTCAGCCGAAGTAAGCGGACGAGGAGTCTGGGAGCGTCGACGTCCCCGTCGGCATACGAGCGTGGGTTCATCGGCAAAGAATAGCTCTCCAAGAGGATTTGACTGTACCGGTTGCCTACGCACCTTCGGAGCTTGGTGGTGTGACCTGTCGGTATCCCCGAGGCGAGCCTCGGGGCTAAATGCCTGCACTCCTTCGGAGTTGTCCATTTCGTCGGTATCGAGGTTTCCTTAAAGGTCTTGGCTTTGGTAAGTGCCATTGGTTTCAGGCGCATGTACATGCTGACTCAGAGGCATGTAAAGTGTCAGAATCATTCAAAGGCGGACGAGGAGTCTGGGAGCGCCGACGTCCCCGTCGGCATACGAGGACGTGGGTTCATCGGAAACATCTTTAGGGACGGAGTCATTTTTGTGAGCCGAAGCAAGCGGACGAGGAGTCTGGGAGCGCCGACGTCCCCGTCGGCATACGAGGACGTGGGTTCATCGGAAACATCTTTGGGGACGGAGTCATTTTTGTGAAGACCTGAGGATAAGATTTTGGCGCGG
>Ga0209187_1003658_pt1 | contig 12527 bp, 11 predicted proteins | sample BantaG_FD_187430 | JGI IMG/M metagenome (GOLD analysis project Ga0209187, IMG submission 187430) | Marine algal microbial communities from Bantry Bay, Ireland - BantryBay_4 metaG (SPAdes) (version 2) | ecosystem: Host-associated > Algae > Red algae > Unclassified | place: Bantry Bay, Ireland... | reverse complement strand
GGCGAGCACGAAGCGTACGTGCTATAGTCCGTTCGAAGATAAGGCGCGATTAGTTGTTTCTAGTCAAGCCTAGAAACATCGCGGTGCCGTAGGCACAAAAGAGAACAGCGTTACCGATCAGCCACCCATCACTGCACCTGAGCCTTGTCCATGGCCATAGCCGGATTCAGCGTCAAAGTCGGAGCCAAAGGCCGTGCCACGGCCCATGCAGCCTATGTGGCGCGCACCGGCGCCTATGAGCGCTACACCGAGCAGGGCGAGGTGCTGGAGGCGCGAGAGCATGGCAATATGCCTGCGTGGGCGGAGCATGACCCTTCACGATTCTGGGCGGCTGCTGATGCGTATGAGCGCGCGAACGGTTCGTCGTACCGTGAATTTCTGATCTCCCTGCCGCGTGAACTGTCATCGGATGAGCGGTGTGATCTGGTCAAGGACTTTGTTGCGCAAGAGCTGGGTGATACCCATGCCTATCAGTATGCGATCCATGTTCCTCGTGCGTCGGATGGTCTGGATAATCCGCATGTGCATCTGATGTTTTCAGAGCGTCGGGTGGATGGAGTAGCGCGAGATCCCGATCAGTACTTCAAGCGATTCAATGCGGCGCACCCTGAGCGCGGGGGTTGCCAGAAAGGGTTTGGTGAGCAACCTGGTCAGAAGCTGACGGCGGTTGAGCGCAAAGCCGAATTGAAGGCACTGCGTGAGCGCTGGGGCGCGTGTGTGAATACGGCGCTTGAGCGGGCTGGGCATTCAGAACGGGTGAATATGAAAAGCTATGCGGATCGAGGGCTGGATATCCAGCCGGAGCCGAAGCAGTTGCCCAGTGCGTGGCGTGGTGAAGGTAAGGCTGCGGTATTGGCGTTTCGTGAGGCGCGGAGCGAGGAGCTGGAGGCGCGTCGTGATCCGGGTGTGATCATCGAGCAGGTGAGTTCGATGAAGGCGCTGTTTACGCGTCAGGATTTGTACCGATCTCTGAATAGCGTGACGGACGATGTGGCGGTGTTCAACGAGATCAAGGTGCAGCTGGATGGGCATCCGACGCTTGTGCCATTGGAGACGGGGGAGGTGCCAGGATCGTCTCGGGAGCTGCTGACCACGCGTGAGGTACTGGAGACGGAATGGTCGATTACGGCGTTAGGTCAGGTGCTCAGTCAGCATGGCTCGTTTGGGTTGTCAGAGTCCGCGTGTGAGCGAGCCTTGCAGCGTGAGCCTCGATTGAGTGATGAGCAGGTGGCTGCGGTCAAGCATGTGACCGGGGATGCGCAGCTGGCGATCGTGGCCGGGGTTGCCGGTTCGGGTAAATCGACGATGTTGTCGGTGGTGCGTGAAGGGTATGAGGCTGCGGGGTATCGGGTATCGGGTGTTGCGCTGGCGGGTAAGGCTGCGGATGAGCTGCGTCGTTCGTCGGGGATTGATTCGCGGACGCTTGCCAGTTGGTTGTACCGAAAAGAGGCTGGGATGCTGTCGATTAACTCAAAGGATGTGATCGTCATGGATGAGGCGGGGATGGTGCACAACGGGACGATGAACCGGATCCTGGATGCTGCTAACAGGGCCGGGGCGAAAGTGATTCTGGTGGGGGATGCGGAACAGCTGCAACCGATTCAGGCGGGGTGTCCGTTTCGGTCACTGTCTGATGCGCATGGTGTGTCGCGGATTGATACGGTGCGGCGGCAATCGAGTGCGTGGCAGAGAGAGGCAACACAAGCGTTGTCGAGAGGTGAGGGGACGACTGCGTTGTCGGCCTATGCCGAGCGTGGGCATGTGCACCAGGGGTCTGAGAAGTCACTGGTGCCAACGCTGGTTCAGGATTATCTGAACCATGAGGGTGGTTCGTCGATGATTCTGGCGCACCGCAAAGTGGATGTGGCGATGCTGAATCATGCGGTACGTGATGCGCGCAAGGCGCGGGGTGAGTTTGGCGAGGTTGGCAAGATCGGTGAGATGGAGATTGCTGTCGGGGATCGGGTGGTGTTTACGAAGAATGATTCCAAGCTTGGGGTGCTGAACGGTCAGTTTGGTGAGGTGACCGGTGTTCAGTTCGGTGGGCTGGGTGTGACGGTACAGGTAGATGAGGGCAAGTCGGTGCAGGTGCCGACGTTGGATTACACCGAGTTGCAGCACGGGTATGCGAGCACGATCCACAAGAGTCAGGGGATGACGGTGGATCGGGCGATGTTGTGGGGATCGGCATCGCTGGATCGGCACCTGGGGTACGTGGGGATGTCGCGGCATCGAGAGCGGCTGGATGTGTATCAGCCGAACGAGGCCACACGGGTGCGTTCGTTATCGGCTTGTCTGTCGCGCACGACACGGGCGGTGACGGTGGAGGCGACGATGGTTGAGCATGGGCTGGAGGTTGCCGTTGCCAAGGATGGTCGTACCCGTCTGGCGCGGACGTATCCAGCGGCGCATGAGGTGGATCATGCCAAGGATATGATGACGCGGGTCGGGTTGCAGGTGAACGATGGGATGGCCCAGCGGCAAGCGCAGCATGAGGCTGCCTTGGCTCGTGCAGAGAAAGCGATGGCGGCGCATCAGGCCGCTGAGCCACCGGGTGGTAAACGCCTGTATTTGAGCAAGCGAGCGCATGAAGAGCGTCTGGCGTGGGACAACGCAGACTCTGCGTTACGGACTGCCGTGATGAGCGCGAAGGGATCGCTGGATCAGTGGCGTGGGTTCAGTTCGTCACGGGAAGCCAAGACCCAGCTGCTGGAGGCAGGACTGCGAAGGCAGGATGTGGATCCACTGACGGCAGCGGGCGGTGTCGAGCGAGCGCGTGACGGGTCTGTCCGTATTACCGATCGCTACCCGATTGCAGCTCGACATACTGCGACGCTTGCGGCTGTTCATGCACAGCGTGACGCTGAATCGTCGATTGCGGCCCATGAGCAGGAATTGGCACGAGCAGAGAGCTTTGCACAGCAGACCCTAGATCGACACTTGCAGGCTGAGCCGACGGATTCGAAGTTTCAGGTGTTCATGTATCAGGGGCCGAAGCAGGCGCGTGAGCAGTGGGAGGCCAAGCGGCCGGAGTTGGAAGCCAAGGTTCAAGAGGCCAAAGAGGCGACGGCTGCCTGGTCCCATTCGGTAGGGACCGAGGGTGTGGTTGAGAAGCAGCACTGGGAGGCGTTCAAGCAACGTGCACCGAGTGCGGTGGCCATCAAGGTGATGACGATGGATGCGGATGAAAAACGCGCTGAGCGTTTTGGCGCACTACGTCAGTATCACGTGGTGGAGAAGCTATTGGAATCGAAAATGGGTCGTTCGATGCAGACTGCGTATGCCGCGACGCGTGAGAAGTTGGTAAAGCGATTTGCTCGTGAACAGAAACAGGAACGGTTGCCCGAGCAGTTGCAGGGGCGCGTAGCCAAGCATCGTGAAGTTCAGGAGCAAGCGCGAACGTTATCGCGTGGTCAGTCGAAGGGAATGGATCTGGGGCGATAGCTGATCGCTTGTTCTAAGCACCGAAAGGGGTGGCTTTTGGTGCGTTGCGCGTTGTCGCACAAACGAAGATTCTTGCAACAACGCGTTTTATCACTTCAGTCCGACTTACTCGTGAGTGGAGAGTTCTCAGGCATTTTTGGCGCTGCCAAGCTCGTCCTCAATCCAGTCTTGAACTGATCGATCAAAGTCGTCCATTTCTTCTTGCGAGCAGTTCCCAGGGCCACCGCATTCCTCCATCCACGATATCAAACTACCCTGTATTTCTTCGATCGGGTACTGCGGATGAAGCTTGTGAAGATGATCAATTGATTGGCGAAGCGTCAGCGATCGATTAGCTTTTTTGCCTCGGCGCCAGATGAGTTCTCGTGTCCTTTCCTTGATTCGCACTTTCGCCAGGCTGCCTCCGATGGCGTCCTCCATGTCGCCCCAGGCGTCCTCCTCTTCAGATGCATACCAGCCTAACGGATTAATTTCGCCAGATGCACTAACTTCACTTACCTCATTCTGAGCAGAGGAAGGATTTATCAGTCTGATCAACGATTGCAGCAGAGTCATGTATTGCTCTCCGGTAAGTACTGGTAGCGTTGTTGTTTTCAGCCAACTCAACGATTGTGTACTACATGCCCGATAGACTTGGTTACATACGGGCTGTCGATTATGTCGCTTATCTGGTTACATTGATATCAAGCCATCACACCGCTCAGGCCTGCCTTCTCTCGCCATCTTACCTTTCTTTGGTTCGTAGTTGGCGTTGCCGGCATGAGTATCCGCCAGGACAATCTAGGGGTCACCAGTCTTGCTCGAGCCCTTACGCTGCGAACCGCCGGGTATGAGAGTTTACTGGGGAACATGCATAGTCAGGGCATCTGCCTGTCAAAGTTGACTCACTGTTGGGTCCGCTGCGTTTTCCAGCTCTTCGGATCACGTATAGAAAGGCTCAACGATCGGGTGGTACTCATTGCCGATGGCAAGAAGATCGCCAAGCAAGGGCACAAGATGCCAGCGGTGAAGTGCTTGCACCAGGAGTCTGATAATCACAGTAAACCCGCATTTATCATGGGTCATTCGACGCAGGCAGTGTCGCTGCTGGTTAACGCTGTCAATAGTGCATTTGCTGTGCCGCTGGATATCAAGATTCACGAGGGGCTGGTGTTCTCAAACCGAAGCAAGCAAACCTTGCTCGACAAACTCATTGGCCTGATCGGTACGCTCGATTTACCAGAACATTATTATCTGGTAGCCGACGCCTACTACGCCAGCGGCCGGATGGTGAACAGCATGCTTGACTCAGGCAATCACCTGATCACAAGGGTGCGATCCAATTCAGTGGCCTATCATCCGGCACCGGTGAAGTTATCCAGAAATCGTAAAAGAGGCAGGCCCAGAAAGTACGGCAACAAAGTCAGGCTGGTTGATCTGTTTCGCAGTGCGACAAAGATTCATCATATCCCCAGTCCGGTCTACGCCGAGAAATCGGTGACACTCAAGGTTCGTCAGCTGAAATTGTATTGGCGCCCATCAGGTGTGTTGGTGAACTTCGTGTTGGTGGATCATCCTCGACGTGGACGTATCATGCTGATGTCTACCGATCTGGATCTTGAATTGAGTGAAATCATCCGGCTGTATGGTTTGCGATTCAAAATTGAGTTCGGGTTCAAGCAGGCCTCTCAAGTGATTGGTGCTTTTGACTATCATTTCTGGATGATGGACATGACACCGCAACGACGTTGGGCAGGAAATCAATACCTTCACAAGAAGTCAGAAAAATATCGCAATAAGGTGAGGGAAAAAATGCATGCCTACCATGTGCATTTGTTCGTCGGTGTTGTGGCGCAAGGCCTGATGCAGTACCTATCCGTTTGCCATACTGAGCTTGTCTGGCGTACCTTTGGTTCCTGGCTCAGAACCATAAGGCAAGGTATTCCACCCTCTGAGAGGATAGTGGCGATGGCGCTACGAAACTGCCTGCCGTATTTTCTTGTGGATAACGCCCAAACGTGTAACTTGGCGAAATTCATTATCGAAAACCAGGATCCCGACAGAGCTGACAATCTTGGCAATGCCGCTTAGTCGAACTCTCCACTCACGAGCGACTTAGATTGTGAGAAAATTTAAACCTACTCTCGTAGATTGCGTCCTAATAGGTAGCCATATTAAGACGAGCAACACTAAATGCTTCACACATGAAATCCATAGAACTTTTTGCAGGAGCCGGTGGACTTGGGATCGGTACCCAGCTTGCGGGGTTTGAGCCACAACGTGTTGTGGAATGGGACAAATGGTGTTGCGAGACACTGCGTAAGCATTCCACAACAGCACAAACCCCTTGGAACATTGTGGAAAGCGATGTACGGCAGATTCAATTCAAAGATCTGGAGGGTCAGATTGATCTGGTATCTGGCGGCCCTCCATGTCAGCCATTCTCGTTAGGTGGGAAGCACAACGGCCAAAACGATACTCGAGATATGTTTCCAGAGGCTGTGAGAGCTGTACGTCAGGTCAAACCACGTGCTTTCATCTTTGAAAATGTCCGCGGTCTAACTCGTAGTACTTTTGCCAGCTATTTCGAATATATAAAGCTGCAGATGACTTTTCCTACGATTGTGCGGAAGACAAAGGAGGATTGGATCAATCACCTGTCAAGGCTAGAAAATCATAAAACCAAGGGTCGGTACCGCGGCCTGCAATACAACGTAGTGACACGAGTACTGAACGCTGCGAATTATGGGGTGCCACAACGTCGAGAGCGTGTGTTCTTTGTGGGTTTTCGAGATGATTTAGCCATAGAGTGGCATTTCCCTGAGGGGGAGTACTCCAAAGAAGCTCTGGATTGGTCTAAGGCTTCAGGCGAATATTGGGAACAACTTTCAGTGCCTAAATCTCAGCGAGAGCTGGGTAAAAATCAGCCGATGACGGCGCCTATTGGCAAAAAGCCATGGCGTACCGTACGTGCAGCGCTTCAAGGACTGCCTGATCCAGAAAAACACCCAAGGCTAGCCAAGAAACATCTTGATCATAGATTTCAGCCAGGAGCGCGATCCTACCCAGGCCATACTGGGAGTCCGTTGGACGAACCATCAAAAACATTAAAAGCAGGTGTGCATGGTGTGCCTGGTGGCGAAAACATGCTGCGTCGCCCTGACGGTAGTATTCGCTATTTCAGTGTTCGTGAAAGCGCACGGTTGCAGACATTCCCAGATGATTTTGCATTGCACGGTGCTTGGAGCGAAGCAATGCGCCAGCTTGGAAACGCTGTGCCTGTTGATCTTGCACAAATAATTGCAAGTGATATACATGATCACTTAGGAAGGCACTTGGAGTGAGCAGCGATAAACCAACTCCGTACAACCCGCTGGACAAAATCAATCTTGCGCAGAGCATCGCTACTGCGATGCTAGTGCAGTATCCGCTGCCTATAGCGCAGACTGAAGATGTAACAGGAGCTGGCGTTTACGCCATATATTACACGGGTGAATTTGACCTTTACCAACCAATCTCCAAGCAGAATACACGTGAACGTTTCGAGCAACCAATTTATGTTGGTAAGGCAATACCGAAAGGTGGACGTCGCGGTGGACTGACACTTGACTCTTCTGCAGGGACAGCCTTACGCGATCGGCTGCGTAAACACGCAAGCTCTGTTGAAAGCGCTAGCAATCTTGATCAAAGTGATTTTTTCTTTCGCTGGTTAATGGTTGACGACATATGGATCCCATTAGGGGAAAATATTCTTATTGAACGGTTTAAGCCACTGTGGAATCAGGTCATTGATGGTTTCGGGAATAATGACCCTGGGGGACGACGCGCTACCCAATATCGATCCCATTGGGATGTTTTACATCCAGGAAGACCTTGGGCTGTAAAACTAGCTCAAGGTGAAACGACTGCAGCTCAGATATGCGAGAAGGCCGAACGATATTTTACTAATAAAGATTGATACTGCGTCAATAAATAAATCCAACTGAATTTTGAAGGTTATCCGTTTGCCTCCAGGACTATATGCACCTATTGATTCGATCAAGGACGCCTTGGGCCTTGATCGAATCTAAGCGCTAAGCATTTTTAATGCTTCTTATCTTTTGGTGGATGAGGGTCGTTACCGTAACTGTCACTGTCACGGATTCGACCGTTACGGCCATGAATAACAAGTTCTGATTGTTCTCTTTTAGCTTGGTTTCTTCCTATATCTATGGCTTCGCGTTGTGTCTCTGTCTTTCGTCCGAATCTTTCGGCACCTTCGGCTCGGGTTCCCCAGCCACCTTCAGGGTGAGGAACTACATGTATGTTTTTCTTCTTGCTCATCGTCGTTTTCTCTATTAGCAGTCGGGTAATTCGTCGAGGTTGTTCTTTGTAGTGCCATCGCGATCTGTTCTCAGGTACTTACCCTTGGGGTCGTCGACAACTTTCACTGGTGTTCTTGTTCCGTTCGGCCAAGTCACCGTATAGGTATGCGTTCTTGATTCAATGTCGGAGATCACATGAGCTTTGCTCCTCGGTGACCAATAGTCACCAGCATTGCACAAGGCGGTGATATCACCATCACCATCTTTCCGGCTTCTTGTTACTTGTCTATCTGTCATGTTCTAAGACTCTCTTGAGTGTATAGTTAAAGTATACGGAATCGTGTGTTTCCGCGCGCCCAGTATAGGTGGCTCGACTGGTATACGGAAACGTATAATATTACAATACGGAAATATATGGATGACAAAGATAATCCCATTTGCAGCAAGGTTGGTTGCTGCGCGCAATAGCAAAGGTCTCAAGCAAGAGCAATTGGCGGAAAAGACCGGCATGAAGACTGCGGCCATATCGCACTTCGAAACCGGCAATAGGAAACCGTCACTAGACAATTTAAGGAAGCTGGCAGAAGCCCTTAATGTGACATCGGACTTTTTGTTGGGTCGAACGGATGACATGACCGGATATGCTCAGACCGAGGCGGTGTTCAGAGATGGGTACAACCAACTCACAGACGAGCAGCAGGAAGCAGCGAACGCGATGGTCAGAGCGCTCGCCAAACTCAATGAACAGAAGGCCAAGAAGCAGTAACTCGATGGACATGACGAGGAAGGAGGCTGAGGAACTGGTACAGAGGCATGAAATATCCTCCTTGCCTATCAACCCCATGGAATTGGCAGACAAGGAGGATGTCATGGTGATGCCCATGCCTTCTTCTGGGCCTGGAGGGGTTTCCGGTATGTTGCAACGACACTCTGGCGTTTACAACGGTGTTCATGCGGAGTCGTTCGGCATCCTGTATGCAACACATGTAGATAATGCTGGTTTTCAACGCTTCTCAGTGGCTCATGAACTCGGTCACTTGTTTCTGCCAGGACACCAAGAAGCCATGCGGCAAGGAATATTGCCGCCATCTCGCGCAGAGTTCAGCTCGAAGGATCGTTATGAGCGCGAAGCAGACAGCTTTGCATCGAATCTTCTAATGCCAGTGAGACTTTTTGATAAGCAGATGCGTACTGCGGGCGAAGGCCTTGAAGCTATTCGCGCACTTCGTGAAGCCTGTTGCACATCGCTCACAGCAACTGCGATTCGGTACGTGGAACGGACAAGTGATCTAGCAGCTATCGTTCTCAGCGAAAACGGCATCATCAAGTATGCTAATGCATCTCGCTTCTTTAAGGAATATCCTGGTATTAGGTTTCCGATGAGTGGATCTGTTCTGCCATCCCCTGATGTAAGGTCGTTCTGTTCGGAGCAACACCGTACTCGCCATGCACTTTCTTCAGAAAAGCATGTGGAGGTGTCAGACTGGTTCGATAGCGTGCTCAATGGGGAATTGCTCGAGCAGTGTGTTGGGCTTGGTGGCTGGAGGAGAACTCTTACGGTGATTTCAGCACTCGATTTTCCTATGATCGACGAACTAGACGAGTCAACCGATCGGGGAGTCAGTTGGTAGGAGAGCGATTCCCGTACCGTTTTTTGCCCCCTTCTAAAAAGTTCTTCAATAGATAGTTATCCAAGTCTGTAGTGAATTTTGAACGTGACGTCACCAAGCGCTAATGACTTCTGCGCGAGCTTCATCACCGACTAAGTCCATATAGATAGCTGTGGTTTCAAGGTTGGAATGCCCCAATAGTTTTTGTACAAGGCGTGGATTTCGGGTCTGCATGGCCATGCGAACACCAAAGCCATGTCGTAAACCTTTTGGTGTTGCGTGATCGCCTGAGATATCCGCCGCTTCCATGACTGGGTCAACAGAGGATTCGGAAATTATCGTACGCTAAGGCGAGCAAATAATAGGCATTGTCCCAGTTAGACTACAGTCTAAATTGGACAACAATGAGGCCAGTTAAAACAAGACTTTGCGGGCCATTTTTCTGGATAGGTTCAATTGGGACAGCGAGCAGCCATTCTGGACGTGTTTGTTAGTTTTTATATTTCATATTTTTCTCAACACTATCGCTACTCTTGATTTTATCAAGGAAACCAAAAAGCCCCTGCTCTGTGATTACTGGCATGATCGAATTCCTAACTGCTACTTTTGAGTTTTGGTAATTCTTGATATTTTGTTCGGCTGATTCTGTCCAAAACACACTTGGTTTTTTCAAAGAAATAATGCGTTCAAATTCTGTCTTATCGATATCTGGAAGGCCAGCATATTTGGGGCGATGGTCTACTTGTAACGCAATACCTTCGTCAAGCCATGTTGGCATTTTTGTCATACGGTTGGTATATCCAAGATGTTCAGCGATTTCCGCATGTACGAGCTCATGAGCCGTAACGTCTATACTTCTCTGCTCTAGGTCAAGAATTAGATAGTTACCCCATGGAGTTATTAGCACCTTGCCTGGGGCGCCGTACAACTTAAATTGCTTTTTTTCCTCTCCACCCTTTACACAAATAATCGTCGGATTTGATACTGGCGCCCCGAATACCTCTGTGATTCTTGAACGTGCATTTGATATTAGGTTGATAATTTCTTGGTCTTTCTTTGGGGCAATCTTGGGGGAAACATATAATTTGTTTTGAATCTCCCTGTAATTAGAATAACTTACTAGAGCGCTACGAACTGTGTTGCTGTATGCGCATGCTGATACGGACAGCGTAATGAGCGCTAGGCAGATAAACAACTGAAGCGGTCTTTTGTTCATATTCTTTCCTTGTAGGAGTTAAACCTTACTCCAGTCGGGTTCTGAAATACTTAGCGTACGATAATTTCCGAATCCTCTATCGTTCCCATGACCGCCCACACGTGCTTGGTGGCCTGCGTTCTACCCCACGACCATAACGCCACGGTTTTCAATTTCTTTGAGCGTCGAGCCTTTCGGACACTGTGTACCAGTTCGATAGCATCGAGCAGGGTGTCAGGGCAGGGGACAGAGCGGTACTTGATCTTGTCGCGCTGTTTCAGGGTGCGGTAGGTTATCGACTTGTCGGACAGGTCGACGCGCTCGGGGGTCAATTCCAACGCTTCAGAGATTCGGCAACCCGTGTAAGCCAGTGTGAGGCAGAAAGTAGGCGTCGGTTCGTAATAGGGGTCCGAGGTCCAACGGTACGGAAACGTACGCCAACGAAGAAAAACTGTCTCCTAAATCGATTAATAGACAACGTTGTCTACGAATTGCGGAGAATCGATATAAAAGACAGCTATTTGGCCCTGATTTCAGTGTCTAGAATGTTTTGATTTATTAGACAGTTACGGCTTAGCGTACGTTTCCGGGTGCGACACGTAAGTCGCTTAAATGAGTTGTCTCCCGTTGAGGAGACCATCCGTGCTACCGGATGAATCTAGGGGCCTGAATAAAGAGCGGCCCTGACAATGTAACGATGGAAGCCTTTGGCTTCGGGGAGCAAATCGCGAGAAGCGCTCCTTCCTGACAACCACAGTCGGGTAAGTGCTAGGTAGTTGGTAAGGTGAACATATGTGAATCAGTGATACAGGCCGTCAGTGCGAACAAGTGGAAGTGGTTTTTACGCTTGATTGGAGAAGGGAGTTTGATGACGGAATGCGGACTCGTAGCCCATGAATCTCTCGGCTGAAAGCTGGCACCTAACCCGACATACTTGTTTAAGGGGAACGTGGAAACCCCGTATGACTCCAGCTTGCTGGACAGTTGGCCGTGAGGCTGACCTATGGTTGTGCGGGTTTGAGAGGTTGGAAAAAGCGAATGCCTTGCTGTAATGGCAGGGATACGAGACAGATGACTCGCTGCGAAAGCAGGCCCACGTCCAACTGGTCTTTCATTGCGAGAGAATGTGGAGAATCGACTTTACGAGGAAAAGCAAATGACGGCATCGGGCCTCTCGATGACTGGTGCATCCTCATCCCGCGATCGTGCATGGAGCCAGATCGATTGGCAACAGGCGCAGTCACAGGTCAGTCGACTTCAGATGCGTATCGCAAAGGCAGTCCGAGAACGAAAATGGGGCAAGGTGAAATCCTTGCAATGGATACTGACGCATTCGCATCACGCTAAGCTTTTGGCTGTGAAACGAGTGTCTCAGAGTTCTGGTGCCAAAACACCAGGCATCGACGGTGTGCTTTGGCGCACCGCTGAGCAGAAAATCTGTGCTGCCTCATCGTTACAACGCAGAGGGTACAAAGCACAACCTGTGCGGCGCATTTATATTCTCAAAAAGAACGGAAAACAGCGCCCGCTCGGTATTCCTACACTTTTCGACAGAGCCATGCAGGCACTTCATCTGCTGGCACTGGAACCTGTGGCGGAAACAACGGCGGACAAAAACTCGTACGGGTTCCGACCCAAACGCAGTGCTGCGGACGCCATCGCTCAATGCTTTCTATCGTTATCGAGAAAGACATCTGCGCAATGGGTTCTTGAGGGCGATATAAAAGCGTGTTTCGATGAAATTGACCACCCGTGGTTGATGGAGCATATCTGTACAGATAAGCGCCTTCTACATCAGTGGCTGGCAGCGGGATACATCGAGGAAGGAAGTTTCCACGATACGGAGGCCGGAAGCCCGCAAGGTTCCATTGTGTCTCCAGCTTTGGCGAATATGGTACTGGACGGTATGGAGGCTGTAGTTAAACAAGCAGTCACTAAAACCGACAAGGTCAACTTCGTCCGATACGCTGATGATTTCATTGTAACCGGAATCTC
>Ga0209187_1003656_pt1 | contig 12533 bp, 9 predicted proteins | sample BantaG_FD_187430 | JGI IMG/M metagenome (GOLD analysis project Ga0209187, IMG submission 187430) | Marine algal microbial communities from Bantry Bay, Ireland - BantryBay_4 metaG (SPAdes) (version 2) | ecosystem: Host-associated > Algae > Red algae > Unclassified | place: Bantry Bay, Ireland... | reverse complement strand
GCGGGAGATTGATGATGCGGTTACGCAGTTCTTTGTTCAGGCACTGCAGCTTGACGACTTAAGTTTGCAGCGAGAGCGGATGTGAATTACGTGGATTTGTGCTCAAATGAACTCCGAAACTTGAGTTTATAAGTCTGAGTATTTGGAGATAATTCGAATGGCAATTCTAAGAGACCTTTCGGTTGCCTCCCTTTGAAAGGCTTCTTTGAGCTCACTGGTTGACCTGGGGTCAATCTCTTTCTGGGAATTTTCGGGAAGAACAGCACCTATTCTCTCAATACTTGCGAGAGTCTGCGCTTCCGTCACTGGAATTTTGGTACCAGCGTAGTCTGCTACCCCCTTGATCATTAGATAGCGCACGTGACGCCTTGATTGAGTTTGGTCTCTCTGCATCTCCGAAAGTGCAGAAGCTTCCATCTCAAGGCCTACCGTATTTTCCGGATCACGAGACGTGGCCTGATTAGCCAACTCGTGGGTTAAGCTGTCGAAAGTACCAGGGACTGTGACTGTCACTTTGTCAGTAATCAATTTAATGTAGCTCTCGTCGGTCTGTTGCCACTCCGTGTTCCCCACCCTGTTGTGTAATGCCGGGTCCATGTAAGTTGGGACCGGCTCAACAACAAGCTCATCCCCTTTCACTACACTGACATTAGTAGCATCGTAGACTGGCCTTGGTGCTATCACATCAAAGATTTTTGACTTGCCGCGCAATCCAGCCATCATGCCAACCATAATTACAATTGATGGATCTTCGTAGCGATCGATTGCCTCAAGAAGCGACCGCATCTCTGCTTTTCCCTTTTGGTTGGCACGTATCAAAGCGACGGGGATACCGCCTTGCTTGGGTTCATTTTCTCTTAAAACCGTGAAAGTGTGACCGATCTTGTTGTCAGCAAAAGTATCCTCACTAGACAACGCATAGCCCTGATTTCTTAGAAATTCGCGTGCGTATATAAGCTCCTTCTGAGCGGCAATCACTAAGTATATTTTTGGCTTCTGATAATCGGTTTTGTCGCTTTGGCTCAATTCAAAATCCTCGATGGCTTGCTTAACGTTTCTACTTCGTGTGCTCATGATCTTGGTCGTTACCTCAGTATAAATTTCATCAAAGGAACGCCCGACGAATTCCTCGAAATGATTGGCAAAAGCATATAGCTGCGTATCAATGTCTATTGTAACTCTGCGGCCTCTGAAGTGATGTGGCAACACTCGATCAATGACTGTTGCAACATGGCCTTGGTTGTCGATTCCAGTGTTATGGAATATCGACCGATAAGTTTCTACATACCTTGTATGCTCAATCGATCGACGGAGTTGCCCAAAAGAAAAGACAGGAACTCTAAACATCCTTTTTAAATTCAAATTATCGTATAGCAACCTTGCTATCGAGAAGTCATACTCCGATCCCAATCGTGTTTCAAGTGCTGGCTTTACCAAACCGGTTCCAACAAAGATCTTTGGTGCATAGTTATCTCGATATATGCGTTGGTAATTCCTGCTAATTGAAAATCGCACGTCCCACATCATGCGGTCGCTAATGCGATCTACTAAATTCTCAAACAATTCAGACGTAATTGCGCGACGGTTACGCGCATTAATATGGTCGATTATTCGCTTGGCGTCATCTGCATCACCTTTGAAATCAAGCAACATCGAGGTCGCTAGGGCCTTCGTAGTGTCGACGACAGGAAATTCAAATATTACCCGCTCGCCAAACCTTGCTTCCCATTCACTTCCAAAGTAGATAGAGTAATCTCGATGATTACTATCACGAGTATGGTCATATTGAGAGGATTTTAGGTCAATAAACTCTCGGGTCGTTCTTGCATTGGCGATTGGGGAAATTTGCCCATCGCTGAATAATTCAGGAAATATTCTGAAGATATTCTGCGCAGCTGGATGCTCAAACAAGTGCCCACCCGAAAGTACCATTTGTTCGTAAGAATGAAGCGCACAGACTTTAAATATTTCAATAAAATCTGAAACTGACCGTCCTTCTACGCCAGATAGAAATGACACTTCTCTGTCAAGGAAATGGAGAAATAGTCGCTCCCCCTTCAAATTCGAAAGCTCTTCTCAAATTCTATCTCTATTACTGTATCTTCAAACACCAACTCTGAAACGTTTAATTCCTTGATGCCGTTAACCGTCTTGGCCACACTAAAAAATCGAACGGGTTTACACTCCTGTTGCGCCTGCAATATCTCTATGAGGCACCCGTCTGCAATCGGCCCATATGACCATACCTCGTCGACTGCGGTAATTACCCGAGCATTCGCGCCTCGAACCAAATCCCTTTCAACCAGATCAAACAAAAAATAACCAAACATCGAGAAAGGGTTCAAAGGAACTGCTTCGTTGTTAAATGCATGAGCGCAAACGAATTCCTTTGCATAGGCTGAGTGTCGCGATAGTGCAGTGTATACTAGCTTTTTCATAATACCTCCAAGATGTTGTCTGCTGCTGCGATGCCAGTAATTGCTGCCTGTAAGTTGCCTTGTGCAATGCCCACCGCATCACCAACAATATAAAGTAGATCACATTGTGTCTCAAAAGATTTCGATACATCTATAACAGGCCAAAAAAATTCCACCTCCGGCGCAAGAACAAGCCCCTGTTGAACAACTATGTTTGGCGAAAGGTTGTTCGAACACGCTATTGATTCTACTACAGCGCTGACGGCACTTTGGAGGGCTGTCGTGACGTCCTTTGGCAAGAGCTGCGCTATAGAATGCTCCCTGCAATCCTTGACGCTTGGTACGGGTACTATCTCAGGGCTTCCCTCCGAGTCCAGAAATGAATGTAAAGTTTGGAAAATAGGTTTTCCTCCGCTAATCTCAAAATATTTTTCGACAAACTGGTCATTTAGCCAGCCGCGGCCGAACTCTGCTGGTAGTTGAGCCATAAGAGCAAAGTTGCCGCTATCAAGTATTTTCTCGTATTGGCCACCATCTGTCACATTGGAGTGACCATCCAAGAATATAACTTCGCGGCCAAACTGTTTTTGATAGTGACAGAACTTTAGCCTACCACCGACATCTGCTCGGTTTGAAAAGCAAAAGCTCTTTACCTTGAATCCAGAGTGCTGCTCGGAAAATTTAAAGTCTACATGCGCTTGGTAAAGAGGCATTAACAAAGTACTTGGTAGTTCGAGACGAATACCGAGCGAAATACTTGGCATCGATCCGTGGATTCCAAGGCTGTGCAGAAGAGATGTCGTGGAAGAAAAACCTGCACGCCCAGTCGCCAAGACGACAGAGTCAAAAGTTGAGACATGAGTTGACATGCCTCTCCGATAGGTGACATCGAATGCGCCATCGCTGCGCTTGCTTAATGCATCAACTAAACAACGGTGTCGGATCATGTTGTTGGCCTTGCCGACTCTGGCTTCCACTCGGTCGATCACCTCGGATGTACGTAGCTCTGACAACTCAGCGATAGGGTACTGCCTCAGATGTCGTCCATGAAATTCGTTAACCGTGCCTAGAACAAGTTTTTTTTCTTCGAGCCCAAAAAACTCCAAGGCTTGAGCTTGTAGTTCCCAGTACTTTTGCTTACCTAGGTGCTGAAAAAGTCTGCGGCCTGAAGGGTAGCCACTGATTTTTATCGAGTCTCCGTAGTGAATCGATCCGCCAATTCCGCTTATGACATTACAGACACCGTTGCAACCTTGACACGGTAAGCCTCGGTCCACTGGGCACAACCTCGCTCGTTGTCTTCGCCCAAGCTCAAATACTTCTAAGTGATGTTCTTTGTTGTACTCAGAAATCGTGAGCGCACATGCCAGACCTGCAGGCCCCGCCCCAACTACTGCAATTCTTGCCATCGTATTCGCTTCAACCTTGGATAATCGACAATGCTGAATTCAATCTCTCGCCGACGGTACCGGTCATATGAGCGACTCGAGGTAAGGACTCTTCGGTGAGTTGTAGCATTGTTTGACTTACATCATCGCGATAGCTTTGGTCATTAACCCTTACACCGTCAGCCACCATGTCGAACTCAATGGGAAAGTAGAAATATGTTACGTAGTTTAGCGAATCCAAACGCCACTGCGCCTTTAAAAAATCAATAAAGTAACGATCAATATGCGGACGAGGTAGCCTCGTGTTGACTAAAGCGTAAGCTAGGGGGTCCAATGCAGTCCGTTCCGAAATGAGAAGTCCTCCAGCTTGTAGTGCTACGTACAGCTTCTCTTGGTAGCGCCTTGATAGTTCAATATACGACTCTCGGCTTGCATTTTTACCGAGCGGGAAACCCGATTCGATCACCGAACGAGCGACCTCATCGACCACAATGACGCTTGAACCCAGTTCTGCCCGCAAAGCGCTCAACAGTGTTGTTTTACCAGTGCCATCTGATCCAACAAAGCCGATTCCGGACACTTTTTTCTTAGACATCGTATATTTAACTCTTATTTGCTCGGTACTAAAGCGCTGATTTTTTGACGTTGCAAAATAGCGTTCCATTCCACACTGGTCGCTCAAGCGATAGGCTATGGATAGGCGTCTCAAACCTAAATATACAGCACAGCTCAATTTGTTTAATCACCTCGATTAAGATAGCAAATCCGCTGTGTAGTGAAGTATGCGTGGCTTGCAGAGAGACTGTTAATTGACAGTGGCCCAACGTCGGCTATGGCCCCCCGTCAAGCTAACTTACGCTACCGGAACGACGGAGGTTCAGGTTTTGGCCAATTTCGACCGGTCAAGCTGTCCAGTGGATTCGTGCATTTAAGTTACTATCCAGCGATCAGATCGTGTTGATCAATTTTAAGGCAGAACGGCACTGAGACTGGCTGTGATTGAACAGCTGAAATTGATCCGGAATTCAACATAACGTACAGCATCATGTTGTGCACGACATGACTCCTCCGAACCCTCTATCCGTCCCATATAGCTTCAAGTTGACTCCTTACATCATCATCAGAGGTGACGTTTCGAAGTTTCTTCTTAGGCAGACCGAGACCTTTATAAATACCCACAACTGCTATCAGTAGCCGCAGACATTTGTCCCAATCCCGTAACCAGCCAACGTGGGGCAGATGTTTAACTAAATGAGACTCTACCCGATAACGCAGTCTATTGCCAGACAGGGCCTTGTAAACATCGTCAAATGTATCCTGAAAGATAATCGGAGCTGATTCATCTGGCGTGACAAGCGCTTCAATGAGGAGAAAGAACTGGAATTCCAGATGATGAGGCATTGGTAGGTCGCCTTTGATGTGGTCAAGCCGCGACGCCCAAACATTAAGAGGCACTTTTCGAGTATCTGCGCTCAGTAGCTGGCGACACACCAGTAGCTGTGCGCGAGTCTCAACACTTTTGGTCGCAAAACATATGATTTCTTTGCGATTGCCTTTGACGCATTCGATCCAATTCACGTGAACAGAGCTACGCGACCAATTTGTCTCAAGCTCGTTCGCGAGCTTTTCTACGACAGCCGCCGTCACTAGCTTTGGAGCTGCATTATGTACAACCGATATGAGACCGGTATTGCTCCGAGAAAGTAGTCTCGGAATAAGGGTTCCCAACGGCTTGGTGTAACTCACCTGCGTCGTCTCGAATATTTGAACAAGACCTTTGTCACTGATATTTTCAATGCGACCGTCGTCCAGAAATTTGATCGAAGGACCCACACAGCGAATGAACGCTGTTTCGGAAACTTCAAGAAGCTGCCACATGAACGCTGGATCTTTGTCCGCAGCAACATGTTCAAATACGCTTGAAGCAAAGTCGCTTTGATCATTGCCCAAGGTCTCCAGCAAGCTGGTGAGTTCAGTAGGCCGGTTAGTGAGCCATTGTTTGATCGGATCCCTACGAATCATCCCAAGCTTTGGAAATGATGATGAGTGGCGAGATGATTGTATCCCGAGGGCAACGTCGAGTTGATCAAACTCCGGAAGGAGTGAATAGGTCGAATCTGTTGACCGGGTCAGATCTGATTTGAGTAGTTGGGCGCTGTGATACTCTGGAAACGCATTTCCGATGTCTGTTATTAATAGCGCCGCGTCTTCTGGGCCATCTTGGGCCAACTGAAGCCGCTGATAGAGGTTGGCCAGAAACAAGAGGTCCTCCTTTGCGCCACTCGTATCCGCACCGTAGCGCCATAAAAAGCGCCTAAATGAAGTTGTATCATTGCTTCCAATATCACGGACGATAACATCCGCGACTTCGTTCCACCACTCATTCTCATGGATATACTGGGACTGAATCGTGTCAGTGAGCTCCACTTCATAGCCACTGGAACGCATTTTTTTGCTTTGAGATAGCGGGGCGGTGCGGAACGAAAAACGTCGTCGTAACGAAGGCCATTGCTGTGACCAGAGAGCCAACATGGCGTCCTCGATGCTATTAGACCGCTTGATCCGACCTACATCATACATGCCCGCATAAACTAGCTCGACAAGGCCGCGGATAAGTGTCTCGTCAATCTTTTCCGACAATTTGAAACGGCGCGGCGCTTCAACGTCGACTTCGCTTCTGTAAAAGGCGAAGTCGTTGGCTCGGTCTGGCCGTTTGATGAAATCAGCAAGGACCTTGAGGTCTGAAATGCGCGACAAGTCTGTCTCGGAAAGGACTAGGACATGGGTCCAGACACATCCCGGTCGTGGCATTTCGGGCGCACGCCAGGTTTTCATGACAATATAGGATTTCTCGCCAATTACAGGGCGGGCTGAAAGATATCCATCGACACTAGAACGCACTCTCGGGTCCCAATCGGTATCGCCCAAGATTCTGGATGCCAGGGTTTTTGAAACACCCCGGCTAGCGGCGAGAAGACTATGTCCCCGATCGTACCCAAATAACATCTGTTGGAGGTGTAAAGTCTTTGACTTGGCAGGGCCGCTAGTGGTCATTTGCACTCAACCAACGCAACGGCAACGTAATATCTTGTCCGCTCTGGCCATCCCAATGACAGATCACACGTTTCGCCGGGTCTTTTGCGAGAAGCGAATTGCGCGTGGCCGCCGTCAGAACACCGCCTTGGGCAGAGACGCCGCAGAATCGGGTTTCATAAAGCTTTGCGTTGTTCGCGAGGTATTGATCCAGCAATGGCATCTCTCTGGCGACCCACTCTTGAGGTGTGATCCTATCTTCAAGAGTAACATCCCAAGCCGAAACGACGATTGTAATTCTCCTGTTGCGTTGAACAAACGGAGCCGTTTGCAGCAGTTGAAGCAGGTCCACAATGCGCGTTTGTTCAGGGACTTTCCGAGCATCAAACTCTTGCAGAATATCTTCAGGGTTTGTATTCGCAGTCTCGTCGTCTTCGTCGTCTTCGTCGTCTTCGCCGTCAAAGCCATGGTCGAGAATGGACATCGTGTCATTGGCGCGGTCTGCGTTGACGAAAAACAGGATCCCGCCATCCTCGTCGAGGTCACCGTAGAGCTCTTCCAAGCAGTGCCGATCCGCAAATATTTCCTGAAAGGTCTCTCCAGAGAAATCTGGTAGGGAGAGGATCATCGTGTCGCCTGTCTTGCTGTCCCTGACGTACAAAGAAACCTTTTGCTCGTCGGACAGGTAGGTTCGGGGCACCTCATCGCAACGAAGCCAAGCTTCAACGATTTTATTGAGGTACCTCGCGTCACCTGTGATCTTTTCAAGGGTTAGTGAGGTGGTCTTCGGACCTGCTTCGATGACATGCCACAGCGCTGCAAGATATGTAGTCTTACCAGATTCAGGAAATCCCAAAATAATATGGCGTTGGCTGCTCATGCACGAGCTCTTGTGATGGTTGCAAGGCGGTCAAACCCGGTAGACGGGTCTTCGTTCTGTTCAACAATCCGAACAGGTGGTTCCGGTGCATCGATCCATGCTGACAGGAGGGCATCACACCTGTCTGCGGGTTGATGCTCACCCTTAGGGTCGCGCGCTGAGATCGCGAAATATTGGATCGTCGCGATACGAGACCCAAAATTGGACTGTAGCCTTTCCACTAACGATGCCACTTGCATTTCAATCGCATCGCGGTTTTCGGAGCGTTTCACTTCATCGCGTTTCGTCATGACCAATTGAAGATGCTGCGTGTCGTTCAGAGCGCCAGAATCCAGCATTGCGCGAACCATTCGGCCGATGGTTGCAAGAACTTCATGCAGCTCTTGTGGTTGGGCCAATCGCGCACCATCGATAAGAAGCGCAACAATGCGGGCGACGGAGAGCTCTGGAAACGTCTTGAACTCGTGGGGTTGGTCCATCGCAGAGCGGTATGTCTCTCCAGCTCGATCCGAAAAGAACAGATCGGTCCTGCGGGAAGGATTCTCTAGGCCGGCCAGCGCTAAGTGATAATATTGAAGCCCTTCGGACACGTAGGTCCTTTCTGTGTCCGGTGTACTCGCACCAGAAATAGCGCGAGACTGATGCGCCAGTCTTTCGAAGGCGCAAAGCGTCGTGCTTGCGACGAAGCTACGATCAGCAAACGCGCCGCGGAGAAATTTTTCATAGAGAGAGCACACAAGTGTTGACTTGCCGCTCGAGGTGTCACCCATGATTACGACAAAGCGGGCTGCTCGTTGTAACTGCTGTGCATCTACCTCGAGCTGCGAAAGCGATTCACCGTGCGGCAGTTGCACTTTCGGTTTTTCTTGGCCGGCCTCCTGTGATGTCTTAGGGCTGTCCTCCGATGGTTCGCGATCATCAATAGCGTCTGGCTGACCGAAATGTGGACATGACTGAATGGGGTCGTGCCCTTCGAGGCACGATCCATCGATGGCGACTTCGCAGCCAGGAGTGCTGCAGGTTAGCTTCTCGTTCAACGCTTCACCCCTCCCTACACAGCTAACGTCCGAAGCAGCATCGCCTCTCGGAAGCTCTGGAGTGCAATCTCTTCACTCTCAAAGGATGTATTGTTCGAGAGACTGCCGTCCTCACCATATTTTCTCTTCCAACCATTTGGGAGCCCAAGATCATTCGCACGGTTAATCGCATTGTTTAGGAAACAAAGATCACGCAGATTTTCGATCTCCGGAGAATGACCAATAATTTTAAGCTCGTCTTCCGAAAAAAGCTTGGGCAAGGCATCGACTTTCAGCTTTGCCAGCTTGCCGTCACGTCCTTCGCTGAGTGCTTTCGTGATTAGGTAACCGCTCGCATATGGCCCAAATGGTGTTCTGCAAAGTTTCGCCAAATCGAAGCCAATCATGTATGCAGATTTGCCCTCTTTCATCGACGCGTACGGCTGTTGAAGGCCATCACTCTGACCACCGATTAGCCACCAGAGCATGTCCTTCTCTTCGCGGAGGGTCGCGATGTCGTCACGAAGCAGCTTTAGTCCTGCGGAGACTTGAGAGGCGAGATGCTCGTCCATTTCTTGACTGTCAGCGTTTAACTTCTTCAAGACTGTATTGAGCTGGGCCAGGTCCATCGCTGTGATGATATCTTCTTCGGATCCGCCAAGGTCGTCGCTGAGCGCACGCACATTTATTTGCTTCGGCTTGCTTACACGGCGCTCGGAAATGGCGAAATCTCGAGCGGCAGCGGATACAATTTCAACAAACTGCGGCCAAACGGCCGGCTCACGCCGACCTAAAGCGCTAGCCACGAGTACAGCAAGGGCCGCGAATGAATCCTCATAAACAGCAATCTCATTCGCCAGAAGTGCCATCGCAATGATGGATACCTCACGTTTGTTGGTGATCATCGAAAATGCCGCATCAGCGTCGGTAAACGGCGTTGAGAACCAACCGGTGTCACCTGCTACTGGCAATCCAAAATAAAACCTTACGAGGTCGAGGGTGCGGTCCCTGTCCAAATCCTCTGAGATCTTATCGAAAGGCTCCAAGCGAAGGGTAGTATTCACAGTCTCGGAGGTGAGACCAGCATGACCATAACAATCGGCGAGTGAGATTTTCTTCAACGTGCTATTCCTTTTTTTCTATCAGTTCGGCGCCAATATTGGCACCGTCGATTTCAGTCTCAAACTCAATCAACAGTCCTCTGTCACGTGCTCGTAGCAAGACCTGCCTGAAGCGTTCATAGTCGGGAAGCTTCGCATCCTCTTCTTCCAGAAGATTCAGTTTCCCCGCAATTGCAAGCTTCTTGCTGTAGGTGAGTTTGAAGTACTTGAGGCTTAGCGCGCGCAACGATTTCATTGAGCTGTCCTCCTCGACTGCCGAATCAGCAGGGATAGTTGTTGCCTCAGCTGATTGGCTCCCCGTTGTTTTGGATGTTTCAACCTCTTGAGGCTCCCACGGTTCCAAACAGATTGACTGAAAGAAGAAGTCGTTGGCTTTGTCTTTCTTGGCTGTAAATTGGCCGGGTCGACTTTGCCAGATTCTGACATGGGCGGTGACGTTGAGGCGCCGCTCGCCGTTATTGTGGCTGACTGATAACTGCAGAAGGTTATATCCTGGCTCCCATCCGCGCTCCGTCTGTTCGGGATGTGCAGCGCTGGCGGCGATGCGAACCCAGTCTCGATTCAGTTCGATTCGACTTGTATGTTCATGGCCAAACAGCTGGATTTGAGAGACATCTCCAAGATGATCTGCGAGTTCCTGCCCATTCGCCAGCCAGTTGTACGGGTGATGACAAAAGACAAGATGCGTTACGCCGTATTCTTTTGTCAGAGTGAAGCTTGCTGGATCGACGAATAGGCTGCGCTCTTTGTCGGCGTGGCTAGACACAAACGCGGAGTTCAGGCCGGTCACGCATAGCGTCGATCCATCATTTAGCTTGTAGCGCCGCTCCATTTTGGTCCTGTCGGGGGGCATAAGGCTGCAGAGATATTGGCCAGCGAAATTGTTGTAGTTTTCGAGTGGACCGTAGAGCTGTTTGCCGTTATCTTCGTCCTGAAGGAATCCTCGAAGCTTGCCGTCAAGCAGATGTCGCTCGGTGTTTTTGATGTCTTTATGGGCAGCTTGGACCATCGGCTTCTTTGCAACTTCTCGCTGAACGTCGTGATTGCCGGGAATGAAGGATATCGCGCTGACATCGCACCCCACTTCGCGACACAGCTCTTCGAACCATGTTTGCGCAAATTTATACTCTTCTCGGTCACCGGAATAGGCGATATCTCCTGACACCAAGATCGCAGTTGGCGCAGTGCCGAGCTGCTCACATTGCTGCTTGGCATCCCGCACCAGCGTTGCTCGTAGATGGTGATTAGGGTCCATTGCCGAACCGGCCTCGCCCTTGCGGAAGTGGATGTCCGATATATGTAGAATCAGCATACGTTGCGCTCCTTGCACACACTTTGACTATATCGTGTCGTGGTTTGGCCCCATCGCGTGGTCAATGTTAAATTATAGTGCATCGTCGATCGCTGATCCATCTGTCTTCTATCGAATTGACGTTTTCGAGAGCCGGAAATCGGCATCCCAAGGCGTAGTGTCGAAGAAATCTGCTGAGCAAACAACGGTGCGGACTGTTTACATAGTTTGAATCCTTCAATATTAGAGAATAGCAGCTACAACGAAAGTCCGGAATGACGGGCCGCAATCAGCATGAGGAAACAGGGTCGTGCCAACGCCTTTGATCTAGCTGAGCCAGTCGGGTCTAAGCAGATCGCAGAATGTCTGTCAGATTAAATCTAGGAGTTTACAGTTGAATTCGACGCAAACCTTATGGCCTTTTGTCGTCAGAGTCGGTACAGACCACAACTCATAAATTTCCACCCTAGTTGATGGAGTGGGTTATCGATCGATATAAGCAAGTACGATACGACAAGCTTCATTCTGTAGTGACGGCAGATTCTTTACGGGCGTCACAATGATTTTTGTCCAACGATTCGAGAGAAACTGTTAGAAATTGCTGCCATCATGATGGACCGACGGTCTGCCCTCGGCCAAATCCACTCTCTATCTGGACGTTAAAAATGTTTTAAAAGGCACTGTTAGTGATGTCACCTACTAACAGGTCAGTGCACGTTGAAAGAGTTAACTGTAATCTAGAAATTGTGTGTAGATACAGGTTTGCTAGGCTCGGCTGGTGCGTTTGACAACGTTCCTTAGCGCTGGACCTTTTTCTGTGTCGAGTCACGGCTCACGACTGCGTTAAGATGGTAGCCTGAAGCCGGCTGTCGGCTCCATGCGGCTCACATCGAGTTGAACGGCCCCGTTTTACACGGGTGTGTATAAGGGCTTATCACTCTCAGGTTTACAGCAACTTGGATAGACATTAGGCTACTGAAAAGCAGTTTGACCGAGACTGAACCGACGTCGGCGCATGCGTTGTAGGGGACGTCGTCAGAAAGGAATTTAGAATCCATGCCGCTGAATGAAACTCGTCATCTACTAGCGTTAAACGATGACGAACTCGAGGAATTGATGTCATTCCCGAAGTGGCAAGAGTCATTCTTGAGAGGCGGCCGGGACGTGCTCGCAAAATTCTGTTACCTGAAACCTGTCCTGTCTGCGATTCACCGGTGGTCAGCAGCGACGCGGAAGTTAAAGCGCGTTGTTCTGGCGGCTTGCAATGTGCTGCTCAGCAACGCGAAGCCATAAAACACTTTGCTTCGCGTGGGGCGATGGATATCGATGGTCTGGGTGACAAGCTGGTTGAGCAGTTAGCCGATGAGAAACTCATCAGTAATGTCTC
>Ga0209187_1003652_pt1 | contig 12535 bp, 11 predicted proteins | sample BantaG_FD_187430 | JGI IMG/M metagenome (GOLD analysis project Ga0209187, IMG submission 187430) | Marine algal microbial communities from Bantry Bay, Ireland - BantryBay_4 metaG (SPAdes) (version 2) | ecosystem: Host-associated > Algae > Red algae > Unclassified | place: Bantry Bay, Ireland... | reverse complement strand
GCCCCAGAGAATCTATGATTTGGCACATTTCGAATTTTTAGCCAAAGTCATAAAAAACACCTATTAGCCATAGGCTTACTTTTTATAACTCAGTCTAGAAAATCCAAACTGCACTCAAATTCTAACTTCTCGCCTCTTGAGTTATCAGCTTGCAATAGATTAAATTTAGTGTTTTAATTGTATTGTAACGAAATTGGAAATCCCAATTTCTTATGTACTTGAGTATAGGAGAGCTTTTATGCTTAAACAGAAGATTGTTAACGTCACTGCACTTCTTGTGGTGATTGGAGTGTTTGGCGCGGGTTGCTGGTGGGTGTTGACCAGCTTGGGAGTAGTCGCAGCAATAGTGGTTACTGTTGCCATAATCCATCTTGCAGCAGTAGCTGTCAAAGGCTTTGACGATCTAACTCGGCTACCTTTCTAGAAGGCTGACTACAACCACTCTAGAACTATACCCGCCACCTGAGGGAAATCAGGTTTTACCAGACCGCTTAATCTATCCTCAATTGAGCTGTGTGTTGAGATATGTTGATCATTCGACATCCATGGCCTTAGTCGCCCATAAGCAAAATCCGAATACAAAACAACAGTATTTACTGTCTTAGAGCTTTCAAAAGCCGTTTTCTTGCAGAAAACAACTATCTTTTGAAAGAAGTAAATGCTGTTGCTTTGTATATCGTGATGTTTGTGCCGGGCTGTGTTTTTTGGTTACTATTTTGCACATACAAAAAAGTAACAAACGATCTGTCGGATCGCTCCGACAAGCCTATGCGACCAGCACATCTACTTGCTAGTTAGTCCGTATAAGTAGTATCATTAGCGCTATGAATAAAATTGATAACACACACCACACAACTCATCAGCCAAACGACAAGAAAAAAATTAATTTGCCAGACGCTCACATAGAACGAGCTCACCGTAAAGGTAAAGAAATCCTACAAGAGCTAGAAGATGACTCACCGGTAATTATGCGAGAGCTAAAAGAGGGCTTAGAGGCAATCGCTAAGTACCCAAAGTCTGTAACTATTTTTGGTTCAGCTAGATTAAAGCCCGGCAGTAAGTATTACGAACTAACCAGAGAGTTGGCTGCTAAGATTTCAGAAAAAGGTTATGCGGTGATTACTGGCGGTGGTCCAGGGATTATGCAGGCTGGTAATGAGGGCAGTAAAGAGGCGACCGGAGTCAGTGTTGGTTTTAATATTGAGCTACCGTTTGAACAGGTTATTAATCCTCACGTAACTCATGGAGTAGGTTTCCATTATTTCTTTACCCGAAAGTTTGCAATGAACTTTTCGGGCGAAGCCTACATTTGTATGCCTGGTGGTTTTGGTACAATGGATGAATTTTTCCAGATTTTGACTTTAGTACAAACTAAAAAAGTGCAGAAAATACCAATCATTTTGTTCGGTTCGGAATTCTGGAACCCAATTGTTGAATATAGTCGCAAAACTCTGTTTGAAGAATTCGAAACTATATCCGAAAAAGATCTAGATTTATTTGTAGTTAGTGACAGTATCGACGAGGTATTAGAGATAGTAGAAAACGCTCCAGCAAGACAAGAGTACTACAACGAGGCCTAGTTAGTTTTGCCAACAGACACGGGATGGGGGTTGACTTGCATTTCTCCTGTGCGAGGGTCTGTTACTGGTCTGTAATTTACCCAGACTGATCTAGTTATGGCTCCTAGAGCAGCATCTCGAGCAACCTCGATAGCTTCCCTCTCTTCCTCTGTGAGATCACCATCATCATACAGATCATCAAAAGACCCTCCTAAAGTATCTAGATAAGACACTCCTCTTGGTTCTCTTTCAATAAGTCTACCTGCTTCGATTATAAATCTATCCGTCGGTAAATTACTTGTCTCTATTCGCTTTGTCATGTTCTTCAGTTCTCTCCCTAGGCAGGGCGTTCCTCGACTGTCTCGGAATCTTTGCTCTACGTATTCTTCTTTTAGGTATGTGACTGCGCTTATCCCTGGGCTGCTACCAGGCTCTACTCCAGTAATTTCATAACTAGCAACTGGAAATAAATTTTCTCCCTCGGGGCTTATCGGTATCTCTCCTAAACTTATGTATTCACTCATTGCTCTATACTAACATAATATTAAAATATGTCAATACTATTTTGAATTGAACTATTGATACATAATGTGACTATAATGAGTTTCAAGTTAAAAACAGATTTCAAGCCAACCGGTGATCAGCCCAGCGCTATCAAGCAGTTAGTTAGTGGTTTAAGGAAAGGCGAGCGTGAACAGGTTTTACTTGGTGCAACTGGTTCCGGTAAGACCTTTACTATGGCTAATGTTATTCAGCAAAATCAAAAGCCGACCTTAGTTTTGGTACACAACAAAACGTTGGCAGCTCAGCTGTATTCTGAGTTTAAACATTTCTTTCCAGATAATGCGGTACACTATTTTGTTAGCTACTTTGACTACTATCAGCCTGAGGCTTATGTCGCCCGTAGCGACACCTATATAGAGAAAGACAGCCAGATAAACGAAGAGATCGATAGGTTGCGGCATGCGGCGACGTCTAGTTTGTTGAGCCGAGACGACGTTATCATTATTGCTTCGGTCTCTTGTATCTATGGCATTGGTTCGGTGCAGAGCTACCAAGACATGTCTATTAGTATTAAAGTTGGCGAGAGCCGTAACCGTGACAAGTTTATCCGTCATTTAACCGACATGCAGTATGAGCGCAACGATGTTGATTTTCATCGAGCAACGTTTAGGGTGCGCGGCGATGTGATTGACATTATTCCAGCCAACAGTGAAACAGCTTATAGAGTAGAATTTTTCGGGGACGAGATAGACAGAATTACTGAGCTTAATAGCCTGACTGGCGAGATAATCAAAAAGCTTGATAAAGTTAGCATATATCCGGCATCCCACTATGTTACCCCAGAAGACAAGCTGAAGGTTGCAATAGGTAAAATTGAGACAGAGCTAGAGTCAAGACTGCAAGAGTTTAACGATAATCAGCAGCTACTAGAGGCCCAAAGACTGCAACAACGCACTATGTACGATCTAGAAATGCTTAAAGAGACAGGTTTTGTGAAAGGCATTGAGAACTACTCTAGATATTTGACCAACCGTGAGCAAGGCGAACAACCGGCAACTCTTTTAGATTATTTTCCAGACGATTTCCTGTTGTTTATAGACGAATCACACATGACCGTTGGCCAGGTACGCGGAATGTACAATGCCGATCGGTCTCGTAAAGAGGTTCTGGTGGATCATGGCTTTAGACTGCCCAGCGCTTTAGACAATCGCCCGCTTAATTTTGTAGAGTTCGAAAAGCACATTAACCAGGCAATTTACGTGTCGGCCACGCCTGCAGAATATGAGCTATCTCGATCCCCAGATCCTGCTCAGCAGGTTATTCGCCCTACTGGATTAGTTGACCCAACTATCGAAGTGCGCAAAACCGATGGACAAATCGACGATTTGCTAGAAGAAATAAGAACGACCATTGCCAAGAACCAAAGAGTCTTGATCACAACTCTTACCAAGCGAATGGCCGAAGATTTAACTGAGTATTTGGCCGAGATAAATATCAAGGTTCAGTACCTGCATAGTGAAGTCGAGACTTTAGATCGCATAGATATCTTGCGCGACTTGCGTTTAGGTATCTACGACGTAGTTGTTGGCATTAACCTCCTAAGAGAAGGATTAGATCTCCCAGAAGTAAGCTTGGTGGCAATAATGGATGCTGATAAGGAGGGTTTTTTGCGTAGCTCAACTGCCTTGGTGCAGACGATTGGTCGTGCGGCACGACACGTTGAAGGCCGAGTTGTGATGTATGCCGACAATATGACTAAATCAATGAAATTTGCTATTTCCGAAACTGAACGTCGTCGCAAGATACAAGCTAAATACAACGAAGATAATGGTATCACGCCTGAAGGCATCAAAAAGAAGATTGAAGAGAATGACGAACTTCGTAAAAAAGCCCAAAAGGACGATGTTCCTAAAATTGACATCAAGAAAGTTCCAAAAGACGAAATTCCAAGACTCGTTAAAGAGCTTTCTGCTCAAATGGACTTGGCTAGCCGAGAATTGAGATTTGAAGAAGCAGCAGAGCTCCGTGACCTTATTGAAGAGATTGGAAATAAGACATAATGCAGGATAGCGGCAAGCAGAAGTTCCTAACAGAATCCGAAGCAAGGGCATCAATATTACAGGCTAGACATTTTTATGACGTCGACACTAAACTAGATGTATATCAGTGTAGAGAGTGCCAATTCTGGCACATCACTAGCTGCTAGATTTTGAAATAAGCAACATAAGCATTATAATAACAATATTAATAGCATAGTAATTTAAATAGAAAGAATTAGGATGCAAGAAGACAAAGAAATATCAAAAGTAAAAATCAAGAAAAGCTCAGGGCGGATGTACTTAGTCGAATACTTTTTTAAGCATGTAAGTTTGGCTTGGCTCGTATCGTCAATGGCTTATGCAGTTTCGCTGGTAGTGCTGTCGTGGTTTGACGAAGTGTCCGACAGAGGTAGCGCGGTTATTGGATTTTCGGCCTTTTTCATAACCAGCCTTTTAATCTTTTTACCATTGTCAGTATGGTTGCACAAAAGAACTATTGCCGAAGAAGCTCTGGACTCAAGTCTTAAAGACAAAGGGGTGCGTAAATTTATACTCTTTTTCTTTTTATTTCAATATGCAGCGGCTGCTATAGTTTCGACCATTGTTGCTGCTACAGCAATTATCAATAATCTGTTGTCTGCTGGTGCGGGAGCACGGTTCGATAACGATTTCTGGCTATTGGTAGCAATCTCAGCAAGTTTGGCAGCCCTGTTTGGATTTGTGACCGCCCTGGTCTACAAAGAAGACAATAGAGGTAAATTATCTTCAATCAAAATTCCTTTCTTGATCGGATTGTCTATATTGCTAACTATATTATTGATTGCTTTCCCCGTAAGAATGAATAGAGGGTCTTTTGCAGACGAGCAAAAGGTAGTTGACCTCAACGATATTAACTACGGGATACAGAAGTACCTAGAAGATAACAGAGAGATGCCGAGCAGCCTAGATAAGCTTTCTTTGGATGATGAGCTTGAGGAACGCTTAGGCGACTATGAGTACACGAGGCTGGCTCTTCAGGGTAGCGATGGTCGATATGAGATATGTGCTGAATTTAACAATGATACGACACGTGACGGTCCCGACTATGAAAGTGACAACTATTACGGAAATAGTAATAGTTTCTGGGATCATAAGGCCGGTAAGGATTGTTTTAAAAGAACTGTATATAACTATGATTACTATCCTCCGAACAATAGAGAGACCGAACATGTTGATATAGATTACAGCGAACCTGCAGTTGAAAGTCCCGCTGCAGTTGAAGTAAACTAGAACACCCCACTACGCTTGTCTTAAGGAGCTTATGACACAGTCAGCCACATCTGGATACCCGTTCGTACTGGCCACTAGATCTAAAAAGACTGGCTTTGTTTCGTAAGGACTATATAATATATACCAGATGAGCACTATTAGTATTGATGAAGTTAAAAAGCTTGCCAAGTTATCTGCAATAAAAGTAGAGGATGACGAGATAGACGGGCTGCGACAAGAGCTGGAGAACATACTCCAGTATGTAGATAAACTAAAAGATATAAACGTCGAAGGCGTTGAACCCACCATTCAAGTCTCTAGGCAACAGAATGTTTTCAGAGAAGACGTTGTTAAAGACCAGAATACTCAAGATGAGCTACTTAAGAATGTTCCAGAAGTTCAGAGCGGCTATATTAAGGTGCCGAAGGTATTATGACGAATATTCTAAAAAAAGAATGGGGTAAGATAGCAGATTTAGCTAGCGCTATTAATGCTGGCGAGACTTCTGCAGTTGCCAATGTCAAGGAATCATTAAGACTGATTGACGAAGCAAAGGAATATAACGCAGTTTTACATTTAACTAAAACTCGAGCATTAGACCGAGCTAAGAAAATTGATGAATTAGTGAAATCTAGCAAGAGTGCGGGTCGACTGGCTGGTGTACCTTTTATTGCTAAAGATAACTACCTAACCTTTGATACAGAAACCACTGCGGCTAGTAATATATTGGCAGGATTTAAGGCTCCCTATCAAGCTACCGTCATAGAGAAACTAGAAGCCGAAGGTGCAATCATGGTGGCCAAGGCCAACTTAGATTCTTTTGCGCATGGCGGCTCGACTGAGAACAGCGATTTCGACCCAACTAAAAATGCAGTGGATCCAGCCAGAGTGCCGGGTGGTTCTTCTGGCGGATCAGCTACAGCGGTTGCTCTGGGCTTAGCTCCTTTTGCTCTTGGCTCTGATACTGGAGGATCGATACGTCAACCTGCCAGCTTTAGTGGAATAGTCGGCTTAAAGCCAAGCTATGGATCAGTGTCCAGATATGGTGTTGTCGCAATGGCTAGTTCTACAGACTGTATGGGCCCGATGACTGCAAATACCGAAGACGCTGCCTTAATATATGATGTTATTGCAGGACAGGACACCAAAGATAGCACAACCACCCCTAGAAAAGATAATAACTACACAAAGTTAAGTGATTCGAAATTAAAAATTGGTGTCATAAAAGAGCATATGAGCGACGGCATAAATAAAGAAGTTCGCTCGTCAATTAGCGAAGCAGTGGATAAGCTTAAAACCGATGGTCATGAGGTGACAGAAATATCTATTCCAGAGTTAGAATATTCTTTGGCTTGTTATTACATTATTATTCCAGCCGAGATATCATCCAACTTGGCTAGATATGACGGAATAAGGTTTGGGTTTTCAAACCGAAAAGACCAAGACTTAGAAGGTCTATTTAATACAACTAGAGCAATCGGTTTTAATTCTGAAAATAAGCGTCGCATAATGATCGGTAATTATGTTCTAAGTAGCGGCTATTACGATGCTTACTATAAGCGCGCCCAAAAAGTCAGAACTTTGCTAATTAAAGGTTTTGAAAAAGCACTAGAACAGGTGGATGTTTTAGTTGGTCCAGTTACCCCGAATACTGCTTTTAAGATTGGTGAGAAATTTAACGACCCAGTGGCTATGTATCTAGAAGATTTACTAACTGTTGGCGTAAGTTTAGCTGGGCTGCCTGCGATATCGGTACCTGTGAGTTCTGCAGAAGGCTTACCTGTAGGCATGCAGATAACCGGCAAGTATTTAGACGATAAGACGGTATTAAGTGCAGCCAAGACGGTTCAGGATCTATATGCTTGAGATAATTTTCGCTGCCTTAGGAGTTTTGTTCGTTCTGTTCCTGATATTTTTTGGTAATAAATGGGCGGTCTCTGGTTTAGATAAAAAGTTTTATGAAAACAAGTGGTCCGAGATAGAAAAGACCTTAGAAATGGGTGAAGCTGGCTTGAAGGTAGCTGTTATCGATGCTGATAAACTATTAGATCACGCATTGATTGCAAAGAATTTCAAAGGCCAGACAATGGGTAAACGCATGAAATCAGCTGGCACCGCGCTAGGCAACCAAAACGATGTTTGGTCAGCCCACAAGCTTAGGAATAGGCTGGTCCATGAACAAGATATAAAGATGAGCAAGAGACAGGCTAACACCTCGTTGACTGCTTTTAAGAAATCATTAAAATCGATTGGGGCGCTATGAAATATGTACCAACAATTGGTATTGAGTGTCATGTTCAGTTGAAGACCAAGACCAAATTGTTTACTTCGGTTGATAATAATGCAAAGGATGCAGAACCTAACACCAAAATATCCGAATTGTGTCTTGGTCTACCAGGAACTCTACCGACCTTGAATAAAGATGCGGTAACTTTGGCGATCCGCGCAGGACATGCTTTAAATGCCAAAGTTAACGAGTTCTCTAAATTCGATCGCAAACACTACTTTTATCCAGATCTACCATTGGGCTATCAAATTACCCAGTTTGACGAACGCATAATTGGCGAGGGTTTAGTAGAATTCGAGCTGGATGGTAAGACCTACACAGTCGAAATAGAAGGCGCACATTTAGAGGCAGACGCAGGTAAATCTACTCATCCGACAGGTGTAGACTATTCCTTGGTTGATTTAAACCGGACCGGCACACCGTTATTAGAAATTGTTTCTAAGCCGGATATTCACTCTGCCGCCGAAGCGAAGGCTTACGCTCAGGAACTGCAACGATTAATGCGGTTTGCTGATGTATCCGAAGCCAGTTTGTTTTATGGCAATATGCGGTTTGATGTAAACGTTTCAGTCGCGCCTGAAGGCAGCAAAGAGCTTGGGCTACGTGCCGAAATAAAGAACCTAAATTCTTTTAAGTCTGTTGAAAAAGCTGCCGAATACGAAATAAAGCGACAGACTAAGTTGGCAGAAGCAGGAGAGAGAGTAGTTCAGGAAACCAGAGGCTGGGACGATGCTAAGCAGAGTACATTTTCGCAGCGAGGTAAAGAAGACGCTCATGACTATCGCTATTTCCCTGAAGCTGATATTCCACCAATTATATTGACCGCCAAAGAAATACAGGACGCTAAAGACACTATGCCAACTATGCCTAAAGAGGTTCGTGTAAAATTGGCTGACTGTGCAAAGCCTGAGCAAGTTAACGTTTTGCTTGATAGCCCTAAATTGCTTGATTTGGCCATGGCTGTGCAAATTAAAAAACCAGAATCTTTGAAAAAAGTTATAAATTGGCTGACTGTTGATTTGATTGGATTGCTAGGAGATCAAGCATTAGAAGATGTCATCCTGCATATAACAGCTCAAAACTTAACGGACCTTAATGATCTTGTCCAGCAAGGAAAAATAAGCTCTTCTGGTGCAAAGTCAGTAATAGAAAAGTTAATGACTCAGGCTGGTTCGACCGAAAAGGTTGCAACCGAAAACAATTTAATACAAACTTCGGATACTGGTGCAATTGAGAAGATAGTTCAAGCCGTGATTACCGCCAACCCTAAGGTGGCTGATCAGATTCGTGCCGGTGAAGACAAGGCCATTGGCTTTTTAGTCGGGCAAGTTATGAAGGAATCCAAAGGACAAGCCAATCCGCAGATGACGCAACAGATTATCCGAGACAACCTGTAAGAGTAACCGTTCATTAAAATAGCCATCTGGCTTGTCAGGTGGTGTTTCTTGCATTATACTTATGCTCATGGAGATAATAGTAACAATTTTATTAATAATCTTAGCCATTTTCTTAATGGTGACGATATATTTGATTTATAACTTAATAAAAATATCAAAACAGGTTAAGCAGGTGACTGATTCTGCCGAAAAAGCAGTTCACAACATTGCTAAGACAAGTAACTTTGTTAAAAGCAGCACCTCTAAAGCAGCAATGGGAACTTTGATAACTGGATTTTTTGATTCTGCCTTATCAAAAGCAAGAGCTAAAAATGCTGAACACGTTGACAATACAACCAAGACAAATAAGAAAAAAAAGAAATAAAAAAATAGGCTATTTAGGTGGACAGAATCAACAGTTTGAAAAGTCGACTCAAGAGAGAAAAGCCAGCTGATCGCGACAAAGAATATAAAAAACTAGGCAAGTCGCTAGAGAGCATTATTGAGGGCGGCTACATTAATCATCGCCGAGTATACTGGGTTAATTTTGCCAGAGGCATATTCTTTGGTTTAGGCACATTCTTAGGCGGTACATTCTTCGTGGCTTTCTTGATTTGGTTTTTATCTCTTTTTGGTGAAGTACCGTTTGTCGGTGATTTTGTCGATACTTTAAGAGAAACAGTCGACTAATCGATTTTCTCCGTAGACTGTGCTTTTGAAGCGAGTCTGCTGTATAATATTTGTTAAATGGGTAAACAAAGCGAGGTAAAAAAGCCAGATAGGGCTAGCTTAAAAGCTAGTGATTTTGTGCATCTGCATAACCACACTCACTACAGCTTGCTTGATGGATTAACTAAGGTCCCTAATTTGGTGAACCAGGTTAAAGACATGGGCATGGAGGCCGTAGCTATTACTGACCACGGAACAATGAGTGGTGCAATTGAGCTATATAAAGAAGCCACCGCAGCACAAATCAAGCCGCTTATTGGCATGGAAACTTATATTGCAGCCAGAAAACACACCGATAAAGAGGCGGGCACAGACAAGGCTAATAACCACTTGATTTTGATAGCTATGAACAACGAGGGGTATCAAAATCTAATGGAGCTATCAACCATTGCCAACTTAGAGGGTTTTTATTACAAGGCAAGAATAGACCATGATCTGTTGCGTAAATATAATGGTGGATTAATCTGTTTGTCTGCATGTTTAGGCGGCGAGGTTAGCTCTGCTTTAAAAGATGATAATTACGAACAGGCCGTAAACGTGGCAAAAATGTACAAAGATATTTTTGGCGACAGGTACTATCTAGAACTCCAAGACCATGATCACGAATTGCAGATAAAAGTTAATGAAAGTCTATTAAGACTGGGAAAAGAATTAGATATACCATGTGTGGTTACGGCTGATGCTCATTATCTGAAACACGAAGATCAAGATGCTCACGAAATACTCCTGTGCGTGCAAACAGGATCGTTTTTAGATGAAGAAAAGAGGATGTCTTTAACAGACTTCGACTTGCATGTATCAAGTCCAGAAGAAATTATTGCGCGTTGGGGTGACAAGCATCCAGAGCTAATTACAAATACTAAAGCAATAGCTGACCGATGCAATGTAACAATAGAGCTAGATAAAATACTTATTCCAAAGTTTGAATTACCCAAAGGCGTGACAGAAAAAGATCAACTTGAGTTGGAAACCTTTCAAGGTTTAGCAAACCGTGTTGCAAAAATACCAATAGAAAAGTCAAAGAAAATGTCTATTGCAGATGTGAAAAAGCTTGTAGACAAGGAATATATAGAGCGAGCAGAGTACGAGCTGGGTATCATTAACAGGATGGGCTTCGACGGATACTTTCTGATCACTGCCGACTTTATTGTCTGGGGTAAAAATCGCGGCATTGTCTTTGGACCGGGTCGAGGTTCAGCTGCCGGTTCAATTGTGTCGTATTGCATGTACATTACAGATTTAGACCCACTAGAATACGACCTGCTCTTTGAGCGTTTCTTAAACCCTGACCGAATATCAATGCCCGATATAGATATTGATATTCAGGATTCACGTCGTGATGAAGTTATAGAGTATGTAGTTGAAAAGTATGGCCAAGAAAATGTAGCCCACATTATAACTTTTGGTAAAATGGCAGCACGAAATGCGATACGTGATGTATCCAGAGTTCTTAGAGTGCCTTACGGCGATGCCGACAGAATGGCAAAACTTGTGCCACCACCAGTACAGGGTCGACATATACCCTTAGAGACCTCGCTAGTAAAAGATCAAGACCTAAAGAGTGAATATGACAATAATGATGATGCCAAGAGAGTGATGGATCAGGCTGTTAAGCTTGAGGGCACAATTCGATCACACGGTGTTCATGCTGCAGGTGTGGTTATTGCACCTGACAAGATTACGCAATACACACCACTAGAAATGAGCCAAAAAGGAGTGGTTACTACCCAGTATTCTATGGGACCTGTCGAAGAGTTAGGCTTGCTGAAGATGGATTTCTTGGGACTCTCTAACCTGACAATAATCAACAACACACTACGTATTGTGAAAAAAGTTTACAAAAAAGATCTGGAGATTGCCGACGTACCCCTGGACGATAAAAAAACTTTCGAACTACTAAGCAGAGGCGATACAACTGGTACTTTCCAGTTAGAATCAGATGGCATGAAGCGCTACATTAAAGAACTACAGCCAGACAAGTTTGATGACATTATTGCGATGGTAGCACTGTATAGGCCTGGACCGCTAACCGCCGGTTACGTAGATAAATTTGTAGCTCGTAAGGTTGGCAAGGAAAAAACAATTTTTGACAATAAACACATGGAAGATGCTTTAAGCGGTACTTATGGGGTATTGGTATATCAAGAACAAGTTATGAGTATTGCTAGAAATATGGCTGGCTTTACTGGAGGCGAGGCCGACAATTTACGAAAAGCTGTGGCCAAGAAAAAACGTGATGTTATGGCTAAAATAAAAGCCGATTTTATCAAGGGCAGCGTTGAGCATGGTGGCGTGACAGCTGCTTATGTAGAAAAGTTCTGGTCAGATCTAGAAGGCTTTGCGGACTATGCATTCCCGAAGGCTCACTCTGCTTGTTACGGCATGATCGCTTATTGGACAGCTTACTTAAAGGCAAACTTCCCAGACGCCTATATGGCCGCTTTAATGACCAGCAACTACGATGATACTGACAGGCTAACTATCTATATCGATGAATGTCGAAATATGGGTATCGAGGTATTGGCACCCGATGTCAATGAATCATTTCCTGAGTTTGCGATTGTTCCTAAAAAGAATCAAATACGCTTCGGTATGGCGGCAATTAAGAATGTTGGGCAAGGAGCTGCTGAAGCAATAGTTTCATCTAGACAAGAGAAGGGTATGCCCGCAACACTTGAAGAATTTTTAACCAATACTGATTATCATTCATTAAATAAAAAGACTCTAGAGAGTTTGATAAAAGCCGGTGCACTAGATAGGTTTGGTGACCGAGTAGTTCTTTACAATAACTCC
>Ga0209187_1003650_pt1 | contig 12554 bp, 4 predicted proteins | sample BantaG_FD_187430 | JGI IMG/M metagenome (GOLD analysis project Ga0209187, IMG submission 187430) | Marine algal microbial communities from Bantry Bay, Ireland - BantryBay_4 metaG (SPAdes) (version 2) | ecosystem: Host-associated > Algae > Red algae > Unclassified | place: Bantry Bay, Ireland... | reverse complement strand
TCAAAACCATATTCCATGAATGACCTTATCAAATTCGTTATACCAATATTTATTTGCGTATTTCTTCTAACCAATTGTCAAGAGGAAACTATAGTAAAGGGATCTACCGATCATATTAAGTCAGTCACAAATGCGATAGATGATAGCACGCTCATCAATGCAGATATTGATGGAGATTGGTTGACCTATGGAGGAAATTACCAAGAAGATAGATACATTACCTTAGACCAAATTAATAAAGAAACGGTGAAAGATTTAAGCTTGGCTTGGTCTTTAGATTTAGGTGTGCGCAGAGGGATAGAAGCATCTCCGATTGTGGTGGATGGGATTATGTATATCACAGGTCCGTGGAGCGTGGTGTGGGCGATTGACCTACGTAAAGGAGAAAAGATTTGGGAATTTGACCCAGAGGTCCCCAGAGATTATGGAGAAAAAGCTTGCTGTGATGTGGTGAATCGAGGGGTAGCTCTTTATAGAGGTGCAGTGTTTGTCGGTACGATTGATGGCAGATTGATTTCCTTAGATGCTGCTACAGGAGGGGTGAATTGGGAAAAATTAACTGTTGATAGAAATCGAGCTTACACGATTACCGGGGCACCAAGAATAGCTAAAGGAAATGTCCTCATCGGTAATGGTGGGGCAGAATACGATGCAAGAGGTTATGTGACAGCTTATGATGCTCAGACAGGCGAGCAAGTATGGCGTTTCTATACAGTGCCTGGTGATCCATCTAAACCTTTTGAAAATCCAATTTTAGAAGAAGCAGCTAAAACTTGGACAGGCGAATGGTGGAAATATGGTGGTGGTGGTACCGTGTGGGATGCGATTGTTTATGATCCAGAATTCAATTCTATTTATTTAGGTGTGGGCAATGGTTCTCCTTGGGATCAATTACAAAGAAGTCCAGAAGGAGGTGATAATTTATTTTTATCTAGTATTGTAGCAGTGGATGCAGATGATGGAAGTTACAAATGGCACTTTCAAACGACTCCTGGAGATACCTGGGATTATACTTCTACTCAGCCAATTACCCTAGCGGATTTAGAGATAGACGGAGTCATGAGAAAGGTCTTAATGCAAGCACCTAAAAATGGATTTTTCTATGTGATTGACAGGACTAATGGAGAGTTCATTTCAGGCTCTGCTTATACTCAAGTCAATTGGGCAACTGATCTGGATGAAAATGGTCGCCCGATAGAAGCACCATTTGCTAGATATAAAAATCCAGGAGAAAATACCGTCATCGCACCGGGAGCTTATGGAGGTCATAACTGGCAGCCACAAGCTTTTAATCGAGAAACAAAACTAATGTACATTCCTGCCCACACGGCAAGTATTACTTTTTCTCATGAAGAGGAAGACACGTACAATGAAGTGGAAAGGGGTGGCTCTGGGACTGGATGGAATGTCAGTTATGCAGACAAATTATATAAACCTTTTGGAGCCGGTTCCGCAGGTGCGCCAGATCCTATGAGACCTATGGGTAGGACCATCGCCTTTGATCCTGTGCAGCAAAAGGAAGTATGGGCGGTGGAGCACCCTTTAACCCATTGGAATGGTGGTATATTAACAACTAAAGCAGGCTTGGTTTTACAAGGAGATGCAACAGGACAATTCACTATTTACGATGCTGCGGATGGCGCTAAATTGTGGCAGAAAGATTTACTAACTGGGATAATCGCACCTCCCATTACTTACACTGTAGATGGCGAGCAATATGTCTCAGTCGTTGTCGGATGGGGCGGTATTGTAGGGCTAACACGTAAATTCACTAAAAATGTACACCCTGGACGAATCTTCACCTTTAAACTAGGTGGTGATGCGGCCATGCCGATTGATATGGTTAATCCAGAAGTAGCTTCCTTGACTACCTTACCTTATGAAGGCCAACCTTTAGAAGTAGGGCGAGGTTTGAATTTATATATCAAGTACTGTTTGACTTGCCACGGTGATGCTTTTGGTGCGGGCGGTGGCGCCTTACCAGACTTAACACACTCTTCTGAAGGTGTTTTTGATAATTATAACCAAATTGTTTTGGAAGGGGCACTAGCTGCTAACGGTATGCCTAATTTCGGTGACCGATTGACAGAGGATGAAGTAGCAGATATTGTACATTTTGTGAAGTATACTTCGGAAACCTTGCGTGGTGGTGCTGATCCTATGACCTTATTGACTAATCTGGCAGGCATGCAGTATATGGCGGATACCAGCCCTAAAGAACCAAGCATAAAAGATTAAAATAAGTGTAATATTTGGCCACCACTCCATTAAGTGGTGTTGGTTTATGGAATTTTTTACTCGTTCTTATATCGTTATTAATCTGCCAAGTGCTGCGGTCAGATCACATCTATTTTAATCCATCTTTCTAATAAAATGCTGACGATGAAGTATGATGATCGATGAGTGGAGAAAAAAGGAAAAGTGATATTATGATATTAGATCTTTAGGTATCATTGCTGATATTGCTAACAGTTATTTGATTAAGGTTGCGGTCCATTTGAAAGTCTTTGACATCATAGATATTGGTTTACATATGCGAGATTATCACTATATATTTAATCCAATTTACAAAGAATAATAATCTGAAATTTTTAAATTATTTAGAATAGTATAATTGAAATATGCGTTCGGTAAAATTTTATTTGGTTAACCTAAGTTAATCGTTTTGGCTTCTCTTTAAAATATCATGATAATTTGTGTAGATTGGTTTTGAATTAAATTTGAAAAACTATGCACATGAATTTTATGACTAAAGTAAGGTATGCCACCTTATTTTCAATTTTGCTATTATGCTCGTTTAGTTATAGTCAATCGACTATATCGGGAGTGATTACAGATGAAAATACAGGCGAAACCCTTATCGGAGCAAACGTATTAATACAAGGAACTACGGATGGCGCGACAACTGATATTGATGGAAGCTATACACTTTCCACTAATCAAAGCCCACCATTTAATCTCGAAATAAGTTATACTGGATTTAGCACGCAGACAGTTCAGGTCACGAGCCCTAATCAGACGATTAGTTTAGGTCTGACTGAAGGTATTCTATTTGGTGAAGAGGTCGTAGTCTCTGCTTCCCGTAAGCGAGAAAAGGTACAAGAAGCACCAGCTTCTATCAGTGTCTTGACTGCCAGGAAACTAGAAGCATCACCAAATCCGACGGATCCTACAAGGAATCTTGTAAATACAGCTGGTGTACAGATTCAACAACAATCTGCCAATAGAATTAATATTTCGATGAGAGGTGGTGCTGGACTTTTTGGTACGTCTGTCTTTCCTATCATGGATTACAGATCGCTAGTAGGACCTGGTATCGGGACTTTCCAAACAGATAATTCTGGGATAAGCGCTTTAGACCTTCAGCGAATCGAAGTCGTAAGAGGACCAGGATCAGCCCTTTACGGACCTGGCGTAACTCAAGGCGTCGTCCACTTTATCTCTAAGAATCCCATAGATTTTCCAGGAACATCCTTTGAGATTATGGGAGGAGAGCTAAATACTATAGGTGCAGCTATCAGACATGCCGGTAGAAACGAAGGCAGAACATTTGGATATAAGATTAATGCACATTATCGACAGGGTAATGAGTTTATATTAGATCCTGAGGATCCCGATGATCAAATTCAAATTGCAAAATTCCAAACGAGTATAGTACAGCCTTCTGTAACTAATGGTACAGTAGATCCATTCGGTGCTCCAGAAGAGTTAATATCTGCTGAAGATCTTGATCCAGACGGTGATGGTAATCCGATGCAGGATGACTGGTTTAACACCTCTATCAATGCCACGTTAGAATTTAGACCTGCTGATGATCTAAGCCTTTTTGTATCTGGCGGATTTAACTCAGCGTCATCTGTATTTTATAATGAACAAGGAGAAGGATTAGCTCAGGCTAATGAATTTTGGGGTCAAGCTAGGATTCAGAAAGGAGGATTTTTCGGTCAAGTATTTGGTGTGGTGAATGATGGAGGTTCTAAAGATAATCCTACGTTTCTTTACCAGACCGGTAATAGGACACCTGTAGGTAGACAGCAGTTAGAAGCTCAGTTACAGTATAACTTAGAGACGCCCAGCTTTCTTGATGCTGATTGGACTTTTGGAGTCGATTATAGATTCGCTGGTCAAAATACCGAGAATTTAGTCTATGGTAGAAATGAACAGGATGATGACTTTTCACTCATTGGAGGATATCTTCAGACCAAGTTCAGATTAGGTGCCAAGTTAGACCTTGTAGTAGCAGGTAGATATGATCAATTTAATTTTATTGATGAAGGTGCTTTTGCTCCAAGAGCTGCAATAGTATTTAAGCCCAGCCCTAAGCATACCTTCAGAGCTTCATATAACAGATCAAGTACGAGTGTGTCTAATCTTCAGTTGAATATTGATTTTCCTTTAGCTAGTGTTATTCCAGGCTCATTTGACATTTGGTTATATGGTAATAAGACTGAACAGACATTTGGTGATAATCCTATGATCTCATGGTTTACTGGTGCTATACCCGATGTACCACTGGGTACTCCAGGATTACCATTAGGTGTTATACTGGGCCAGCAGGCAGCTCCAGGAGTAACGCTTAATCAGGCGACGATCGGAGGAATCAGTACAGGACTTGCTGCTAATCCAGCGACAGCACCATTAGTACCGTTAGTACAAGGTGTCTTAGCTAATATTGATCCTAACACAGTCGGTTTCGGAGGTCAGTTGACGCCTGGATTCAATTTATTTGATGGGACTCCTTTAGGACTCATTGATGCACCTATTTCTCAAATCGCTACGCACGGTACTTATGAGGTGGGGTATAAAGGACTAATAGGAAATAAGTTAGGTGTGACATGGGATGTATATAGAATAACAGAAGACGGTAACTCACAGTTTACAGCCATATCTCCTTCATTCGCTTTAGTAGGTATAGAAGGGATACCTGGCCAGTTAGGCTCAGCAGTAGAGTCTGCTGCCGTCCCTATGCTGACTGCAGCTCTCATAGGGCAGGGATTAGACCAAGCGACTGCAGCAGCTACGGCTGCACAATTAGGTGCTGGTATAAATGCAGGATATGCTCAATCAGGAAATATCGCCCTGAATACGCCTTCACCTGCTTTTGGAGGAGCTACATTAAATCAAGTATTAGGTGCTTTACCTTTCCATGCCACTGTATCTACAGAGCAATTACCTGATAACGGTGTGACTCTTATTGCTGCGGGCTACAGGACTTTTGATGCTCGTACTTACTGGGGCTCTGATATTGGTCTTGAATATTTCGTAAATGGCGATTTTTCTTTTTTTGGAAATTATTCTTGGGTAAGTGATACCGAGTTTATGCAAAATGTGGTAGGTGCGGATGAAGGTGCTCCACCAGTACAGACTAATCTGAATATTCCTAAAAACAAGTATAGATTAGGATTTAATTATGCGCCACTTTGTGGATTCAGAGGTAATGTCGCATTCCAGCACGATGACTCATACTTTGCTAATGCTGGCCAATTCTCTGGAGATACGGAAGTAAGGAATTTAGTCGATGCAGGTATAGGATATAAGTTTGGAAATGGACTTTCAATAGACCTTACAGCGACCAATCTTTTTGACAGTCAATATAGATATCTACCCAACTTCCCTAAAATAGGTCGTAGAGCATTAGGTAAGTTGACTTATGCATTTGGTACAAGAGAAGATAATCCTTGTGGCGATTCATTCTCGACTCCATCTAAGCCGACTAAAACGATGAGTACTAATCCTAAGAAGATGGATACTGATGGTGATGGAGTAAAAGATCACAAAGATCTATGTCCAGAGATCCCAGGTCTAAAGAAATTCAAGGGATGTCCAAAACCAAAAATAGAAATGGATGCTGATGCAGCTGCTGCAAGAGTCGCTGCTGAAAAAGCAGAAATGGAAGCTGAAGCTCGCAGAAAAGCGGAAGCAGAAGCTGCTGCTGCAAGAGCAAAGGAGCAGGCAAGACTAAAAGCTGAAGCCGATGCTATAGCTAAAGTAGAAGCTGAGAAAAAAAGAGTAGAAGAGGAAGCAAGAATGAAGGCAGATGCAGAAGCTAAAGCGAAAGCTGATGAAGCTGCCAGAGTCGCTGCCAGAAAAGTAGAAATAGAAACGAAGACGAGAGACGTATTCAGTCGTGCTTTATCTAATCTTAAGTTTAACTCTTCAAGATCGACTTTCAAAGGAGAGTCACAGGCGATCATGGACGAAGTAGCAAGCATCATGGGACAGTACCCAGAGATGAATGTGAAGATAGAAGGTCACACAGATTCTCAAGGTGGAGAAGAAGCTAATGCTGCCTTATCAGCTAAAAGAGCTGGAGCTGTCATGCAGTACTTGATCGATAAGGGTGTCAGTCCGACGAGACTGTCTGCATCTGGATTCGGTGAGTCAAGACCAATAGCTGATAATAATACTGCTGCAGGAAGAGCGGAAAATAGAAGAGTCGAGTTCATCGTCAAGTATGATTGATCACTTTTAATAGATAAATTTTGATTCAAATCATTTTTTAGAATCATTTATTGTTTTATCACTTGAGAAAATTTTATTTGTCTAATACAGATTAGCCGAATAAAATTTTCTCATATTATGATACTTCCATATTTTTTGTAGTTTCGACGCGAATTAAATTTGAAAAAACTATGCACATGAAATTATGGAGTAAAATGAGGTATTGTACCTTGTTTTCGTTTTTGCTATTATGCACACTAAGTTATAGTCAATCGACTATATCAGGAGTCATCACTGATGAGAATACAGGCGAAACCCTCATCGGAGCTAACGTGTTAATACAAGGAACAACTGAAGGCGCTACAACTGATCTTGATGGAAGTTATACACTATCTACAAGCCAAAGCCCACCATTTAATATCGAGATAAGTTACACTGGATTTAGCACACAGACCATAGAAGTCACAAATCCTAATCAAACAGTAAGCTTAGGATTGACAGAAGGTGTTTTATTCGGAGAAGATATTATTGTTTCTGCTTCTCGTCGAAGAGAGAAAATTCAAGAAGCACCTGCTTCAGTATCAGTACTGACAGCAAGAAAGCTTGAAGTATCAGCTAATGACAATGCAGCACGAGCCATCATTAACGAGCCTGGTGTATACATACAGCAGCAGGGCGCAGGACGTGTCAACATTCAGCTGAGAGGTGATGGAGGTCTTTTCGGATCAGCATCATTTCCTATTTTAGATTACAGGTCACTTTCTGGTCCAGGTCTTGGAACATTTGATAATCTTAACTCACCCTTGAATAACATTGATATAGAACGAATAGAGGTCGTCCGGGGACCAGGCTCAGCACTATATGGTCCAGGTGTCACATCTGGTGTAGTGCACTTTTTATCAAAGTCTGCAATAGATAAACCAGGTACGACAATCGAGCTGATCGGCGGTCAGTTAAGTACATATGGTGGATCTTTCAGACATGCGACTAAGGTGTCTGATAAGTTTGGATTTAAAGTAAATGGCGTATTGAAAAGAGGTGGCGAGTTCACCTATGATCCTGATAATCTAATAGATGCAGGATTTATAGCACGAACTACCGGTACATTGAGTAACGGGATTGTTATTCCTGGTATCTCTCCAGGTGGGTTTATTGATGCAACTCTACCTTCTACTCAGGTAATATCACCAGAGGATGTAGATCCAGATGGCGATGGTAATCCAATACGAGACTATTGGAATTCATTCGTGTTAAATGGTACATTAGAATTTAGACCACAAGACGATTTGTCTGTGATAATTTCTGGTGGTACGAATAGTGGGACTTCACCTTTCTATAATTCTCAAGGCGTAGGATTATCTCAAGCAGTAGAATATTGGACACAAGCTAGAGTCCAAAAAGGTGGCTTATTCGCTCAAGCTTTTTGGTTAACTAATGATGGCGGAGGGGATACTCCGACTTTTCTATATCAAACAGGTTCATCAACAAAAATAGATAGAACACAGCTTGAGGCACAACTTCAATATAATTTTGACACACCAAATATCTTGAATGCTAATTGGACGGCAGGTTTTGATTACAGGACATCTATTGCTAATACAGGAAACTTAGTATATGGGCGTGAAGAAGAAGATGATGATTTTACTATTTTAGGAGGGTATGTACAAGCTAAATTTGCCTTAGGTGACAAGTTAGATTTAGTACTTGCTGGTAGAGGTGACAGATTCAATTTCTTAGATGAAACAGCATTTTCACCTAGAGCAGTATTTGTATTTAAACCATCACCGAAACATACATTCCGGGCTGGTTATAACAGAGCCATTGGTGCACCTACACAGTTACAAGTTAATATTGATTTTCCTGTAACCGCATTTGATGTGCCTGGTGTAGGTCCTGTTGGCTTAGCGTGGTTACTTGGTAATAAAGAAGAGCAAACATTTGGAGATAGTCCTGAAATTGTATGGAATTCAGCAATTCAAGCAGCTGGTATACCAAATTTACCTGTGGGTACTCCAGGCTTACCCAATGCAGTAACATACGGAGCAGCTACTGCAGGTTTTCTACCAGTAGCTATACCAAACATTATCCAAGGATTAGTTGATGCAGGTGTGCCTCTTGATGTAGCACAGAATGCTGGAAACAATATATCTGGCTACTTAGCCAATCCAGCAAATGCACCTGGTGGATTTACAGGGAGTTTCGAAGGCTTTAATCTTTTTAATAGACAGCCGTTAGGATTAATTGATGCACCAGCAGCGAAGCTAAGAACTGAAGATACATGGGAAATAGGCTATAAAGGTTTAATTGCTGATAAGTTCAGTGTCTCTGTGGATGTATACAACAGAACTATTGACGGAGCTACCTTATTTACTGGTATTAGTCCAACATACCAACTTAATAATTTGAACATAGCAGGCGACCTGTCAAGTGCTTTAGGAGCTGATGCATTTGCGAATCCTTTGTTACAATTTGTAACAAATGAATTTGCATTTTTAGGGCCTGCAGCCGAAGCTGTAGCGGAAGCTACAGTAGCTGGAATTATAGGTGGGTACCAAAATGTCGCAGCGCCTGGAGTAGAAGCCGCTTTATTACCTACTCTTCAGGGATTAAGCGATGCTTTTGTGTTAGCTTGGACTCCAACACAAGAACTCCCAGCAAATGCTGGGTTCCCACTATATGCTGCTGGATACCGAACATTTGAAGCATATGATTATTGGGGTACAGATATAGGATTAACTTATTTTATAAATAATGATTTATCCTTCTTCGGTAATTACTCTTGGACATCTGATAATCAATTTAATCCTCAAATAGCTGGAGCGACAGAAGGAAGTACTGAACTAACTGCAATAGCTCAACCTACCAATAGATACAGATTAGGTGTAAACTATACACCTGCTTGCGGTTTCAATGGTAACTTATCATTTCAGCACGATGATAGTTTTCAAGCATTCTTAGGGCAATACTCAGGTCCGACTGACATCAAAAATCTTGTAGACGCTAGTCTTGGGTATAAATTTAATACTGGTTTATTTTTAGGTATTTCTAGTCAAAATTTATTTGACACTGAGTACCGTACATTCCCTGGATTTCCACAAATCGGAAGAAGAGTCTTAGGTACGCTGAGATACACATTCGGTTCTCAAGAAGATAATCCATGTGGAGATTCGTTCTCGACTCCATCTAAGTCGACTAATGCGATGACCATGAATCCTAAGAAGATGGATACTGACGGTGACGGTGTGAAAGATCACAAAGATCTATGTCCTGAGATACCAGGTATCAAGAAGTACAAAGGATGTCCTAAGCCTAAAGTAGAAATGGATGCTGATGCAGCTGCTGCAAGAGTCGCTGCTGAGAAAGCAGCTATGGAAGCAGAAGCTCGTAGAAAGGCAGAAGCAGAAGCTGCTGCTGCAAGAGCTAAAGAGCAAGCTAGACTTAAAGCGGAAGCTGATGCTAAAGCGAAAGTAGAAGCAGAGAAGAAAAGAGTAGAAGAGGAAGCAAGAATGAAGGCAGAAGCAGAAGCTAAAGCTAAAGCTGATGAAGCTGCCAGAGTCGCTGCCAGAAGAGTAGAAATAGAAACGAAGACAAGAGAAGTATTCAGTCGTGCTTTATCTAATCTGAAATTCAATTCTTCAAGATCGACATTTAGAGGAGAGTCACAAGCGATCATGGACGAGGTAGCAAGCATCATGGGACAGTATCCTGAGATGAATGTTAAGATACAAGGTCACACAGATTCTCAAGGTGGAGAGGAAGCGAATGCAGCTTTATCAGCTAAGAGAGCTGGAGCTGTCATGCAGTACTTGATCGATAAAGGTGTCAGTCCGACAAGACTATCTGCATCAGGATTCGGTGAGTCTATGCCAATAGCTGATAATAAGACAGCTGCTGGAAGAGCAGAAAATAGAAGAGTTGAGTTCATCGTGACATACGATTAATTTTTAGTCAAATAACATAAAGTATCAAAGACCCACTGTTCTCGCGAGCTGTGGGTCTTTTTTTTATTTTGGGGGCTCAGCCAAGCAATGTCCTAACTTTCAAAGATCGCTGAGCTATACAGCTACATCTTATCTCAATCACTTAGCACTACTTGAATGGTCTGATTTCTTTGGGGATTATATTTTATCTATTTTCCACAGTATAATAGTACCGGTATACTATCATCACTATAGATAGAGAAGCTGATTATCTATAAAGTCATAGTCCAAGCCACGTTGAACCCATTAGTTTTGTCAGTATTTTGACCAGTCAAATCAAGATTAGCATTAATGACAATCAGATAGCTCTTTTTCATTTCGATAGAAATACCAGGTGAAAATGTAAGCTTGCTGAGATTGCCTATTTCCAAACTACTATTTTGATATAGGAATGAAGCAATCAAATAGATATTCTGCTGATTGATATAATGTCCATAATCCAAGGAAATAAATATATCCGAATTAGATATATCTTCAGCAGCATGGAAGTAATCTTGGTATTGGACATTTAAGTCAATCGATGCGTCAATACTTAACTCATAAGAACTAATCAAACCAATACCATAATTACTGACTTGATCTGCAGCTCTTAGACTGCGATCTATTGTCGTAATGCCATAAGGCACATTAATGCCTGCCATGATACCGAGGCCAAGTGGACCCTTAGTCATGAGTTCTCTTTTCACAGACCATGAACTATAATCAGAGGCGATGATGGTGCCGACTTCCCATAGATCAGTGAGGGTATAAGCCATTCTAAATGATATGCCGGACTCTACTGATATGGAATCAAGACTACTAAAAGTATTTTTTAATTCACCTTGATCATCCCACGATTTGCTGCTGAAACTATAGGTTACATTTGGCTCAAATTCTGCAGATCCCTTAGGTATTGGCGCATGATTAAAGGAGTTTATTTTAGAAGCTGTCAAACCTCCTATCTGAGCATAAGTGTGAGATAGTGAACAAAAAAGCAATATAAGGAGTAAGTACTTTGGCTTATTATAATATCTCATGAAGCATATTAGTTTTAAGAATTGCCTTACCATGAGGCGCAATATCCTAATTCTGTTATTTTTAGAAGAATTATCAAAGCATAGGATCATTCTAAATAGCGTATTGACTTATCGTTTTGCTACTTGAGTATGATCAAGATTAACCATGATAATTTTAGCTCTGAGTAAAATTTCTTCTAATATCGATTATATTGAGAGACTGACAAAAGGCACATGAAAATAATAAGAACCCCCGAGGAAAGATTTGAAAGCCTTCCTGACTATTCATTTCAGCCGCACTACATAGATATAGCTGATAATCTCAGAATGCACTATGTAGATGAAGGGCCATCAGATGGAGAGGTCGTCCTGCTTCTTCATGGCGAACCAAGCTGGTCATACTTATATCGCAAGATGATACCAGTCTACACTGATGCTGGGTATCGTGTGATTGCACCTGATCTCATAGGCTTCGGAAAGTCAGATAAGCCATTGGAGATGGATGACTATAGCTATCAGTCACATACAGAATGGATGGTCGCGTTTATCGAGGCTTTAGATCTGAATGGTATCAATTTATTCTGTCAAGACTGGGGTGGACTCATTGGCTTACGTATTGCTGGATTGCATAATGATCGCTTTGCAAGGATAGTAGCTGGAAATACCTTCTTACCTAATGGGAAAGGTAAACCATCCGCTGAATTTCTGCAGTGGCAAGAATTTTCTAAGACAGCTCCCATTCTGCCGATCCATAAGATCATGCAGAACTCTACTGTGACAGCTCTATCTCAGGAGGAATTAGATGCATACTGGGCACCATTCCCTGATAAAACTTATATGGCGGGAGCTAAAATATTTCCATCATTAGTCCCGACTTCAGAAGATGATGTAGCTATCCCGACTAATCTGAAAGCATGGGAAGTATTATCCAAAAGCCCGAAGCCATTCCTGTGCCTTTTCAGTGATAAAGATCCGATCACAGCTGGTGGTGATAAGATATTTAAGAAGTATATGGCTGGAGCAAAAGATCAGCCACACCAGACGATAGAAAATGGCGGTCACTTTCTACAAGAAGATCGCGGGGAGGATATTGCCAAAATTATGATAGACTTCATGAAGCACTCATGATACAGATCAC
>Ga0209187_1003649_pt1 | contig 12555 bp, 12 predicted proteins | sample BantaG_FD_187430 | JGI IMG/M metagenome (GOLD analysis project Ga0209187, IMG submission 187430) | Marine algal microbial communities from Bantry Bay, Ireland - BantryBay_4 metaG (SPAdes) (version 2) | ecosystem: Host-associated > Algae > Red algae > Unclassified | place: Bantry Bay, Ireland... | reverse complement strand
CTATTCGGAGATTCCGCCAACCGCGAAGACAGGCAAATGCAGGCTTTCCCGGACAATATTATCGGTATCACACAATATATGACGGGGCACATGGATGTCCCCTATGTGCCGGGTTCGCCTTTCCTCTTGGCAGGCGCTTTGTCTTTTATTGCGTTGGTGACATTTGTCCTCGTGACGAAAAAAGCAGATAGAGACGCGCGCTATGTCCCCGAAGCGGCACCGATAGCTGACCCGGATGGACTAGGACAACCGCCAATCACTCCCGCGCCCGAAGCGTAATTATCACGATTTCCGGCGGGGCGCGAAATCGGATCGGAAGCATCGAGGTCCCAACCCCGGCGCTGACAAACATATCTACGCCCCCGACTTTTGAAAAACCGTAGCTATGTTCTCGGCCAAGAGAAATAGCATTCACACGACGACCGACAATTGGGAGGTTCACCTGTCCGCCATGGGTATGGCCCGCGAAAGCCAAAACAGTATCATTTCGAAACGATTCCCAAGCGTCAGGTGAATGGGTGAATACAAGTGGAGGCGCATCCGACGGACAACTATCGTAGGCGCTTCGGTCGGGCGCAGCTGTCATAAAATCAGACAACCCGACGATACAAAAATCACGGACCATCACCGCCATATTTTCCAAAACCATCACATCTGCATCTTCCAAATGCGCCGTTACCCGAGAGGCCTGCCACCAGGCATCATGATTGCCAATCGTCGCAAAGGCCGGGGCGGATAGGTCCTGTAAATGGAAGAGCCCTAACGCAATATTTTCATTAAACTTCGGTGAGCGCCGTTCCGCTTTTTCATGCCCTGAGATAAAATCTCCGGGGAGAAGAACGATGTCTGGATTTTGGGCGTTGACAGCATCAACAATTTTCAAAACGCGGCGCGGCGGGACATGCAGGCCATTGATATGAATATCGGTCACAAGCGCAATGCGCACATCCGAGCCGCCATATTTATTAGAGACAAATTCGACATGCCGAATTTTTAGCTGTGCAGGTTCTACCAAAACAGCATAGCCCAATAGAATCAAGCCGAAGGCGGATACCCAAAGGGTCTTCTTGAAAAGAAAGAGAATCATAGGCTTTGGTCTAAACAGGTTCGAGACGGGTGTGGGGTTCGGACGGGGTGTTAATGTGAATGTCGTCTCCGGCTTTAATTTCACCGTCGGCCACAACAATGCCCATCACGCCCGATTGTGGAAAGACAGTTCCGTCTCCGTGCTTTGAGACACAGGCTGTCATTAAGCCGGGCGCGATTTGATCGAGATATTTGCACGGATTGCGAAGCCCCGTCACCTCTATCACTGCGTCTCCAATTTTGAGCTGTGTCCCGCGCGGCAGGTGCAAAAGATCAACGCCGCGTGTCGTTATATTTTCCCCCATCTGTCCTGGCTCGACAGCCATCCCCAAATCCGCGACCTGATCGAACAGCTCGGCATGCATGAGATGGACCTGACGCAGGTTCGGCGCGTCCGGATTGCGGCGTTTGTCATAACGGTGCTGAACGGTCTTGCCTGCATGGGCGTCGCCCTCAACGCCCCAACCCGCGATTAGTTTAATGCTTTCTCGAAGCGGTTTGACGATGTTATGAGCGGAGTCTGATGCGACGGCGATGACTGTAGGTTTGGACATGACCCGCTTTACCGAAAGATTTCACAGCGTCAAAATGAAAGCAGCCCCTCACCGCGAAGTGAGAGGCCGCGAATCTGAATTTTTTGGGACTTAGGCTGCGAGGACCGCGCGAAGGCCATCAAGATTTTGGCTGGCCGCCAGAGCCGCGTCGCCGGTCAGGGTTGGTAAGCTGGCTTCGACCGCAGCAATCTGTGCCTCGACTGCACCCTTATCAAGCGCATCAAAAGCGACAGCCTGTTCCGCAAGAACCGTCAATCCGCTCGGCGTTACATCTGCAAATCCGCCTTGGACAAAGAACTTAGTCTCAACGCCGTCCTGCATAACCGTGATCGTGCCGGTACGGATCGCCGCCATGAGCGGGCTATGATTTGGCATTATGCCAAGATCGCCTTCAGTTCCCGGAATATTGACTTGGTCAACATCGCCTGAATAAAGTTCGCGCTCCGGAGAGACGAGTGAGAAATTGAGTTTGTCTGCCATAATAAGTCTCAGTGATCAGTAATCAGTGGTCAGAAGAAATGAAACCTTTTCACTGCTCACTGATCACCGCTTACTATTAAGCCGCTTCCGCAGCCATCTTCGCCGCTTTTGCGAGCACGTCGTCGATACCGCCAACCATATAGAAGGCTTGCTCCGGCAGGTGATCATATTCGCCTTCAACCAAACCTTTGAACGATTTGATAGTGTCGGCAAGAGGCACCTGAATGCCCGGGGAACCTGTAAAGATTTCCGCAACATCGAAAGGCTGTGAGAGGAACTTCTCGACCTTACGCGCGCGGGACACGGTCATTTTATCTTCTTCTGACAGCTCGTCCATGCCGAGGATGGCGATGATATCTTGCAAAGCTTTATAGCGCTGCAGGATTTCCTGAACGCGGCGAGCCACTTGGTAGTGATCTTCACCAACAGTGCGTGGCTCCAAAATGCGCGAGGTAGAATCTAGCGGGTCAACAGCCGGGTAGATGCCCTTCTCTGAAATCGCACGGTTCAACACGGTCGTCGCGTCCAAATGGGCAAAGGATGTCGCGGGCGCAGGATCAGTCAAGTCATCGGCAGGGACGTAAATAGCCTGCACGGAAGTGATGGACCCTTTATTTGTAGATGTAATACGCTCCTGCATTTGGCCCATTTCAGTCGCCAATGTCGGCTGATAGCCAACAGCGGAAGGAATACGGCCAAGAAGCGCCGACACTTCTGAACCGGCCTGTGTGAAGCGGAAGATGTTATCAACGAAGAACAACACGTCTTTGCCTTCTTCATCGCGGAAATATTCAGCCTGTGAGAGACCTGTCAAAGCCACACGCGCACGCGCTCCGGGAGGCTCATTCATCTGGCCATAGACCAATGTCGCGCGGCTCTCGCCTTCGAGGTTAATCACGTTAGATTCGATCATTTCGTGATAGAGATCGTTCCCCTCACGCGTCCGTTCGCCCACACCCGCAAAGACAGAGTAGCCGCCGAAGAGTTTGGCGATGTTGTTGATGAGTTCCATAATCAGAACAGTTTTGCCAACACCGGCACCGCCGAAGAGACCAATTTTACCACCTTTTGAATAGGGGCAAAGCAAGTCGATGACTTTGATACCCGTGACGAGGACTTCTGTCTCTGTCGCCTGGTCAACAAAGGCCGGAGCCTCCTTATGGATAGACGCTTTCATCTTTGCATTGACTGGACCGCGATCATCAATCGGCTCGCCGATGACGTTCATGATACGGCCGAGTGTCTCCGGTCCAACAGGCACAGTAATCGGCTCACCCAGGTCAATAACAGCTTGACCGCGAACAAGACCTTCAGTCGCGTCCATGGCGATTGTACGGACTGTGTTCTGTCCCAGATGCTGGGCAACTTCGAGAACCAAACGGTTGCCGTTATTATCAGTTTCCAGAGCGTTGAGAATAGACGGTAGAACACCGCCTTCAAACACGACGTCAACAACCGCGCCAATAACCTGGCTTACGCGACCTGCGCCGAGCTTATTCGTGTTTGCCGCATTAGACATTTTCACGACCTTTTTCGCAGCGGGCTTGCGCTTAGCAGCGGTTTTCTTTGCAGCAGGTTTTTTCGCCGCTGTCTTTTTTGTGGGTGCTTTTGCCATGAGTATAAACCTCTATAATTAGCCGTTGGGACGGCAAACAAAATTTGCATTCTTAAAAACTATCACTGAATCAGTGTCTGCTTGCAGATAAATTTCGGAACCGTTGCCTCTATCCGACAGTGACTTCACATCACCGACTGATATTGAAGCCAGTGAACCTTTGGGCAGATTTATCTCCGAAAAATCATCCGCTTTTTTCGAAACCATCCCAGATTCTTTTGGGTCTCTAGCCCAGAAAATTATCCTCTTATCCGCTTGATCAATTGCTGTTTGAAAAGAAGCATAATTTGGCCAGTTTTCCCAAACATCTTTGGTAATCTTCGAACAGGAACCAAAGTCAGCTATATTTGCTACTGCTTTTTCTACTTTTGTCGCAGCTTCACCTTCTGAAGATGGCTCTGTCTTCGACGAAGACGGGCCACAACAGGACAAGAGAAAAGTAGCCATTGGTATCGCAAAATACTTCATTAGAGGGCCTCCGCGCCGGAAATAATTTCGATCAATTCGGATGTAATCTGTGCCTGACGCGTTCTGTTGAACGTCATCGTAAGCTTGTCGATCATGTCGCCTGCGTTGCGCGTTGCATTGTCCATGGCCGTCATTTTAGAGCCCATCTCGCCTGCTGAGTTTTCGAGCAGAGCAGAGAAGATTTGGGTGTTGATGTTTCGCGGTAATAGGACGCGTAATATACCGGCTTCATCCGGCTCATATGTATAAATAGCCCCTTTGAGATCAGGTGCGAAAACCTCGTCAGCGGCATGATCAACCCGCGTATTGTCTTCAGTGCCAAGCCCTGCAATTGCCGGGATTAGGGTCGTCGCGACAGCGTCCTGCTGCATGACGTTGACGAATTGCGAATAGATGAGTTTGCAGACATCATACTCACCGGCTTCAAACATGGCGGTGACTTTTTCGCCGATCCCCTGCGCGATGCCCGCATGGAGTTCGCGCTCTTCTTTGAGCGAGATATATTCAACAATCTGATCGCCATAAAGACGATTCAACTGGTCATACCCTTTTTTGCCGATGAGGTAGAGCTTCACCGTTTTTCCGGCCCGCTCGAGCGCAACAATTTCCTCGCGCGCCTTGCGGACAATGTTCGTGTTGAAGCCCCCGCACAGACCCCGGTCTGCTGTCGCGACGACAAGCAAGACCGTATCTGATTTTCCGTTACCGACAAGCAGTTCAGGACCACCCGCCGTATCTGACATGGAATTTGCGAGGTTAATAATAATCGCATTCAAACGATCTGAATAAGGACGTGATGCCTCGGCAGCTTCCTGCGCTTTGCGCAGTTTCGCTGCGGCAACCATCTGCATAGCCTTCGTGATCTTCTGCGTATTCTTTACGCTACCAATCCGGTTCTTTAGCTCTTTAAGAGAAGCCATTATTTCTGTTCCATTAGTCTGAAATCACTGTAACTTGCGTCGCAGTCGGCACCGAGCGTCGTGGGCTTGAAGTTCACTGCCGCTTCCAAGCCTTCATTAGCGCTTGGAGCTCCATCCCTATAAAGTTTCTTTGACATATTTACCAAAGATCCCAAGAAAACCATATCCTTCACCTCATCTTTCTCGAGGTCTTCGGACGGCATGCCAGCTCTTTCGACTAGAAGTCGTTCAAGTTTTATCTTCTGCTCTGAAAATTCTGGCCGCATTATATCAGCGGACATCGCTTTCTGAGCGCACCCGCATAATTTTGAAGAAATCGCACTCACTTCTCCAGAAAAAGAGATATGTTCGACATTACTCTCTGCACCGAGATCACACTGAAATCTTTGCCGCACCTCCAGAAGTTCTGGAGTCGCAACTTCGGCCGAGCAGGCTGTTACCAAGAGGCAACAAAGACCAATATGAAGAAGGTTTTTCACAAAACCACCCTTAAGCCGCAAAGTTGTCCGTGAAGGATTTCAGCACGGATTTGATCTTCTCTTCGATCTCATCCGTCAGCTTCTTCCCTGTCGCAATGTCAGACAACAGAGCTTTTTGCTCACCGCGCAGATGCGCCAGGAGTTTTGCCTCATAGTCCTGAACTGACTTCGCCGGAATACCGTCGAGATAACCGCGTGTACCCGCATAGAGAACAACAACTTGCTCTTCCACTTGGAGCGGAGAGAACTGAGGCTGCTTGAGCAGCTCTGTTAGGCGCTCACCACGCGCCAGTAGCGCCTGTGTGGATGCATCCAAATCTGAACCAAACTGAGCGAAGGCCGCCATCTCGCGGTATTGCGCGAGCTCACCTTTAATTGGACCCGCGACCTGTTTCATCGCTTTGATTTGCGCGGCAGATCCCACACGCGATACGGACAGGCCGACGTTCAACGCCGGGCGGATGCCTTGGAAGAACAAGTCAGTTTCAAGGAAGATTTGACCATCTGTAATGGAAATCACGTTTGTTGGAATAAAGGCCGACACATCGTTACCTTGGGTCTCAATGATAGGCAGAGCCGTCAAAGAGCCTGCGCCGTGATCCTTGTTCAGTTTCGCAGCGCGCTCCAGCAGACGGGAATGAAGATAGAAGACATCACCCGGATAGGCTTCGCGGCCCGGAGGACGACGAAGAAGAAGCGACATCTGGCGATAGGCCACAGCTTGCTTGGACAGGTCATCATAAATGATGAGGCCGTGCATGCCGTTATCGCGGAAATATTCGCCCATCGCGCAACCGGCGAACGGTGCGAGATATTGGAGCGGAGCCGGCTCTGACGCAGAGGCCACGACGATGATAGAGTAATCCATCGCGCCATTTTCTTCGAGCGTCTTCACAAGAGACGCAACGGTTGAGCGTTTTTGACCAATCACGACATAGATACAGTAGAGTTTGTCGTTTTCGCGGTCTTCATCGAAGGCCGCTTTTTGGTTCAGGATGGCGTCAACAGCGACGGCTGTTTTGCCGGTCTGGCGGTCACCAATGATAAGTTCGCGCTGGCCACGACCAACAGGGATCAGCGCATCAATCGCTTTGATACCGGTTTGCACAGGCTCGTGAACACCCTGGCGCGGCATGATGCCCGGCGCTTTAACGTCGACGCGGCGGCGCTCTGTCGCTTCAATCGGGCCCTTGCCGTCAATCGGCTCACCCAGCGGGTTCACAACACGGCCCAGAAGCCCTTTACCGACAGGGACGTCAACGATTTCGCCGAGACGTTTGACTGTGTCGCCTTCTTTAATGCCGCGGTCATCACCAAAAATAACAACACCGACATTATCAGTCTCGAGGTTCAATGCCATGCCCTTAACGCCACCCGGGAATTCAACCATTTCGCCAGCGCGGACATTGTCCAGACCGTAGATACGGGCGATACCATCACCGACGGATAGGACTTGGCCTACGTCAGAGACTTTGGCTTCTTTGCCAAACCCTTTGATTTGCTTTTTGAGGATCGTGGAGATCTCTGCTGCGCGAATATCCATGGTTAGTTGTCCTCTTATGCTTCTTTGAGGGCGAGACGTAAGTCCTCAAGTTTTGTCTTGAGGGAGCTGTCATATAAACGGGACCCGATCCGCACGACGAAACCGCCGAGTAATTCGGGATCAACCGAGGTTTCAATATCGACCTTACGGCCGAGGGATTTTTTGAGTTGCGATTTGATCGTGGCAAGTTCCGCAGACGTGAGTTTTGCTGCGGATATTACTTTTGCGACTTGGCTGCCGCGTCGACGGGCAACCATGTCGTCGAACGCCGAAATGATACCCGGAAGGTCAGCCGCGCGGCGGTTGCCTGCTACGGTTCCGATAAACTGGGTTGTCAAAGGCGAAAGTTTTGCTTTTTTCGCAACAGCCGTCAGAGCGGACACCTTATCCTCAGTGGAGATTACGGGGCTTTCAGCGAGTTGCTTCAAGTCAGCGCTGATATCGTACATCTTCTTGAAAGATTTGAGATCTTTCTCCACACGCGGCAAAGATTTTGCCTCCTCCGCGAGGTCGAGCAGCGCTAGGGCGTAGCGTGTGGGGGCTTCGCCTGTGATGACTTCGGTGTCGGACAAAACGGATCGATCCTGAGCTGTAGCCGACGCGCAAAATGCAGCGTCAAAAACTGGGTTTCTTTAGGGAAAAGGTGACAATACTTCCCTTAATCGCGCGGGCCATAGCAGGGAAAAATCAGCATGCCAAGGTCAGAATTTTGCCCGCATGCAGTCAGCTACAATGCCCCCATATTATCTCGTCCAAACCAATAGTTCCTTGACAAGTTCAGCCAATTTGCCCCCTTAGACCATGCTCGGCAATTTACTCGCTCTCTTCAAAGCTCGGCACGACCCGGAGTTGGCTAAAACGATCGCCAGTGAGATGGTGGTTGACGGCACAATTGACCGGATAAGCTGGCCGCTTCTCATTGCTAAGTTCTGGATGAGCCTTAGTCTCTTTGGATCATTTGTGCTGATTGCCTTATTTCTTTGGGTCGGCACCCTGTCTCACTGGGCATTTGCGATACCAGCGTTGTTTTTTGGCGGACTGATCTACATCATCATTCGGGTTTGGCGTGGCCTAAATCGCGGCGTTGAAAAAATATCCCTAATTGCCAAGGCGGAACTTACAAAGCGAGCTCAGGCCATTAAAATACCTTCAAATAAAGACGTAAACCCGTAAGACTGAGACTTAACATTAATCGCTATATGCACGGTTATGTGTTCTGAAAATATGGATTTCACTTTATGTCGGATTTGAATGCAGCGCATTGGGACAATTACTGGCAAGGCCGCGCATCCAAACAGAGTGGAAACGCGCTTGTCGAAGTCGGTATAGAAAATAACCACGCGCTCAAAACATTCTGGATTGATAAATTTAGCCAGAGCAAAACCTCAGATAAGATTATTGATTTTGCATGTGGCGCCGGCTCCGTCTTGGAGCACGCATATAGCTTCGGGCTATCACACCTAACCGGGGTGGATGTCTCTCAAGAAGCCCTAAACGTTATGAAAGAGAAAATACCTCCGGCAATTGGAATTTGCGCGCAAGTCGACAATATTCCCCAAGCGGATAAGAGTTACGACCTGGTTGTGAGCCAATACGGCGTTGAATATGCGGGCAGCCGACAAAAACTTCTTCGATCCTTTCAAGAGATGCGGCGGATACTAAAACCCACGGGAAGTCTTACGGTCATTGCGCATGCGAAAAATGGCGTGATTTACGAAGGCTGCAAGACATCCTTAGACAATGCAAAACGGATTGAAGAAAGCGACTTCATCAACCTCACGGCAAAGATACTCGCGATTTTACATGCAGGTGATCAAGAACAAGATCGCGCCAGCCTTCAAAAACAAATGACAAAATTAAACGAAGCCGCAGAACCTATCATGACGTGGCTGAAAACATCCGACTCCGAGCAGGATGACTTCGCTCGGTTTACCTATCACATTCTCCAATCGTCACATAAACTCATTACAAATCACAATGCCTACTCCAGGGAAGATTCACTAAACTGGCTCTCTAACATTGAGTCAGAAATCGACGCCTATAAGGGGCGAATGACGAGTATGACCAAAGCCGCTTTGACTGAGCAAGAAATTTCCGAGTTGATCCAAAAATTGAGTCTGAACGAAGGGAGCTTGACGTTTGATCCAACTGAAGAATTTTACTTTGGTTCAAAACGCAAACGCGCAGCATGGGTCATACGAGCCCGGAAACACTAAGACAGTCTTTCCCGTCGCGCGAAACGCGGCTCCCCCAAACCTTCCACGCAGCATTATAATTCCGATTAGAGTCCTGCGCGAAAACATGTTTCGCGCACATAAAAAAAGCCGGCCCAAAGGCCGGCTTAAATTCATGATGTTTCTAAGAAACTAGAAGCTGACTTTTGCGTTCGCAAAGAACGTACGGCCAAAGACATCATATGTCGCAGGATAGGTGTTAGCCTGCTCATCGTTGTCACCAATCACTGGCGGGCTTTTATCCAGCACGTTGTTCGCACCAAATGTCAGTCTTAGGTTTTCACCAAAGTCTTTGCCAACGGAAGCATCGAAATAGTGACGCGTGCCGATTTTTTCAACGGTGTTATCCGTTGTATCATCATCATCGTTCACGGTTCCGACTAGGCGCCAGACAGTCTGGAATGACCAGCTATCTTTGTCCAATCCGGCCGTAACGCGGTGACGATATGATGGATCGGGCTCGCCACAATCAAGGCCAAACTCTCCAGCACACTCGAACAATGTCCCACCGTCTGACTCTAAGAAGTCATTCTGCATGTTATATGTACCGAGATAGTTAAGAGACACGTTGCCGATGTTGCCAACGTCCAATCCGTACTGCGCTGCGATATCAATACCGCGAACATCAATTGCCGCAATGTTGTTACCTTGCTGCGAGACAGAGCCGATGGAGCTGTCTGGACGACGAACAATCAAGTTGCAAGCAGCAGAGCCTGCACCACCAACTGCTGGGTCGTAACATGACGATAGGATTGAGTTTGCACTCACAGCCGAGATCGCATCATTGATTGTGATATCGTAATAATCGACTGACAATGACAGACCCTCAATCGCGTTAGGCTCGATAACCACACCCAAAGTGTATGTGTCCGCAGTTTCCACGTCCAGATTAGGGTTACCACCGGACAATGCACGGACTTGGCCGGACACTGTGTTGATGATCGGGCTACCGACCAGGCCAGGAGCTACGCCTGTCGCTGTACAAATGGCTGCTACGTCAGCGGCTACCGCTGTTGAACCTGCAGGAATACCGCCGGCTGAACATGGGTCTTGCGCGCCAGGGAAGTTCTCTCCGATTGGAGCAAATAGCTCACCAATGTTGGGCGCACGAACGGCCCGGTTGTAGTTACCACGGAAACGAACCTGATCATTGATGGCCCACTCACCACCAATTTTATAAGTCTCATTCGATCCGGATGTAGAGTAATCTGAGTAACGACCCGCCAGATCCAGCGTAACGCGCTCTGCAAAAGGCAGACCGGATAGCAATGGAACGGAAAGCTCGCCGTATACAGAATAAACGTCATACTTACCACCGGAAGGCGGAGAGCCGTTAAATCCGGCAATTGTGCTCGCCGCGACATCCTGTGACGGGCGGAAATCACCCTTGTTTTCAATATACTCAGCACCGATGGCAACACCAATGGGGTCTTTGCTGATACGGAAGCTGCCGAGATCACCCGAAAGGTTACCCTGCAAAATGGTCTGTTGTAATTCAGAAGTTGCAGCTGCAGCTGTATTAATGAACGTTGCAGATTCTGCTGAAATATTTCCAGGACCAAAGATGTTCAATGGCGAACAGTTAACAGTGCCGCCGTTTCCAGAAGGATCGGAACAAGTCGGGTTACCGGCAGCGTCAACGTCGACGTTTCCGTCACCGTCAGCATCAGCCAAGAGCAATGCCTGAGAGAAACGACCGCGGTTCACGTTACCATTTTGGGTTTGTGCGCGGACTGTGCGGCCTTCTTGAAGGTAAACATCATAGGACCATGTGTCCGTCAGGTCACCACGGGCACCCAATGTGATTTGGAAAGTGTCGTTGATGTCTTTTGTCTGACGCGGGCCAACCTCAACCAAACGGCGACGCAGGAAACCTGTCGCTGTATCGTCGATGCCGTCGCCGTCTGTGTCAACGCCGTCGCCCAATGTATTAGAAATCACTGCTTGGGAAGCCGCATCAATGAATGGGTTTCCGTCAAGAGAGAACTGCGATGTCTGGAAAATTGGCGTTGGTGCCAACTCAGAGTCGACGCGGTTTTGTGCAAATGTTCCGCGTGCGTAAATCTCAACCGTGTCATTTATTTCATAGCTACCCAAGCCAGTAACCGTGAAACGCTCTTGTGGGAGCTGGATGAAGTTTACAGGCGCATAGTTATAGAAGTCGTTTACCTGACCACCGAGAACGAATGGACGGAGGGAGCCATCGCTATCAAATACACCAGGACCGGACTCCCCATTCGGAAAGTTAAATCCTGAGAAAATTGAAGTCCCAGGAACACCCGAGGAACCACCCGGCTCCAAACCACCATTTCCATCGTTGAACAAAGCAACATTAGAGAAACTACGATCGCCCTGGAACAAAGCTGCTCGGTCGGCGTAGGAGACGTTGAGAACAGCGTTACCGCGCCCATTGTCAGTGTTCGCACCAATCGTCGCATCAATATTAAGAAGTCCCGCATCCCCTTGGTCTGTCATGGCGTAACCAATGTTAGTCTCTACACCTTCAAAGTCGTCTTTGAGGATAAAGTTGACAACACCGGCAACCGCATCAGCACCATAAACCGAAGACGCACCACCTGTGAGAACTTCAACGTTCTTAATCAAGCTGGTTGGGATTGTGTTCAAGTCGACGACACCGTTTTGACCAAAAGGAACCATCCGTGTGCCGTTTACGAGTACGAGAGTACGAGTAGCACCCAATCCGCGAAGATCGACGGTCGCAGAACCGTTACCCGGGTTATTAGAAGTCCGGTCCAATCCAGGAACAGTCTGTGGCAAGGTGTTCAACAAGTTTTCCGTGTTGATAGAGAAAGTCTTCTCGAACTGAGCGGAATCGACTGTCGCAACAGGTGAGTTTGAAATAAAGTCCTGCTTTTTGATACGTGAACCTGTTACAACAATTGTATCATCATCACTTGTATCTTGTGCTTGTGCAGGCGCTGTGGTCGCAGCGATGGATGCTGCGGTGACCGCTGTTAGTAGCAATCTAGTTTTTGTGGACATTTTCATGTGTGCAAAACTTCCCTCTAAATTTTCCTGGTTCACCCAGGCGTGTACGGCAGGAGCGAGTCTCCTGCTGCAATTGCGCTTGTCGCTATGACAGAATGGTAACCCTATCAAATCGAAATCTCATTTTGGCGATTGTTTGAGGCATTTTTGTCGAACGGTGTGTCAAA
>Ga0209187_1003645_pt1 | contig 12569 bp, 6 predicted proteins | sample BantaG_FD_187430 | JGI IMG/M metagenome (GOLD analysis project Ga0209187, IMG submission 187430) | Marine algal microbial communities from Bantry Bay, Ireland - BantryBay_4 metaG (SPAdes) (version 2) | ecosystem: Host-associated > Algae > Red algae > Unclassified | place: Bantry Bay, Ireland... | reverse complement strand
GAAATTTTGGCCGTCTCTGAGGGCTGCCACATGAAAAAACCTAAATCAATCCAGCGCTGGGCTCCTAATGCTGTATGTCCAAATAGCTTTACGCAAATAAGTGCTATTACATTAAAGAAATAAAACGGGTAGGCGAAGCGCTTAAAAAAATCATAATCCAAAAACGTAACACTGAGGAAGATTCCCCAGCCGATAAAAACCCATACTAACTGTTTCCAGAACAGTTGAGTATTATGGCCTAAGTTTAAACTGTGGGTGGCACTGTATAAGTTAATTAGGCCAATAAAAACTAAGGCAAAAATAATAAAGGCAAATTTAAAATTAAACCTTGAAATACGAGTTGAAGAGCTAAGGGGAGAGTTATTACTCATTAGTCACAGCCCCCACTTTTTTAATATTTTGTGTTTTTAAAAATACATCTGGTTTATACTTTTCAAGATAAGCTAAAACAATATCTTTAAACGGGCCAGCGCCGCCAAGAGCACCAGAGCAACTATGTTCAGCTAAAACGGCAATGGTTATCTCAGGGTTTTTGTAAGGAGCATAGCCGACAAACCAGCCGTGATGCCTGTATTTAGCCGGCTTGTCTTTACAACGTTTGTAAATGTTTTTAGATGAAAAACGTTTTACTTGGGTTGTGCCAGTTTTTCCAGCCATTTCAAAATTTTTAATTTTATACCATGTGGCTGTACCATTTTCCCCGTGGAAAACATCCCTCATACCTTTTTGAACGTATTTAAAATATTCTTTTTTAATATAAGTATCACGCTCTTCAGTGGGCTTAGTAATGTCTGTTATAATTTGGGGCTCAAAAGTTTTAATAACATTGTTATTATGATCTAATATTTTTTTAATTAAATAGGGTTTATAAACTAAACCGTCTTGAGCAATTATATTATAGGCCTTTGCCATTTGTAGGCCAGTGGTTAAGACGAAGCCTTGGCCAATAGCTGTAATTAGTGTTTCGCCAGGGGTCCAGACTTCACCGAGAGCTTTCTTTTTCCAGTCCCTGGAAGGAATTCTGCCGGGAACCTCATAGCCAATATTTAAATTCGTTTTTTCACCTAAATCAAATAATTTTGCATACCTGTGAATACGATCAATCCCCAGAGTTTGGCCTGCTTTATAGAAAAAGACATTACTCGAGGCCTCAATAGCCTCTATGACATTTATATTTCCATGTCCTTCGCGGTGGGAATCATGAAAAGTGGCATTGCCCAGCTTATAATTACCTGGAGAGTAAACTTTAGTATACGGGCCAACAATTTTTTCTTGTAATGCAGCCAGTGCAATAATTGGTTTGATTGTAGACCCGGGTGAATAATGATTTTGAATGACTCGATTTCTGAGTGGCTCATGAGGGTGGTTAGTTAACTTAGACCAAAGCTTAGAAGAAATACCTGTTGAAAAATTATTGGGATCAAAAGAGGGAGTGCTCACCCAAGCCAATATTTCACCGGTGTTTTTCATAACTAATATACTACCTACTCTGTTCCCAACCCAGTCATCTCTTTGGAAGGCTTTGTAGGCGGCCTCTTGTATATCTTTATCTAAAGTAAGCACTAATGAGTGGCCAGGAATAGGCGGTTTGGGCTCCATATTCAAAAACTTAGAAGAAGATTTATAAGTCTTTCTTCCTCGAGCGTCGACCTCAATAAAGTCAGCGCCATTAATTCCTTTTAAGGTGGTCTCTGCTGAAAGCTCTAAACCTTTTTTGCCAATAATATCACCAGGCTCAAAGTTTAAGTCTTTATAGCGCGTGCTAAATTTTTTAATTTCATCTCGAGAAATCTGGCGAACAAAGCCAAACAATTGAGCGCCATTTTCACCTAACAAGTAGTTCCTTAGTTGTGTTTCCTCAATCTCTAGGCCTGAGTAATCCACGCGCAAACGTTTTAATTTATAAACCTCTTCGCGAGATAAATTTTTCTTGATGGCTACGGGTAAAAACGGGCCGTTTCGCCGTCGACTTTTTTTAACTTTACTTGCAATTTCAGATTTTTCAATGCCAAGTACGGGTTCTAAAGCAGAAGCTAGGTCGCTGAGGTCAGACGTATATTGTGGAGAGATAGTGACCATAAAGCCAGATAAGTTATTTATTAACAAATTGTTATCACGATCTAAAACCAGCCCACGCGGGGCTGCTACACGGGTTTTCTTTAAACTATTTTTTTCAGAGAAGGTTTTAAGTTGCTCTCCACTTATTATTTGTAAATGCCAGAGGCGAAAAATTAATAATGATATTAAAGCTGTTGTAATGATATAAAATAATAAATATCTACGTGCATATTCTTTAGTTTGATTTTGGCTATTTCCAATCACACTAGACAATTTAGTACCTACCTAATTCTGTCGGCCAGCTTTTAGCCATAATAGTATCAAACCAGATGTATAACTGAAATAAAGTAATAGAAAAAATAGCGGTTAGTAAAGCGCTGATTAGCCATGAAAAGAACTCAAAATTTTGAATGGGATTGGGCTCAATAAAAACCGAAAGAAGGTAATGTATTACTGGAAAAATTAATGTCATAAGCAAGGTAAGAAGAGATAAGAATATAGGCCGACTCACCATGAAACGAGATTTTATAGCAAGTAAAAGAGCCATGATGAGGCTATTGCAAGTGATCATTAGTCCAATAGGTAAGTTAACAAAGGGAGCTGCAATTAAACTCGTTATGTAAGTGAGTATAATAGCCTCTGGTAAGCTTCGGTAAAATGCTCCATAAACTATGAATGTAATCCATAAACTCGGTGATGGAAATTGCGAGAATAGCTGTAGCCATATTGCCCCTTGAAAAGACATCATAACCAATAAAATAGAAAAAAATAAAAATGTGTGAGTTAAGAAAAAAACCGCTGCCTTCATTGTGTAACAGCCTCATTATTTTCATTAAGAGCTTCAACTTCTTTTTGCAGTTTGATTTCATTTTTTTGAATTGTAGCCAGTTCCTCTTCTTCAGTAACAGCTTTAGGCTCTAGGTCTTCGCCATTAGTGTTTAGTATAACGAAAAGCTCCTCAGTTTTGTAAGGGTCAATGGCAGGTTTGACTAAAATTTGTTTAATTGTATTTTGCGTACCTTTTTCAATATTAATAACCTGGCCTACCGGAAAGCCTTTAGGGAAAACTTTGTGCAAGCCACTTGTAACAATTTTATCTCCCACTTTTATGTCGGCACCACTTTCAATATGCCTCAACTGGGAAAGCTTTTTAGAGTGTCCTTCAAGTAAAGCTCGCGAGCGTGAGCGTTGAATAATAGCATCAACAACCATATAGCGATCTGTGAGTAATAAAACCTTTGAGGTTTTAGGTAGGCTTTCTACTACATAACCCACGACTCCACCTGGAGTGATTGCTGCCATATTTTTTTTAATACCTTGTTTATAGCCTTTATCGATAATGAGTGCGCTATGGTCAGGCATTATATTACTGGCAATCACTTTAGTTGCTAATAGGTCCATACTAGATGTTTTTTTAAATTTTAATAATTTATTGAAGCGCTGGTTCTCTAATTTGAGTTCAGTCAATGCTCCAAGCTGAGCTCTGAGCTCCTCGTTCGTTTGCAGTAAATACTTATTCTTTTTTTTGGTATCGATGAGGTTTAAGTACATTTGAGTGGTACCACGAACGCCTGAGCTAATTTTAAAATAAGAGCGCTGAATACCTTGCCCAATTAATGAGAAGGGGCTCAGTGACCAATGAGTTTGATTTGGATCATGCGTTAAATTTGCTGAAATTAGAGGTATAACCACTAGGAAAAAAAATACTAAGACTTTCTTGTAATCAAAGTTAAAAAAAGACAAAAGACCCTCTATAATTTCTATGGATTGGCACTATTAAAGTGTCTATATAACTATAGACTCCTTAATAAGAGACATAATATTGGTATTTTGTATTTTATCAATAAAAACTCCTTGAAAAAAAACTTAATTTTATAGAGAGTAATACCTTAGAGGAAACTCAAATTGGAGAAGACATGTTAGATAAATTACGAGACCCCACAAAAACCAGAAGTGGATTTAAAAAATTATTTTACGGCTTTTTATTTGCTATAATTATAGCCACTTTTGTGTTTATGACTGGTACTGGCGCCCAAATGGGTGGTGCTGCCGGTGGTATCGCTGCCGTTGTTAATGATAAGGTGATCACCTATCAGGATTATTCAAGGGCATACTCCAATCAGGAAAATAGAATTAGAGAGCAGTCTAAAGGCCTTCCTGATGCTTTGCGCCAACAATATATGAAGGGTATGGGACAGCGAGTTTTAGAACAAATGATTAATATGGAGCTGGCTACTCAGCTAGCCGCGGATTCAGGTATTTATGTTTCTCCCAGTGAGATCAGAAATGAAATTTCTAATATACCTAGCTTCCAAGAAAATGGTCAGTTTCAGGCTTCACGATATCAGCAATTGCTTCAGGCGAATAAAATTAATACGGCTACCTTTGAGGATAATATAAGAGGAAATATTGCTTTTGAAAGGTTTAGAAATATTTTTACTAATTCAGTGAAAGCCACAAGTGAAGATGTGGAATTAAATAATTTTGCTAGATCACAAAAAATTAATGTGGACTATATTGAAATTTCGCAGAGTTTGTTAAAGAAAAATATAATTGTTACTGATGCTGAGCTTGCAGCTTTTAATGAAAAAGAGTCGGCTAAGGTTAAGAAATATTATGATGATAATAAATCTCAGTACATATCCACGGAAAAAACAAAAGCCAGTCATATTTTAATTAAAACTAAGTCGCAAAAAGCTGAAGATTATAAAACTGCATTAGAGCAAATTAAAAAAATTCGCACAGAAATTACTGATACAAATTTCGCCGAGATGGCAAAAAAATACAGTGAAGACGGTAGTAAATCTAAAGGTGGAGATTTAGGCGAATTTGATAAAGATGTAAGTTTTGTGGCTCCATTTAAAGAAGCAGCCCTTACGTTACCTGTAGGTAAAGTTTCTGAACCAATAAAAACACGATTCGGTTACCACTTAATTAAAGTGACTGGCAAAACTCCAGGTGGAGTAAAGCCACTTGATGAGGTTAAAAACGATATCGCTAAGCAGTTTATTTCTGATAAAAAAGTTCAAGCTGATATGGAAAGCCTTTCTAGTGGTGAGTCTGGTGTTGATATGGACGCTATAAATAAAATTAAAGATAAATATAAAGTGAAATGGCAGAGTACAGGCCTTTTTAGTCTTGAGCAAAAAAATATTCCAAAGCTTGGTGATAGAGATAAAATCTGGGATGCCATCTCAGAGCTAATTGGCAAAGCTGAAACTAAGTTAATAGAGTCTGATGGTAAGTACTATGTAGTAAAGCTAAAAGATACGAAGTTTGAGCCTATTAAAAACAGTGATTTAGAAAATCAACTTACCCAATTATCGCAAAGCAGAGCTGGTGATGCCGTGCAGTCATTTATAGACTCTGAGGCTAAGAACGCTAGGATTGAAAGAAACTTAAAAGCCATTGTTAATTAGTTTTGACCTAATAGTTTTCTAAATTCTAAATAAACAAAAAAGTGTTTCAGTTTGAAACACTTTTTTTTCTTCTAAAAGAAGCGCAATTTATTTTACAAAATACAGGACTTTGGGCTTAAGTTTTACAACTTTGGTCCGATAAATAATTTATAAAAGAGGTCCGTATTGTGATAAAAAAGCTAGTATTAATTTCTTCATCTGTATTATTGTTTTCTGCAAATTCATATGCGCAGGAGTATGTGCCAGGTGAAGTGATAGTTAAAATGAGAAATACGGGCAATTCAGCCAGTACACATAGGTTTCGTCAAAAAGCAGAAGCTGAAAATGGTATGGAACTCAAACAAGCCTTCAAAGAAATGAAAGTTTACCACTACAAAATTGGCGAACAAGATTCAGTTGAAAGTGCAATCAGTAATTTAGAGCAAGATCCAGATGTAGAGTTTGTTGAACCTAACTATATAGTACATAAAGCAACTGCGTTTGATAATAATGTCGAAAAAGTAAGTCCTGAGCAAATAGAACATATGAAAGATAATGAATTAAAAGCCGAGGCAGATGCCGCAGGCCTTCCTATTTTAAATTCAGGTAGAGATTCTTATAATAATAGAAATGTAAATAAAAAGGTAGGAACTTTGTCTGCCTATGTACCTGTAGTTGCTGTGATTGATACAGGTCTTGATATTAATCATGATGTATTTGTTGATAGTGGCGCTATTTGGGTAAACTCCGCTGAAGTTGCTGGCAACGGAATTGACGATGATGGTAACGGCTATATTGATGATGTAAATGGATGGAACTATATTACTAACAGTGGTTTTATGCATGATGACGAAGGTCATGGAACTCATGTTTCTGGAATTGTATTAAAAGCAGGTATGGATATTTTTACTGAGCCATATGAAGCTTCACCTATGAAAATTATGCCGTTAAAGTTTTTAGATCACACTGGTAGTGGGTCAACTTCAGCTGCGATCGCTGCAATTTACTACGCAGTTAATAACGGTGCCAATGTAATTAATAATTCATGGGGTGGGTCGGGTTACAGTGAGTCTCTGCACGCAGCTGTTGCCTATAGTTATGAAAATGGTGTGGCATTTACTGCTGCAGCTGGAAATGCCGGAGCTAATAATGATGGGGCTCCTCTTTATCCAGCAAGTTACAATGTGCCACATGTAATGTCTATTGCAGCAACAACATCACTTGATGATTTAGCCTCATTTTCAAATTTTGGTAAAGTAACTGTTGATCTAGGAAGTCCTGGTTTATTTATCATGAGTACTTGGCCTTGTTCAGGTGGTAGTTGTGGTCATAGTTCCTCTTCAGGAACAAGTATGGCAGCTCCTCTTGTTGCCGGAATTGCTGCCATGATGTTAATTGAAGCTCCTACAATGTTAGGCTATCAAATAAAAAGTATACTATTTGATGAAGCCGATTATATATCAAGCTTAACTAATAAAATTGCTACTGATAGTCGAATTAATGGTTCGTCTTCTGTTAACTTTTCTAAAACAGCTGTAATTGATACCGAGCAACCTGAATATACATTTGTTCCTTTAAGGTCACTGTCTAGCTCTGAATCAGTTGGTGGCTGTGGCTTAGTTAAAAAAATGTACGAAAGTAAAAAACCACCACAAGTTGGCCGAGGTGGGGCAAGATCTCCTATAGGTATTTCTTGGTCCTTACTAATAATTATAAGTATATTTGCTGCTCCATTTGTTGTTGCCAGTGTTATGCGCTCGCAAAGTACTCAAGCAGAGCAGACCGAAAACAGAAGAAAGCATGAGAGATTTAGTATTGAATCGAGTGTTTCATTAAATGTGAATGGTGAAAAAGTAAAAGGTTCAATCAGTTGTATCTCAGCCGGTGGTGTACAGATCTCAACAGGCGCTTTACTTGAAAAAGGTGGAGTGGTTAAGATGGTTATTAGTAGCCCAGATGGCAGTGAACAAATAGAAGTTGCTGGACAAATTGTTTGGGAAAAAGATAAAGAGTCTTATGGTGTACAATTTAAAAATGTACAAGATGCTGTGAGTTCCCAGATTAACACATGGACTGAAACTTTAGAGCCTGAAACCAACGAATCGTAGTTTTTTAAACGGCTTCAGTATTAAAGCCCTAATTGAATTATTATTGCCCGTGCTCAGACAGCCAAAAATACAAAAACCACTTCCTGGGAAGTGGTTTTTTTAATTTTCGGAACTGCGCGCGGACAATAATAATTCAATTAGGACTTTAAAGAAGCAAAAACTGTGTTAGCCCGAAATCAGCGTAAGCTGATGTTAGGGCGATATACAAAAGTTTTTAACTCGTTACGCATCCGTCCTAATTGGACGGTGCGGAACCAGTTAAAGTTCATTTCCGAAATCAGCGTAAGCTGATGTTAGGGCGATATACAAAAGTTTTTAACTTGTTACGCATCTGTCCTGATAGGACGGTGCGGAACCAGTTAAAGTTCATTCCCATAATAATGCGAAGGTTTTTATAGAGTTTGTTTTTCTGAGGTGTAGCCGAAGAATATTCTTTGTGTTTAGCAAGTAATATGCTTAGCTACTCAGCTAACCACGCCTTCGAGATTTAGCCTAAACTCTGAGATAGAGTATATATTACTCGCGCGCAGTTAGCCCGAAATCAGCGTAAGCTGATGTTAGGGCGATATACAAAAGTTTTTAACTTGTTACGCATCCGTCCTAATTGGACGGTGCGGAACCAGTTAAAGTTCCTTATGCACTGAAAACGAGAATTATTTTCGCTTTGCTGAAAAATAGAAGGGGAATTGAACTTCGGCGATTCTTTTGTTGTTTGATTTTGGAAAGCTCCAGCTTCTAATTTTTTTGTCTAAACAATTACTCACATATTTATCGATGGTTTTAACTGTTTTAACATGGGTGGCTCTGCCATCAGGGTGAACATTCCATTTCATTACTACTTCACCGTAAGCTCTGAAGCCTTCGGCTAAATAACTTTGGTAGCAGTTATTAATGTCTTGTCTGTTTTGCTTTAAAGTCTGGTGCACCTGTTTATTGGTAACTGTGAGTTCAGGCTTGGAGTTTGAAATAAGGGGTAGTGTAATGATGAGTATGTATATAATAGTTTTCATTGATATAGTCTATTAAGAGCCCACCAATATGTAAATGTATTTTTTAGGCTCTAAAGTCTTAAGACCTAGGTACAGATTTATATAAACTGGACATTTTTTCCGGGACTTTGTCCTTGCGGGGGGAGCTACCTACTAGATATAGCTAATCAATTTTGTTAATATTATTCATATTGGTTTATTCTGTGCTAAATAGGTTAGTCTATTTATTATTATTTATTTCTTTTATGCTATGTATGCCCATGGGTTGTGGTGGTGGTTTTAGCCCCAATAACAGTGGTTCTGGCGGCGGTGGCTCCACTGGGGTTACACGGTCTTGGGGTTTTGATTTTCCAGCTGACTATACATTCAATAGCTCACAGGTTGAAGTGGCTGGTAGTGCAGCTAAAATTAAGCGAGTCAATTATACAGTAGATACTCAAACAGAATTTGATACAGGAACCTATGTTGGTACTAATTATACTGGTGGTTTTTTAAGCTTAGTTCCGGCCAGTGCAACAAATGAGTTGAATGCAGCCGCTACTCCCAAATTTGCCGACTTAGTAGCCTACTGGAAGTTTGAGGGAGATTTTGTAGATAGCTCGGTCGAGACTAATAACGGTACAGTGATGGGAGATGCCGCCAATGATACCGTTTCATTTAAAGTGGGTAGTGAAAGCTTAGTTTTAGATGGTGCTGGTGACTATGTAGTAGTTGCTGATGATGATAGTCTGGATGCTGATCTTAGTACAAATATGACCCTTGCCCTATGGATAAAACATAATGCTGATGGAGTAACAGATCGAGTTATCACAAAAGAATGTAGTGATGGAGGCGTAACTGAATCTTCTTATTTCATATCAATAAATCCAACAGGAGTGTTAAGTTTCTCATTATCTATAAATGGAACAAGCTTCTCTTCTGTAACAACTACAAGTGCTCGTAAAGTCGGTCAGTGGACCCATGTCGTCGGAAATTATGATGGTGCAGAAATGAAAATTTTTATGAACGGCAAACTAGAGGCAACAACAGCTAGGACAGGAACAATATTTAATGGCACCACAGATTTATTAATTGGTGGTAGACGAACAGGGGGGGGGTGCTCCTCTGCGGGGGTATTGTTTGAAGGTAATATTGATGACGTAGCAATCTGGAAAGCTACATTAACTGATGATGAAATTTCAATGGTGTATAATCAGCAAAAGCAAAAGTACTTTGGATTTTTCGACTCTGAAATATTAAATTCTGGAACTCCCTCATCACCTTGGCCGACCATTGAATGGACGGCCAGTTTGCCTCTGTTAAAAGAACTTACAGGGGATGTAAATAATGATGGCATCGCCGACAGTGAGAGCTCCACTGTAAATTACTATATGGACTTAGTGGGCTCAAGTGGTTCAACTTCAGATAACAACTTAATGAACTCTTTAGTTTTACTGTATAGGTTTAATGGTGCTGCCGACTACACTGGTGTTGCTGACGAAGTAACAGACTATGCTCGTAATACTGTACTTTTAGATAATAGTGGTGTGGCTGTAGGTGGAAATATTAGCCCCGCTGATGGAATGTTCAACCAGGGGAGATTGTTTGATGGTTCTGGGAAAAGTATATCTGTAACTTCTTTTAATACAAACCCTGATTTTACCGAAGATAAAGCCTTCTCTTTTTGGTTGAAACTTGATCCGGAGCAAGCTGATGTCACAGGCACAACTAATACAATTTTAATTGATGGGGATGGCACAAGAAATTTAAAAGTGGGAGTTCACAACCAAACGGCACTGGCTCCCGATATTGGCAAGTTATTCGTTGAGGCCACTGACGGAGCTTCAACACCTGTGGCAACAAGTAGTAAGCTTATCAATGATGGCGAATTTCACCATATTTTAATTTCTCAAAAAGGTGGAAATTTAAGAATATTTATTGATGGAGATCTTGATGGATCTGTTATTAATTCAACCACCGGCAGTTATGGTGGGGCTTATACGTTCAATATAAGTGCAGCTAGTGAAGGTTTTTCTGGTGTTATGGATGAGCTGGCTTACTGGGCTAGAGGTTTACATTATAATATAGGAGCTTCTAACTCTATGGAGGCAAAGCAGCTTTATTACAGAGGTACTAACCGAGTAAAAAGTCTTATTAAAACTTGTATAGACGCTGCTTGTAATTGTCGAGATTTCGGTCCGGGTGGGAACACAACTGATTGTGATGGCGATACTATTTTAAACACAGTTGATGATGATGATACTTTTTTTGCAAATTGGTTAGGCCCTGACGGGACAGGGAGTACTGCTTTTTCAGAACTTCATAATAATACTAGCATAAATGCAAGTGGTGAAGCCGATGGCGAAGTAAACAGAGTGTCAGCATCACTGACCTTTGCTGACTTTGCTGGGGCTGGTTTGAGTGTGCCCGATAATCAGTATGTGCAGTTTAGAACAATTTTAGAATCAAACGAACAAAGTACATTTTGTGCTATGGGGCCATGTTTACCAAAAGTGAATTCGGTGTCACTGGGCTCAACAAACTTTTTTGGCGGAGTGATCGAAATAAATAATACAGTTGGCTTTACTTATACAAGCCAGATAAAGTCTGTGACTTTAGATGAGGTTGGTGGTGCCAACTGTAGCTTTAATTATCAAGTATCTAATAATAATGGCATCACCTGGTATTATAACAATGCGGGAACTTGGACAGTGGCGACTCTGGCAGCTCATGTAACTAGTTCGGCAGACTTAATTACTCATATTCCCACCTTCCATTCTCAGGTGGGTACTGGCTTATTTAAATTTAAACTATTTATGCAATCCTTAGATTTAACAACAAACTGTAATTTAAATAGATTTGATATTAATTTTTAATTTCCCTGTTGTTCGTAAGCTGTAGAGGTAAAAGTATTTGAAGATTAAAGTGCTGTCATGGCAAATATATTTAGTATTAATTATTTTACTTTCAGCGACCAGTTGTGGTGGCCCTTTGGGTACAGCAAGTGGGACAAAAGATGAAAGCAGTGGAGGTAGTAATGATATTACTCTTTCCTGGGACTTTTCAAGCTCATCAAACTATACATTTTTTAACAATGAAATAGAATTCACAGGAACAGCAGCGCAAATAAAAACGGTTCCACTTAACTATACCACCTCCACAAGTTTTAATGCCGGAACTTTATCTGAGCTAGAACACTCAAGCGGGGTGTTGAAAATAAAGTCAGACGCAGAAACTGAACTATCATCTGAATGGACACCACATTGGCCCTATTTAACAGGGTACTGGCAGGCAGATACTGATTGGAATGATACAAGTACTTTTGGCAACGACGGAACTGCAGTGGGCGGTACTGTAATTGATACAGCAATAAAAAAAGTGGGTCTTGGTAGTGGTTCATTTGATGGGTTAGATGATATTGTTACTGTGCCTGATAATGACGGTTTAGATTTAACCATTCAAAATTCAATGACTTTTGCTTTTTGGGTAAAGTTTGACTCCAGCACTGAAGGTGTATTTTCGCGTATAATAGCTAAGGCTTGTCATGATGGGACAGATTTTACGAACTCAAGTTATACAATAGACAAAACTGTATTAAATGAAGTTAGGTTTAGAGCCTCAAGTGATGGAACTGCACTCACGAGTATATTATCCAGCCCAGTACGCTCTGATCTTTGGAATCACTTTTTAATCACCTATGATGGAAATAATTTAAAAATGTACTCTAATGGTAAGTTAGATGCAACTATGGCATTTACTGGCCCCATTTATAACGGAACAAATGAGTTAGTTTTTGGTGCCAGAAATGATGGTGTTGGTTGTACTGTTAAAACCCAATTCACAAAAGCACATTTAGATGAAATCGCAATTTGGTCAAGAATTTATACTGGGGACGAAGTTTCATTATTATATAATCGTCAAAAGCAAAAATTTTCTGGGCACTATGATTCACCAGTGATAGATACTGGAGTGGTTTCCGGGTTTACTTGGGATGAACTATCCTGGGTGACCTCATTGCCATTTGCCAAAGAAATGCC
>Ga0209187_1003644_pt1 | contig 12585 bp, 15 predicted proteins | sample BantaG_FD_187430 | JGI IMG/M metagenome (GOLD analysis project Ga0209187, IMG submission 187430) | Marine algal microbial communities from Bantry Bay, Ireland - BantryBay_4 metaG (SPAdes) (version 2) | ecosystem: Host-associated > Algae > Red algae > Unclassified | place: Bantry Bay, Ireland... | reverse complement strand
GCCTGATATCCCCCAGGCCGCCTCAGCCGCAGGGCCTTCCCAGGCACCCCCAATGGCGCGGCCGACAAGGCCCGCACGGCACCTCCCAGGGCAGCTCCCGCACCTCCGGAGGGCGCCCACAGCCTCAAACTCCAGGCGCCGCTCCCCACACAAATCTCCCCCGGAGCTCAACCCCTAATGGGTTCCCCGATGAAAGATCTACAATCAAGTACATGCAGTGTCACCACACAAAAACAAATACAAAGACTTACGACTTACGCAAGGGCCAATTGTCCCTGGGGGACTGCGGAAGTACACTTCACAGTTGACAAACAGGCGATCCGCCCATCGTGACGTCCGGTGCGACCGTGCCGCGGAGTTACCGCACGGCGACGCGCCCTGCGCCAGCACCAAGGGACCTGGACCGCGGGGCGTCGCCCCACCGGCGACGCACCCTTCGCCACGAACGGTGAACCACCACCGCGGGGGCGTCGCCTCAGTGGCGACACGCCCTCCGTCACGACTGGTGCACCAGCACCGCGGGGGAGTCGCCCCACTGGCGACGCGCCCTCCGCCACGACTGTTGCGCCAGCACGGCGGGGGCGTCGCCCCACCGGCGACGCGTCCTTCGCCACGTGCGGCGCAACAGCGCCGCGGGGGCGTCGCCCTAACGGCGACACGCCCGCTGCGGAACCGGTAAGCGGCGGCCTCGAGTGTGCCCCACCGGCGAGGCACCATTCGCCACGACCGGTGCACCTGCACTGCGGGGGCGTCGTCCCACCGGCGACGCGTCCTCCGCCAAGACCGATGTACCTGGACCGCGGGGCGTCGCCCCACCGGCGACGCGCCCTCCGCCACGAACGGTGTACCAGCATCGCGGGGGAGTCGCCCCACTGGCGACACGCCCTCCGTCACGACTGGTGCACCAGGACCGCGGGGGACTCGCCCCATTGGCGACACGCCCTTCGCCACGACTGGTGCGCCAGCACTGCTGGGGCGTGGCCCCACCGGCGACGCGCTTTCCGCCACTTGTGGTGCGACAGCACCGTGGGGGCGTCACCCTCTTGGGGAAACGCCTACCGCGAACCGGTGGGTGCCAATGCCGGGATGTGTCCAACCGGCGACGCGCCGTCCGCCAGTACCGAGGTACCTGGACCGCGGGGTGTCGCCCCACCGGCGACGCGCCCGTCGCCACGAACGGTGCACAAGCACCGCGGGGGCGTCGCCCCATTATTGATACGCCCTGAGTAACGACCGGTGCGCCCGCACCGCGGGGGGGTTGCCACACTGGCGACACGCCCTCAACCACGACGGGGGTGCCAGCACTGCGGGGGCGTCGCCTAACTGGCGACACGCCCTCCACCACGACTGGTGCGCCAGCACTGCGGGGGCGTCGCCCCACCGGCGACGCGCCCTCCGCCACGACCAGTGCACCTGCACCGCGGTGGCGTCACCCCACCGGCGACGCGCCCCCCGCGACGACTGTTGCACCAGCATCGCGTGGGCGTCGCCCCACCGGCGACACGCCCTCAGAGGTGCGAGCCGCTCGGCAGGGCGGTGGCCGCCGGGTGCTCGGGCGCTCCCTCGACCGAGGGTGCGAGCGTGGCATCGGCCGCGGCGGCTGCAGCGTCGTCCTCGGTCACGCCCGGGGGCCGGTCGGCGGCCGTGTGAAGGAGCCCCCGGCGGCTCGCGCGGCGCAGATTCATCCGCAGGGTCTCGTGGGGTGCAAAGAAGGCGTCCTCCAACGTGGCATCCTCGTACCCGCTCCAGGTCACCTTGACCAAGAGGGGGCCATCCTTGCCGACGGCGTGGTCCAGGATCTGGTCAATATGGTACGTGTGCCCATCGGGGCTAGGCCCATGGGGCCAAACCGTCGCGTCCAATGCAGGGTGCAGTGGTGCCTCGGCCGCGGGCCCCGACGGGGCGCGCACGAGGTGGACGATGTTCTCCCGGCGGTGTTCGCCCTTGATGCCGAGCACCGCGGTTGGTCCCTCGATGCGGACGACGCGGAAGGGGCCTTGGGCCCGATGGCCGAGCTTTCTGCCCTTGTAGTCGTGGTGCCGCTAGAAGGCGGACCCGCCGACTTCCAGTCCGGACGGTTGGGGCCGGATGCGCGCGTCATGGTTGCGCTTGTACCGCTGCTGGGCGGCCGTGAGAACCTCCCTGATCCGTGGAATCAGGCGTACTATCCGCGCCAGGAAGGCGGCCTTCTCTTTCTTTTCGGCGTGGGAGCCCCGCTGCGCCGTCTCTGGATACCGACTCTTTTGCGTGAGGCCCTTGATGGACCAACTGGCAACCCCCAACGGGTTGACGAGCTCCAACGGGGCGACCTTGGTCGCCGCATGCGGCTGTGTGTTGTAGGCCAACGTAAGAGCCAGTAAAAGCTGGTCCCACGTGGAGGGGTGCTCCACGACGTAGTGGTCGAGGATGCGGCCCATTCTCCGGCTGAACCGCTCCGCTTGCTCGTTGTTCTGTGGTCGCGACGGTGTGGTCACCTTGGCCTCGACGGACAACAGGTTGCACACCTGCTGCCAAAACTGCGCGGTGAACTGGGGTCCGCCATCCGACAGGACCCGAGCTGGTGGGCCGTAGACCCCGATCCAGTAGTCCAGGAGGACGGAGGCACAGTCCACGGCGCGGGTCTGACCCATCGGGATCGCGCGTACCAGCTTGGATAACCGGTCAGTGATGACCATGATGTACTCGTGGCCGGCAGCCGTCTTGGCCAGCGTCCCGAACAAGTCCGATTCGATGTCGTGGAAGGGCAGCGTGGCCCGAAAGAGTTGCAGCGCGGCGGCCGCCTGAAGGGGGCGTGATGAAACGCAGTGGGGATAGGGGTTGGGGGACCACGGTGAAGTAGTTGAGCGGCTTGAGCTTGTGTGTGTGTGTGCGAACGTGAATTGTTGGTTGTCCCAAGGTTTGCCCGCCTCTCCGAACCGAGAGCACCTCTCAAATAGTCCCGACCGGCCCAACTGCTTCCCCCTCTCGCGCCCACACCGACGCCCACGCCCTCGCACTAAATCGAATTTCTCACAAAATCAAAAGCCACTAGAGCAAAGCGAAGGTCAAATCCAAAACACGCCAAAAGTAACGCCCCAAGAAGACTCAACACAAATGTGTGCAACTTGACCACGTCTTGCAAATGTACCATCTGCGGTACCATAGGGGTTACCGACCATCATCCACCCGCGAACCGCCGGTGAAGTCGGCGACGAGCATCACAGTCCAACTCATCGTGGTGTGAGCCATCATGTGGCCTTCTGACGGAGCAACAACTTACGGCGAGCACGGGCGACCCCTCGCGTTGAGCCTGCGTGGTCGAGGAAAACTGCATGTGGGGCGGGTGCGCGGGTCACCTGAATACGTGGTGTCCGTCTGCGTCTATTGCGGTCAACCTGTCGTTCGTCAATGAGTCAGCTGCGGCCGCCACCCCACTGCCACGGCTCGTCAGGCCGAATGTCAGCCGCCAGCCGCGTGAGATGTGCCCTACTTAGAGAACGGTGTGTCTGCGCGAGCGCGGCGCTGGATGGCCCTGTGTTCGGACTATGTGTTGCGTGAGGTGCTCCACTGTGCAGGACGTAGGGCATTGACGCCTGCGTGCGTGGGTGGCCGCGTGAGGCCAAAACGTGAGCGGTGGGGCCATGCGTTCCCGATACCAACAGTGTCTGCCAAGACTGTGACAGAAGAGGTGGCTTTTGGGAGCGTGCTTGAGTGCTTTCGCGTTGGTGAGACAGCCACGGAATACCCAATCAGATGTTGCGTTGCCCAATTGTTTGACGTCAGCCATCGGCTGACTGAGATCTGACCAGTATCTCGTAACAGCTTGGGCGGCCGGACACCTGTTCACCTGCGCCATCCGTGATGGCGGTGGGTCATTGAGGATCTTAAGGTACCTGGCGAGATCCGGGCATGCAGCCACCTGTCTGGAGCGACACCGATTGGATGAAACAGGATTTTTGGGTCCACCGGCGAGGGCGGCGCCGACGTGCTCGTCGTTTAAAGACGGTGGTCCGAAGTGTGAACCACGCCAGGACGTCAGAGCGCGGCTCCTCGGGACCAGCAACCTACACAATCACGAAAGTCTCGCCAGGGTGCGCCCGCCCACTGCCGTGGCTGACCAGTCGAGAGCGCTCAGGTTGGCCCGTCCACGCGGTCATGATGTACTGTGAGACATAGGCTGCAGGAACAGTGACAGCCGCAGCGTAGCGGCCGCCTGCCCGGTGCCCGCGCAGACATTTTGAGCGTCACCCATCCCCACGGCGGCCTGCGACGTGACCGCTGCGCGTGTTTCGGATATATCCGTCTGGGCGCCTCTGGAGTGAGCCATCTTGTGTGACGGACCTCAGTTTGTAGAGGGTATGCGGACGGACGTCGGCGATCACACATTTCTCAGTTCCATCGACCGACGGACTCCGCCGCCACAACGTGCGCGCGCGCATGTTGCCGCGGCGGACCTCGCACGCAACCCCGCGCACAGTTCTCCCGCTCCACCCCAACATGGACTGCCCCCCTCCCCCCCCGCCGCAGCCACTGCCTTCGCCGAGGCGTCCGCACTGGTGTTATGGGCCTCCTCTGCCCTATGTCAGGAGGACGAAGCCGCGGCGCGGGCTGCGTCAGCTGTGCGTCATGTGCCGGCGGGCGCAGGACATTGGCCTGCACCACCATCTGTGCCCGCCCGATTGCCTTAACCCGTGGTCGGCGGCGGCCGTGTCGCGGGTTGTGCGGCCAAAGACGCAGGCGGGTCGGTCTTTCCCGACTCACGCGTCGAGCGTAGCGCCTTTGCGGACGCTGTCGCCGCCTCAGCGGCCTCTGCGGCCGCCGGTGCGGCCGCTGCAGCTGCAGCGACCGCTGCACGCTGGGCAACCAGTTGCGCACCGACCGCTCCTGGACCAAGAGCCTCGACATGTGCACGAGCCACTGGCCCCTCCTAACACATCTCTTGCTCGGTTGGGCTCGGCGTGCGGCCCTTCACGCGCCTCGCACACTCGGTGGAGCTTTTCCCGCCCAGTGTACTCCCCACCACGTGCCTCCCCCCCACGGTGGACCTCCCCTCACGCGCCCTACCATCCCTCTAGCGCTTCCTACACTCGGTGAGAATCCCGACGCCCCTCACACCCCCTCCCTCGTTTTTTCCACTCTCGGCAGGGCTCTCCCCGCCGCGGTCTCGGTCCCTCTCGAACGTCTGCGCCGCGGTCGGGTCCCCCTCCCGCGGAGTACGCCCTTCCAGACCATTTGCCCCGTTGTTGGGGCTCGCCCCGTCCGCCGTACGGGGAGGTTCTTCACAAAGAGGCGACGTATTACGGGAGGCCCCCGCCCCGCTTGCCCAATGTGTTTCACCGTCAAGAGGCAGCGCGGGCGGACGGGCCGCCGCCGCAGCGGCCGCAGCCGCCGTGGCAGCCAAGAGATTGGCGGCCGCTGGAGCAGCGCCAGCGGCCAATGACACCTCCGCCAGCCAGGCCGGTGACTTCGCCCGGGGCACGCCTGCAGAACGAGGACCACCGAGCGACGACCCCTTCGAGGCCGCACGTCGCGGCAGGCCCGTGACTTCCCATGTCACAACCCTCCGAGCCACCTGCAGCACGTGCGGCGCGGCCGCCGGTGGAGGCGGCCGCAGGGATGTCTCCGACGCCTCCGCCACACCAGGAGATCCCGACGCCGTCGCCATCAGCGGAGCCGAGCTCAGACGCCCACGAGACGGGGCAAATGCGACGGACACCGACGGTGCGCACGGACTTCGTCGGTTCGCTGCTGGCACAGCTCGCGAGCTCTGCTGCAGCGTCCCCGTCGGCAGAGGACGAAAAGGCGGCCTCGTCCGCGCAATGACGGCAGCAATGGATTCAGCAGAACCAACAGCCCCCGCATCCGACGAACGACGATGCCGACAAGGAGGAGGCCGACACGCTCTGCCCCCCGTCGTCGGACGCGTAGTCCGTGGTGCTTTGGCCTCCCCTGCGGAGGCCTCCAGTGATGTGGATGGCGCGGCGGCCGCAAACGCGGCCGCTGCGTCACCCAACTCCCGGAAAGAATCGGCTTCAATGGCAGCGATGGAGGCGGATGCCTCTCGGCGGGCGAGTGAGGCGCTAGAAATCGTCGGGCCCGTGCCCAAGAAGAGCAGCAGCTGCAGAATGATGTGGACGGCGGTTGAGGCGCTCTGCGTTGGTAACGGTTGGGGGCAGACGACGACAGATCCTGTGCTCGGGACCTGTCAGGGTATGGAGGCCTTCTACATCGAGATGGTCGTCAACATCCGAGTTTTACTGATCAAGGCCGACCTCCCCGAGTTGGACAAGCGCCTGGAGCGGTCGGACACGCGCATTGAGCCCATGTTCCGCTCCGAAATCACTAACGCCGTCCACCTGCTCAATGCATGCCTCATCTCCGCGCATCAGCATGAATTGACGGGGTCGCCGACGGACACAGACATGTACATGGCCGCCGTGGGGCTGTACAACAACAAGGACCCTTACGCCGGCGTGTGCCGGGGGGAGGCGGCCACGCAGTGCCTTTTCCACCTGTTGTGGACCAACCTGCGTCACGTTCCCAAGTTCAGCCTGGAGAAGTCCATCAATACCCTCAAGAAGATGCGGTACACGGCCTATGGGAATCCTGGCTTGACAGCAAGGGACGACAAGGAGACAGCCAGCGGCGGCCGCAAACGGCCGCCATCGGCCGCTGGTTTGACTAACCTGCCTGTAGGTACCAAGGCTGCCAAAGCAGCAATGCGCCGGAATGCAAGAGAGGCGGCGGAGCACGCTCGGGTATCCGCCGCTCTCATCGATGCGTCGGCTTCGCTCGCCAAGTCGTCAGCTGAGTGCAACTCTATGATGCGGGACCAATATGACGAGGCCTTTTGGTCACAGCATCACGTTCGAGCCACACGAGAAGAAGAGGCATTGGTACGGGGGCAGCTCCAGCGGCGGTTGCGGCTTACGGACGCGGCCGCCGGCGGGGCGTCCGCGAAAGAGAACGAAGATCAAGTCAAGGACGTCGAGGTCGTCGATTCGCCCCGGCGGGACGTATCAGACGAGCCGACGCCCGGTCGTGCTGCTTCTGCGGCTGCTGATGCAGCCTCGCTCAAGGCCGCCATAGAAGCCTCTTGACGGAGCGGGGGGTATGACGTGGCCAAGACGGTCGCTGAGCGTCCGTTTCGAGCTCGAGCGGCCGCTGGTAACGCGAAGACCCGTCCAACTCGTGGCGGCCGCCCAAGCGCCGCAACCGGTCCAACTTGTGGTGGCGTTGCGGACGCCGCACTTCCGAGCTCGCGGTGGTCGTCAATGAGCACGCGCGTGCATGACCCAGCTGTGGCGGCCGCAGTTGCAGCTGCTGTGGCCGCGACGCAGACCAGCGAAGTGAACGGCCGCCAGACCGGCGCGCGCCCCAAGTCCCAGACATCAACCTTGTTGGACTGTATTATGGAAGACACGTTTACCGTGGCGATGGTAGACGTGGGCGCGACACCATCCATGCGTGACAAGCAAGATTGATTGCCAAGCTACGAAACGGCGCGACACAAGGTAACGCAGGTCGTGCGCATCGACGACGCGCATGGCAAGGTGCGGCGACCGGGGCATATGGACAAGGCCCAAGACCAGGCGAAGCGCAAGCGTGCAGAAGCGGCTGCCTGCATGCGTCGTGAGGCGGCCGCGCACGCGGCCGACGGACGAACCACATCGGCGGCCGCATCCAATCCGGTGCACCATGGCGATGTATTTGCGTCCGACGTCATCGTTGTGGACGGGGATGACCACGGAAGCCAGACGCGTCGGGCAGCAGCACTCGACGCCTGCCCGGCGCCGAGAAACACGGCGTCCATGCGCACCCAGTATGTGGCATTCAACAAGACGCCGTCCCACGTGGCGACCATAACGCAAGAGGCAGTTGCTGCTCTCCGGCGCGCCAAGGACACAGCGCCTCAGGGCACCACGCCAATAAACCCTGACTTTGACGAGGAGGACGAGCTTCTGCGTCACGCGCGACGCCGCCGCACTGGCGCCGCGTCCTCGTCCTCATCGGCGCCAAGCCCCCCCTTCCCACCGCTGCCAGCGTGCTGTGAATCGGCGCCGCATACCGACCCGCACCATCAATGGCTCCTCACCTTCTTCCACTGAGGTCGCGTCAGGCTTTCAGGAGAGTGATAACCCTGACAACGACCTCGATGACATCTTTGGCAGCGGCACCGAGAAGTGCGTTCTCTTCTTTATGTGCTTCTGCGCTTGAGTGAGATTAGATGTACGACGGAAGGAAAGGTTTTTTTGCCATAACTGTTGTTTTGTTCTTCGAAACAGGTGTCGCCCATCTTTCAACGCGTAAATCTCGCCTCTCATAGTCAATGAACCGTCGGTATCTTTGCATGCGGCGCTACCGCCTGCTACGCCACCCACGCTGCACACCGTCACGCGGCTATCTCAGAACCGGCGGCCTCTCCATCGAGCGCGTGAAGAGCCGACCGACGGCCACGGCCGCCGCCGACCGCGCCCAAAGAGCGGCCGCCATCGCCATGGCGTGCGCCGTCCTCTCCTCGTCCTGCTCCAAATCGACCACAGCAGGTGGCCGCACAGCGGCGACTTTTACCGCCGAGCTACCATCGGACGCTGGTCAGGACGCCGCCTCCGATGCAGTCGAAGATGCAGCGGTCGCTGCTGCGGACAGTCCGTGACACGCCGCTGCTGGCACGGCCGCAGCGTCACCCGCCGGGAAGGTCGCTGCGCCGACCTCCGGCAAGGCCACCGGCACGGCCACAGCGGCGAGCTCGCCGACTGACACAGCGGCGGATGCGGCGGCGGGCTCAGCGGCGGGCGCGTCAAACCCCATGGCCGCGGGGGCGGCCGCCGGCACAGCTACGGCGCCAGCTGCCGGCGAGGCCGCCGGAACGGCCAAGTCGGCAACGTCCGGAAAGGCCGCCGGCACGGCCGCGGCGGCCGGCGCGGCATGGGCCTCGGAAGCACGCGCTGCGGCGGGCTCGGCGACAGGCGCGGCGGCGGGCTCGACAGCCCTCATGGCCGCGGCGGCGGCCGCCGGCACAGGTACGGCGCCAGCTGCTGGCAAGGCCTTTCGTAATATCCGAGGCGGCAACGTCCGGAAAGGCCGCCGGCACGGCCGCGGCGGCCGGCACTGCGGCGGGCTCGGCAGCACGCGCTGCGGTGGGCTCGGCAGCAGGCTCGGCAGCGAGCGCGACCGCTCGCACGGCTTCGGCGGCGGCCAGTGGCACGGCCAATGCGGTGGCCGGACCAGCACGCGCAAGAGGCAAAGCTGCTCCACCACCCGCGCCCTCCGCAGCCGCCCACGCGGCCACCGGCAGGGCCACTGTGTCGCCTTGCTGCGTCGAGGACGACACGGGCGCCACCTCGGCGGCGTCCAGCGAGAAACCCGACAGCCAACGCTTCGCCGGCAGCAGGGCGCGATACGCGGCGAGCAAAACGCTGCGTGATGGGGAAGGGGGAAGAGGTGGAGGCGGTGGGGCACTCGCCTTCTATATGCTGCCGTGCGGCCAGCCCATGCATCACGCGCACGGTGCGGCAGGGGAAGCCCAGTCAAAGCATTGCGGGCCACACGAGTGTCGCAGCGCAACGGATCTGGTGCTCACACATGCCAGCGCGAGGTGCGAGCTGATGCGGGCCTTAATACAAGCATCCGCACCACACAAATGCAGATCAGGGCCGCTACCGCGTGCTCACGCGGGTTTCTCTAAGCCGGGTCTGAGAAGTACTAGACATCCATCCAGCTTCCTAGCTCCTCATGCAGCCTGATAAGCCCGCATAAGGATCCGTCGGCGAATTTCGGTACAAATGGTGCTGACCTGACTGCGACGTACGCGACAAGCTTTCGCAGCTAGGGTCGTGCATCACGACACTTATCAAGCTGATTGGGCGATGCTTGCCCAATCACGGCCTTTGGAACAAGCGCTGACCATCACACCCCCGTTGACGGCACGGAATACTCACATAATTATTTTTCATCAGATGAGAGCAATAGTAGAGGATTTCACAGCACATTTCTCACGTGCCAATCAGGGCGCTGTACTGGTTACATTGAATTGTAAGTTCGGAAACAAGCTATTTACGACGCTATTGTGGCGGTCGGGGGTCTGACAGTTGGAAGGGGCGTGGCCCCTCAGCTGTGTACAGCACACCCCCGGGGGCCGTCTCAAAAAATCCCGATCCGGGCCAGCAAGGGAATGATCTGTCCAGATCTCGGGCAGATCGGATTCGGTCGGGGGCGAGGCTTTTCCCCAGTGGTTTTCCCAACCCCCCTACTACTTGTTTGAACTTTTCGCTTTGGAGGGAGTTTTCTGTTTGGCGCATTTAGGGTGGCTACTCTGACCACCGGCGTTCGGTTTGGGCGAAGTTTATTGACAGCGTGGACGCCGTCCCCGTCGCCGTTTGATAAAACCAACTGTGCTGTCGACAGCGATTCCTTCCTGGGCTTTGCCGTGATCCTCTCCTCCCGTTCGGGGAAGGCTGGGCTGTGGGTCGATTTCCGGGGCAGTTCCTTCGACGGACCGAACTGATCAAGAGGTCACTTCGGCCAGACGACGAACTAACGTGGCGGTGCTTAGAACCGCTACAGCTATGACACCCAATCATATTGGTGCGTGCAGGCCGTGGCACTGCATATTTACGACGCTATCACACCCAATCATATTGGTGCCTGCAGGGCGTGGCACTCGCGAGTGGCACTTGCGAAGGACGTGGGACTGCACGCGGCACACGCCCACTCGCGGCTTCGCTGATCTCTTGATGAGGATGTGACAAGGCCCGAGACACGGAGCCAAAGGACTGCTGGGCGGAAGCCAACGACAAGGGCGCTCGGAAACACGCGCCCTCGTGGACTGAGCATGTGAGCCGCACCCACGCTGGTGTGCTTTACGCATACAGAGGTCACGCACATCCGACGTTGCCCCGCAGGCACGGGGACGTGCCAATCGAAAAACGGACAGTTCTTGGCTTGGTGGCCCCTTGAGTCAATAGCGCGAGGAGGTCGCCGTTCAGCTCCTGCACTCCTAGTGTGCCCTCATTCCGATGGCGGTGGCGGTGCGCGCCATCGCGTTTGCTACCAGACCTTGCTTCGTGACCGCTTATGTTCTGAGTCGCCCTCGTTGTCGTGGGGAGGGACGCTACAATGGAAACAAACTCGCACACCAGCACGACGACACGGACTTCTGGCCGCTAGGAAGTCGGTCGCACTACCACGCGCAACGTGCAACCCGCACAAACAGGGTGCAAAGACATCTTTCCCTTTCTAAAACGAAGTACACGGGTCGCTTGCCGGAAAAAAAACCTCGCTTGTAGGAAAAAAACAAACCGCACAGCGGGAGAAAAAAAAACTTTACAAGCACCAAGACGAGCATCACCCTGTGTGGGGCAGCAGGAGCTGTTCGCGGTTGGGAAAGATATGCTCAGCCAAGTCGTCCCGCGACAGCTCCTGCTCATATTGGTCAAGGGCCTGCTGCCGCGCCTGAAATGACTGGAGCAGAATACCCTCTGCATTGACCGGATTGTTCACCAGAATACCAACAAGCTGCTCTTGGTCAGGGTCAGGGTCTTGCTCATGCATTCCGGCGGCCACTTCCCCTGCGGCCTCCGCCATGTGCGCCGCGCCGTCGTCAACGCCTTCGTTGGCCACGTCTGCGTACAGCCCCGCCGCTACGCGGCGCACGCTCACGTTGCCGTGACGATTCTGCTTGACCATGATGTTTTGCAGAATCGTGACCGCCCGCGCCGCTTGTCGGAGTTTCTCAACCGTGGTGAATCGTGCGGGGTGGAGCAACACGTTGAAGCGCCCCGTGAGGACTGCATAAAGGCGCTGAACATCTGTGCGTAGGGCTTCTTGTAGGCGATTATACGTGCGCTTCTTGGGCGTGTCGGCGTCAGGGTAGGGGGTGACGAAAGAGGCGTACCGCGGGTAGATTCTGTCGGCAATGTAGTACGCAATCGTGCGTGGGCGGGTGTTGACTGTAAACGTCATCGTTATGGCGGCCAGATGCCGGCAACGATGGCATGGTAGAGGGGTGACAGCTTGAGAACGTTGACGTCGTTGTTGCTGCCCGCCGCCCCAACGGTCACGTGCAATACGTATGTGTCCTCGTCGCGCAAAGTCGCGAGCACAACCGAGCGGTAGCCGTTGCGGTTCTGGTACTGGCCGTGCAGCGTTGTCGGGCACGAGCGCCACCGCCAATGCGAGCAATCGATTGAGCCCATACAGCCGGGCATTCCACGCGCCTTGTTCCGATCCAGGATGACGCGCAGCTCCGCGTCTGAGGGCGCGCGCAGGTAATAGGCGGCGTACTCCTCCACGACAAAGTCGATGAGCTTGTGGACGGCGATAGAGATGGTAGCCTTGCTCAATCGTACGTTCTCGTCCGCGCGGTCTTAGTGTTGGACTGTGATGCTCGTCGCCGACTCCACATGCGGTTAGCGGTTGGACGATGGTCGGTGACCCTTATGGTACCCCACATGGTACACTTGCAAGACGTGGTGAAGTTGCACACATTTGTGTTGGGTCATCTAGGGGCGTTACTTATGGCATGTTTTGGACTTGATTTTCGCTTTGCTGTAGTGGCTTTTGATTTGGTGAGTGATTCGATTTGGTGCGAGGGCGTGGGCGTCG
>Ga0209187_1003642_pt1 | contig 12590 bp, 16 predicted proteins | sample BantaG_FD_187430 | JGI IMG/M metagenome (GOLD analysis project Ga0209187, IMG submission 187430) | Marine algal microbial communities from Bantry Bay, Ireland - BantryBay_4 metaG (SPAdes) (version 2) | ecosystem: Host-associated > Algae > Red algae > Unclassified | place: Bantry Bay, Ireland... | reverse complement strand
GAACCAAGGGCCAATGGCAGAGAAAGCAACTCTTAACGGTCAAGGGCCAGAAATCTTCACAAGAGACAACTGGGATATTGATGGAATGGAAGTAAAAATTAGATATGACTTTGGTATGAGAATTACTGATCATAAGCAATTTTACAAAAACGCAGGACTTTAATAACTAATTAATAAGGAGAAATAATTATGAAAAATTTTGTACAGCCTGGACAGGTCATTACTATTACAGCAACTGGAGCTATTGAAAGCGGAAAAGCTTACAAGGTTGGAGAGCTTATTGGAATGGCTACAGGGGCTCTTTCAGCTGAGCAAGTTGCTGCTGGAGAAAATGAATACGAACTAGCACTTGGTGGAGTTTACGAGTTTAACGACGAAGATTCAGTTGCAGCAACTCAAGGTCTTTTAGTTGGATACGATTCAGCTAACAAAAAACTAGTTGCTTCAGGTTCTGGAGACTTCAACATTGGTCACGTTGTAAAAGTTACAACTGGCGGCGTTGCCCATGTTCTTTTAATCGGTGGCGGAGAGGCTTCAGGTTACTAGTAACTTAACAGGGGGTTAACGCCCTCTGTTTGCTTAAAAACTATGGTTGATTTCAGAAAAAGAACTGACGATATTTTAAGAACAAGCACTCGGGTTTTTGGAGAAGAGATTATTTTCTATCCAAAAACCGGAGGCGTTTTTAAAATTAAGGGAATTTTTGATAATGCTTACCAAGCGATTGATCCCGATACTCAAGAGGTCATAAGTGCGAATCAAGCAACCATTGGAATAAATTTAAATGACATTCCCAGTAACGAAATAATTAAAGGGGATCAATTTAAAGTGAGAAACATTCAATACAGAACGGTAGACTCACAAGAAGACGGTCAGGGTGGAACGACTGTTTTAATTCAAAAAATTAGGGAAGATGAGAAAGTTAGTCTTAGAAAATATCCAAGAAGCTTTGACCGATAAGGTCGTTGCCAAGGATTACATTTTTGTTAACAGGGGAGCTCAAGCAGAAATTAAAGAGTTACCAGTTGTTAATATAAACTCAGTTTCTGAGAACACTTCTGTTTTTAACGAAAGCCCTAGAACATACAGAAGACTTTTGATTTTAAATGTTGAATGTATAACCACCGGTTCAGACTTTAAAGAGTCGGATGCCATTTTAGAATCAATGGTAAAAACAACCGAACAAATAATTGAATCTAACGAGTACTTAAACGGTTTAGAAAGAACTACAATTTTAAACGACATAGATTACGATTTTTCAAGCGAGGGCCAGTCACCGGTTGCCGCAGCAGTTTTAACTTACAACTGCGAATACATTGAGTCGGCACAAGATTTTAATAAGGTTGCTTACGATGCCTTAATTAGTGTTAACTCAGATTGGAAAATAAAAGACAATACAACTGAAAACGAAATAGACGCAACTGACATTGTTGATAACTTAAATAAATAAGGGGAATAAAAAATGAGTGTAAAAATTAAGGTTAAGCCCTGTAAGGGATTTAGCCCTAAAAAGCCCGATGGTTCAAAGCTTGCTGAAGAGGGTGAGTTTGTTGTTCCAAGTACTTTTTGGGGAAGAAGAATTAGGTTTGGTGAAGTTGAAATTTGTGAAGACAAAAAAGCAAAACCAGCTCCTAAACCAGCTCCTAAAAAAGAAGTAAAAAAGAAAGAAGTAAAAAAAGAAACTAAGGCAATAAAGCCAAAGACTAAAAAAAAGGAGTCTAGAAAATGACAATTTCATTTAACGAAGTGCCTTCAAATATTCAAGAGCCGTTGTTTTATGCTGAGTTTGATAACTCTAAAGCGTCAACTGCGGGCTCTAGTGCCTTAGAAGTTTTAATGATTGGACAAAAACTTTCGGCTGGAACAGTTGAAAAACTTGTTCCAACAATTGTTACAAACAAAGAAACAGCTATTTCTGCTTTTGGAGCGGGCTCAATGCTTGCTAGAATGGCTGAGAAGTATTTAGACAATAATAGCTTTAATAAACTTGTTTGCGTTGCCCTTGATGATAATGATGCAGGGGTTGCAGCGACTGGTTCTTTTACCCTTGCTGGAACGGCCACAAAGGCAGGCGTTGTAAATTTTTACATTGGTGATAGAAAATATCAAGTTGCGGTTTCTTCAAGTGACTCAGCTTCTGATATTGCAGCCGCTTTAAATACAAAAATAAATGCTGACGAGTATAGAACAGTCGATTCTGTTGTTGATGGTTCGGTATCCGAGAAGCTTAATTTTACAGCAAGAAACAAGGGTGAGGTTTCAAATTCAATTGCTCTTGAAGCAAACTACAATGATGGCGAAGTTTATCCAGACGGAATTTCAGGAACTATCGTTGCTTTAAATTCAGGTGCTGCTAATCCAGCAATTGACGATGTTTTTACAGTTATTGGTGAAGATCAATATACTTTAATTTCTTGTCCTTACCTAGATACTACTAACTTAGTTTCTTTAGAAGCTGAGCTTGCAAGTAGATTTGGCCCTATTAGGCAAAATGATGGTTATGCAATTTTTGCTAAGAAAGACACTCTAAGTAATCTTTCAACTCTAGGAGACAGTAAGAACTCTCAGTTCACTACAATCATGGGCTACCAAGGTGGTCTTAATGATGAAGCTGAATGGAGTGCTGCTATTGTTGGAAAAGTAACTGCAGCGGCTCAAAATGACCCCGCTCAACCTTTTCAAACATTAACACTTACAGGTATTACAGCACCAAAAACAGTTGATCTTTTTAATATTAGTGAAAAAAATCTTTTACTTTTAGATGGGATTGCAACTTTTAATGTTTCACCAAATAACGATGTTTTAATTGGTCGTTTGGTTACAACTTTTAAAGAAAATTCTTTTGGCTCTCCTGATAATAGTTACATGGATTTAAACTCTCCATTAACTCTTTCTCTTTTAAGACAAGAGGTTAAATCGAAGATTGAAAGCAAGTACGAAAGGCATAAGCTTGGAAATGACGGACAGAATTTCGGAGCTGGCCAGAAAATCGTCACGCCTCGTGTTTTTAAATCTGAACTTGTAACACTTGCAATTGATTGGGTTAGAAGAGGATTAATTGAAGACATTGACGCTTTTAAAGAAGGTTTAATTGTTGAAAGAAATACGGCCAATAGAAATAGACTTGATGTTGTCTTGCCGCCTAACCTAGTAAATCAACTTAGAATTGTTGGTATGCAAATTCAATTTTTACTATAAGGAGATAATATTATGAGAGTCGGTGGAATAATTTTTGTTAAATACAATGGAGTTCAACTCAAGGCAAAGGGTTCTTGGGAATACAATATTGGTCAAGGTATGCGTGAAGCGGTTGTTGGGAGTGATGGAGTTCATGGTTATAAAGAACTTCCTCAAGTTCCTTTTATTTCAGGAACTGCGACTGACGATGCTGATCTTAATTTAAAAACACTTTTAAATATTTCAGACGCTACAGTTCAACTGGAACTTTCTAACGGAAAAATTGTTGTTTTAGAACAAGCTTTTTTTGCAGGCGAAGGAACGGCTTCAACTGAAGAGGGTGAAATCGCAGTAAGGTTTGAAGGCCTTAATGCTGAAGAAGTACTTTAGTTTTTAGAGGGGGCGCAAGTCGCTCCCTTTCATTTTTTGGGAGAAAGTAATGAAAGAACAAATGGCAATGAACTTAAGATATCCAATAAAAATTGGAACGCTCGAAGAAGTTAAGGTTTTAAACTTCCGAAGAATCAAAGGCAAAGACATTAGGGGTCTTGAATTTGGAGATTTAAACCAAGATAAAATTTTAGAATTAGCTGAAAAATTAACAAATCAAACGACATCATTTTTTGATGAGATGGATGCGGTTGATATTATTAGACTGGTAGAAATAGTGGGAAACTTATTCGCAGATTCCCAAAAGACTGGAAGCTAGCTTTAGGCTTACTCGCTAGGACTTTCCATTTTAGCGCACAAGAGTTAATGGACTTTGATTCAGAAGATTTATTTTTCTGGATGGAAAGAGCCAAAGAACAACTTAAAGAGGAACAATAATGGCTAAAAATTTAAAACTTTCGATTAGTGCAATAGATAACGCTTCTAATGTTATCAAGAAAGTTGGCCAGAACATGAACAAAGTCCAAGAGAGCCTCTCGAAGAGAAGCATAAAGCTTGGTAAAAGTTTAAGCACTAAATTAACATTACCTATTGTTGGTTTCGGAGCACTTGCAGTTAGAAAATTTGCTGGCGTTGAACAGGGAATCATTGACGTTCAGAAAACAACCGGACTTGCCTTCAAGGATATTAAGAAAGATACATTTGAATTATCCAAAGCTTTACCAGTTCCAATTGAGAAGCTTTTAGAAATATCAGGAGCGGCTGGACAACTAGGGGTCAAGGGTCGTGACAATATAAAGTCTTTTACAGAAGCTTTTGCAAAATTAGAGGTTGCTTCAAATGTTGCGGGTGAAGGTGGTGCGAAATCAATCGCTAGAATTTTATCAGTAACAGGAACAGCAATTAAAGACGTTGATAGGTTTTCAAGTACGCTTGTTGATCTTGGTAATAATGCAGAGGCTAGTGAGTCTGAAATATTAGGTGTTGCAAACAGGGTTGCCGGTGCGACAGCTCGTTTTGATCTTGGCGCAGTTAATGTTTTAGGGATTTCAACAGCATTAAAGTCATTAGGAAAAGAGGCTGAAAGTTCCGGCTCAGTAATGGGAAAATCCTTTAATGCCATTGACCAAGCAATTAGAAATGGTGGAAAAGAATTAACTCAATTGCAAGAAGTTACTCGAATGAGTGGCGCAGAGCTAAAGAAAGCCTTTAAGGAAGATGCGACAGGTGTTTTTAAATCCATGATTGATGGATTGTCTCGAATAGAAAAAAGCGGTGGTAACACAACTCAAGCGCTTTCAAATATGGGCTTAAGTGGTTTAAGAACTAATGATATTTTGGGAACTTTAATTAAGAAAAATGATGTTTTAGATAAAAACTTAAAAAGAAGTTCTAAGGCATGGAAAGACAATACTGCTTTAAACGCAGAATTCAATGCTCAAACAAAAACTTTAAATGCAACCTTTTCAAGAATTTCAAATGCATTTACAAGGCTGGCCACTGTTATTGGTATAAGATTAAAACCAGCGTTTGAAATACTAGCAAATAAATTAGAGGGAGTTATAAGTTTCTTTGAAAACAATGAGGGGCTCGCTTCTTTCACTCTTGCAATCGCTGGAATAGCGGCTGCCATAGGGCCTTTATTAATAGGCTTTGGAATGTTTATGAAAATAGGGGGTGTTTTGTTGAAGATACTACCTTTATTAAAACTCGGGTTCGCAGTTATTGGAACAGTTATATCAGCACTTCTTTCACCAATTGGGTTAGTTGTTGCAGCCGTTGCTGGAATGACCCTCGCTATCGTTGCAGCGGTTAAGCACTTCGATAAGATAAAGAAATTCACAGGTTTTGGTAAAAATGGTTTTTTTACAAATCTTTTTAGTGGCGACAAAAAAGAAAGTTCAGGAAGTTCTGTTTCGGTTGGAGCAAAGCAAGTTAAAAAACAGGCTGACAATAGAGAGTTCATGACTAGAACAAATAATGCAATGGTCACGATTGAAGGAAAAAATATTCCAGACGGAGTTTCTCTTAAGTCTCAATCAGATAATAATGACTTTTTTAAATTTAATAACGGCATGATGGGGGCTTTCTAATGAGCTGGAAAGATAACTTAAGACCATCAAGCTTTAGAGGGATATCTTTTTTTGTAGATACCTCAAGCATAACGACAGGAAGAAGAGTTGCAGTTCATGAATACCCTGATAGAGATAACCCCTTTCCCGAGGACTTAGGAAAAGTTTCGAGATCTTTTACAGTCGAAGCGCATATACTTGGTGACGATTACTTTGATACAAAGACGGCATTAATCGCAGCGTTTGAGCAAAAAGGAATTGGTGAGTTAGTTCACCCTTATTTTGGAACTCTAATTGTTCAAGCAGGCGCTTTTACTGTTAATGAAGATACTGGTCAAGGAAGAATTGCAGCAATTAGTATGCAGTTTTATGAAGCTGGAAATAATGCTTTCCCTTCAAATGTCGAAGATAAGAAATCAATAATTGAATCAAGATCAGCTTCAACTATAGAAGCAGCAAAAAGTGAGTTTGACTCTAAGTTCTCAATTGATGGTTTACCTGGCCACGCTGTTCAAACTTCACGAGATCAAATTACAAGCTTAACAGAGAAATTTACAAGCTCGACAAGTGGACTCGTTACGATTAGTGAAAGCGCAAGTAAGTTAGCTTTTGGTAACAGAAACTTAATAGCTGAAACAGATACTTTGTTACAGTCACCATCTGTTCTAAGCTCGAGAATAATAAGTTCATTTGGATTATTAGAAGACTCAATTCCTGATTTTAAATCAAAAGCCAAATCAATATCAAACTTTAGTGCCTTTGGTTCATCAGGAGAAGTCATAAGTGGTGATACGCCAACAAGAGTAAAGCAAAGAGAAAACCAAGAAACCTTCAACAACTTTATCAAGCAAGTTTCAATTGCTAAGAATGCTGAGTACTCAGCAAACACTGAATTTAGTTCACTGGCTGAAGCCAATGAAAAAAGAGAAGAGATTTCAGCCTTAATTGAAGAGCAAAAAGAATCAACAAGTAGTGATGATATTTTTCAAGAGATGCAGGCACTAAATGCAATTATAGTTAAAACAATCCCTGATATTGACAACGAACTGCCAAATATAGAAACAGTTGTTCCACGAAGAACAACAAACTCGCTGCTTGTAACTTATGATTTGTTTGAAAACTTAGAAAGTGAGCAGGATTTAATTGATAGAAACTCCATTAAAAATCCAGCTTTTATTGAACAAGGCGTTAGTCTTGAGGTAATTGATGTTAGAAAGAAGTAGCTCTGTCCAAATTAAAGGTGAGTTAGTTCCTGATGCAGTAACGCTTCTTGTCGATGGAAAGATATATGCGGGATGGGAAGACGTAAGCATAAGCAAAGAAATAAATTCACTTGCTAGTAGCTTTTCACTAAACCTAACAGATAGATGGAGGGTTGACCAAGAACCGATGAGCTTTAAAGTTGGCGACACCTGTGAAATATATATTGGCAAAAAGTCCGTTTTGTCTGGTTACATAGATACGCTCTCAAGATCAATTTCAGCTAACTCAAGAACTATACAGGTGTCAGGTAGGTCTAAGTCAGGAGATTTGGTTGATTGCTCTTACGATGGCAAAACAGAGTTTAAAAACTCAACGATGCAATCAATAACCGAAAAGATAATATCACCATTTGGAATAGCAGCTTCATTTATCTCTGATGGTGGTAGTTTTCCGAAGATAGACATTAAACAGGGTGAGTCAATTGCTGAAGTTATAGATCGCATGGCCAGACAGAAAGGATTACTTGTTTATGCTTCTGAAGATGGAGGGATAATATTTTCAAAAAAAGGAACTGAAAGATCTTCAAATGAGATAATTCAAGGGGTTAATCTTCTTTCAGGCTCAGTTTCGCACGACATAACAAATAGATTTTCAACTTACAAAGTTAAGGGTCAGACCTCTGGAACTGTTGGGACGGCTGAAAATGCAACTAAGAATACAGCAAGCTCGACTGATGAAGGTATTGAGAGATATAGACCAATGGTTATAATCGCAGAAAACTCTGTTAACCAAGCAGGGGCTTTAAATAGAGCCAATTACGAGTCAAGCTATAGAGCTGCAAAAGGTAGTTCTTACTCTGTCTCCGTTCAGGGCTGGTTTCAAGAAAATGGTGACCTATGGGATATAAACAAAACAACTGCTTTGAAATCTTCTTTTCTAGGTTACCAAGGAGATTTATTAATAAACTCTGTTACTTATTCAAAAAGCTCAAGTGGAACGATATGCTCAATGGAGTTAATTAGGCCAGACGCTTACTTATTTGAGCCAACTGTATCAAAAGCAAAAGACGTTTCAAAAATAGTTGGGGGCGTTGATGAAAAGTAACGACTTAGTTAGTTTTTTTAGAAAAGCAATCGCACCAATAAAGAGACAGGTTTCAACTTCTATCCTTAGAGGAATTATAAAGCTAACAAAAGAGGCTGCAAAGATTCAACAGATACAAGTTGAAAGCTTTGAAGATGATATTCGTGACGAGGTTGAAAAATTTCACAACTTTGGTTTTAAGTCTCACGCACCAACCGGCTCTGAATGCTTAATGTTTTCAGTTGCTGGCAATTCAGAGCACTTGATAGCAATTGGGAGTGAGCACCGAGAAACTCTAAAAGAGTTACCTGTTCTTGAAGAGGGTGACACTATAATTTACACTAAAGAAAAAAAATATCTTCACTTTAAAAAGAAAAACATTGAAATAAGTTTAGATAAAATAAAGATAGAAAATGATGACAACGAGTTAATATCTGTCTTGTCAGATCTTGTTGACCAGTTAAGAAAAAGTAAATGGAATACAGCGATAGGGCCGCAACCGATCTTTGAAGCAGATGGTGTTAAGCTTGATGAAATAAAAGAAAAAATAGACAGTTTTAAAATATAGGAGTTTCTATTATGGCAATGGATAAGAGCGCAATGGCCGCATTAATACTTTCAAAAGTCGGTGCAATAAATTCAGACACGGCCGCAGCGACACCGGAAATTCAGGCTGAATTAGAGGCTTTCTGTGATGGAATTATAAGTCATATTCTTGCAGCGGCTGAAGTTACAGTTGTTGTAAGCGGCGGTTCTTCAAGCGGCCCTCAAACAGGGACAATTACAGGATGAGCACAGGAAAAGATATTGCTTTAATTTTAGAGAACAATTGCTGGGATATTAGGTTAGCCGATGGAGATTTAGTCGGTGATGATGGTTTAGAAACAGCGGTTGCGGTTTCTCTTTTTACTGACAAGAGAGTTACGGATGAGCAGCTACCGGAGCTAGAAACCGATAAAAAAGGTTGGTGGGGTGATATGATTTCCGAAGTCAATCAAGATCAAATAGGCTCGAGGATTTGGACTTTAAAGAGGTCAAAGGTTTCAAACGAAACACTAAGGCTTTATGAAGATTATTCAAGAGAAGCTCTTCAGCACTTAATAGAAGATGGAGTTGCAAGAAGCATAACAGTTTCGGCCAATTACAATGATGATTTTATCTTATTATTGGATATTATTATTGAGAGACCTAACCGAGATAAAACAAAGTTCAATGTTTTATGGGATAATCAAGAGGCTAGAATTTTAAACGAAGGGACAACTAATGGCATTTAACAGACCAACATTAAGTGAAATAAACGAAAGAGTTGAAGCAGAAATTTCTGGAACTCTAGGGGTTACGAATTTATTAAGAAGAGCTTTTATTAAGATACTTTCTAAGGTTTTATCAGGTATCTCTCATTTATGGCATGGACACTTAGACTATAATTCAAAGCAGTTTTTACCAACAACAATGGATGAAGAAAATCTTATTGAATTTGGTGGAATATGGAATATACCAAGAAAAGAAGCGGTTGCCGGAATTTACAACATAACAGTTACCGGAGTTGATGGAACTACAATTCCAGCAAATACTGTTTTTAAAAGAAGTGACAATTTAGAATATTTTACACAAGAAGCCGGTTCAATAGTAAGTGGCTCTGTTTTGTTAAAAATTGTTTCTGAAAATGTTGGGGTTGATTCTGAGTTGGAAGTTGGTGCTGAAGTTTCAATATTAAACCCTATTGCAAGCGTTGACTCTGAAGCTTTGGTTTCTTCAATTGACACTGAACCAGAAGACATTGAAACTTTAGACTTATATAGGGCAAGAATTATTGCAAGAATACAGGGCCAAATTTCTGGGGGAACTGCAACCGATTATATTCAATGGGCACAAGAAGTTAGCTCGGTGACAAGATCATGGGTCTTGCCTGAAAACTTAGGCGCTGGAACAGTCGGCGTTACTTTTGTTGAAGATGGTGAAGACCCCATAACTCCAAGTGCTGCAAAGGTTGAAGAAGTTAGGGCTTACATAGATGATCTTAGACCAGTTGGAGCAAATGTAAGTGTTTTTGCACCAATACTTTTTCCTATAGATTTAACCATAGAGTTAAAACCAAATACGACTGAAGTTCAAAATGCAATTACAGAAGAACTTAAAGATTTGCTTCTAAGAGATGCGGCCTTAGAAGGTGCTTATAAAAGTGCTTCTGAGAATTTCACAGGAAAGATTTTAATTTCAAAAATAAACGAAGCTATTAGTTTAGCGGTTGGTGAGGAAGACCATAAAATAACTTTTATAAATGGCAATGCTCCTTCAGACGTAACCCCTCCAACAAACAATCTTGTAACTTTAGGTGAGATAACATGGCTACCCTTAGCATAATTTTTGAACGCTATAAAAAAATAGTCAAAGACTTATGGCCACAAGGATTTGCTTGGGATGGTGTCAGAAGTAATGACTCAGAGATTGATAAAATTAATTGTGTTATTGCGACTGAGATTCAAAATATTGATACAAGGATAACTAGACTTTTAAGAGAAGCTAATCCACTGAGTACTTTTGAAATGATTGAAGATTGGGAGTTATTCTTGGGCATTCCTGATGAGTGTACTCCTGATAATTATGAACCTTCGATTGCTGAAAGAAGACTAAGAATTTTACAGAAACTGACTACAGGGGGCGGTCAAAACGCTGCTTTCTATAAAAAAATATTATCTCAGCTTGGGTATGACGCTGAAGTTGTTGATGTCAAAGACTTCAAGGATTTCAGGGTAGGTGTCTCTGTAATCGGTGATAGATTAACGAACGGAAGCAACCCCGCAACTGGATGGGCTTACACCTTTGCTATCGAAGCACCAGCGCCCCCTTCAAGGTTTTTTAGGGTTGGACAGTCTTCAGTTGGTGAGAGATTGGTGTTAGTTGAGAATCAGGAATTAGAATGCGTTGTTACTAAATTTAAACCAGCGCACATGAATGTTTTATTTTCATACGGAACGAACTTATGATTAAATATAATAGAATTCAAGGAGTAGAATATGCACAGAACTGAAGCAGATGGAGCAACCATTGATAACAGGTATACGGAGGGGAACGCTTCTTTAAGTATAGCTGCAACGGCCGTATCAAGTCAGGCCGCAAATAGTTGGCAAGAAGAAATCGCAGGGGTTGTTGAAGAGGCTGGAATAACTTTGTTAAGCGAATCAGATGATACTTACGACCAGTTAAAAGAAGCTATCAAGACATTAATTCAAAATGGTGGTTCGGTCTCACCAAATGTTTTTACAATTGCTAACGACACTTTAAACCAAGACGTTCAGGAAAGCGGTGTTGATCTTGAGTTTGATAGAACAATAGTTAAGGCCGTATCTTTTGATTTTGTAATTATTAGAAACACAGATTCAAGTGCAGTAAAATCACATGGTATTTTAAGAGTTATTTATGAGCCAAAAAATAGTGCTTGGGATATCTCTGTAAGCTCAGCCTTTGATAGTTCAGGAGTTGTTTTTAAATTAGCAACTGGTTCAACACCAGATAAAGTTAAACTTCAAATTGACTCGGACGACATAACAGGAACGAGCTATTTTGGAGAACTTACGTTAACTAACAAAAAAGAAGTAAGGATATAAATATGAAATTTAGTAAAGGAATTATAATTGGTGTTCTACTTGCTATTGGTCTAAGTGGTTTTGCTTACAATATTAGCGAAAGCATTTTAAGACTTGGTAAAGGAATTTTAGAAGATACTGTGATTGTATCAGATCAACCTGGCCAGAACGACCCTTATCATAAATACGACTCTTCAAGTGGTAAATGGGTCTTCTCTAACGATGGGACAAATGAAAAGACTATTGGCTCAGGAAGCGGGGGCGGTTCAGGTGTCAACTTCTTAGCTGAATTAAATGCAGACTTTGAAGCCGGAACTGATTCTTGGACAGCAAGCGGTGGAACTTTTCAAGCTGATACAACAACACCTCTTTTTGGCTTACAGTCAGGGCTTTGGGATTCAAACGCAAGTGGACAAACTTTAAGTTCAGCCTTAGTTGAAATGAATAATTTTAGGGGTGCGGTTGGAAGAAAATGCCAAGCCGAAATTACTTATAGATCAGTTGCTTTAACAAAAGGCGACTTAGTTTTAAATGTTTTAAATCAATCAGATGAGCTTATAGCGACAACTGCAATTGATGAAACAATTGGTGATAAGGTTGGGAAAGCTGGGATAAGCTTTGACTGTTTAGAACTTGGTGACTCTTTGAAAATTCAAATAGAGTCAACTGTCACTGATGCAGAGATTATTAGAATTGACGATGTATTTTTAGGAACTGGGAAAAATTCTTTTAGTGTTGCTCAGAATGCTTTTTACGGCGGCGTAACATGGGCCAATGATTGTGATTGGACTTCTACAAGTACATCTCCAATTACTCCAACCGACTCAAACTGTACAGCTTCAATTGATGGAAATATTAGCTTTCCAAATATAAATCAACCAGTTTTTACACTTGATAAAATAAAGCCAAGTACACGCTATAAGATAAAAATGAATGCTTTATTCATTGGTCAGTCTGAAGCTATTCGATGTGAATTTAATCTCTATAAAGGCTCTATTGATACGGCTAACATAATTGGTCATTTAGATATTGCTGATTTAGTTGGTGGCGCTACACAGTCAAAAACTTCTTCTTTGTT
>Ga0209187_1003641_pt1 | contig 12593 bp, 11 predicted proteins | sample BantaG_FD_187430 | JGI IMG/M metagenome (GOLD analysis project Ga0209187, IMG submission 187430) | Marine algal microbial communities from Bantry Bay, Ireland - BantryBay_4 metaG (SPAdes) (version 2) | ecosystem: Host-associated > Algae > Red algae > Unclassified | place: Bantry Bay, Ireland... | reverse complement strand
AGTCCTATTTTCAACTAATTTAAGTATTCAGAATTATCCTTGTTGATCATGATTCGTTTTCAAATTCCAAGTCTTTTTATTTATTACCGTTTTCACATACTTTGTTTTACTACTTCTATTAAAACTGATCTTTTTTAGTCTAATGACCACTAACGGATTATGCATATGCAGAGTCACGACGTAGGAGTGATTCTGTCATAATGCTATGTTATATGTCGTTATTTATCTAATTCTCTTTACAATATCTCTTAATAACATTGTGAATGGTGCTTTACAATCAATCATGTTTTCAATTTCTTGGGCTCTTTGGTCTGCTAGAATTCTATCGCCAATTTTAAGTGCTTTATTCTCTTCCGCAATTTTTGTGATTAGTTTAGATGCTTGCTTTGCAATTACTTCTCGGAATGCTGCACATTTTACTTTTGTTTCTTGAGTTGTACCGTAGTGTAATCTCTTTAATTGTTGAATTGTATTTATTATTTTTTTCGACGGATTTTTATTCCTTGGCGTAAAAAGTGGTTCATTGTGTTCATATGATGGCAAACTGTATATTATTTCTTGTTCTACGTTATCTCCATGCAAACAGGGGTCTAGATATCCTCCAATTGGAGTAGTTCTCTTTCTAGAAATATTACAGTCAATACAACACAAATAAAGATTAGTCCATTCGTATTCTAATGTTGGATCCTCATTCTTAGGTATAAAATGATCTACTTGAAAAAAGTTTGGATGAGGTAATGACTTTTCACATATATAACACTTACCTAAAAAAACAATCTCAAGGGCTTTCAAAATATCCAGAGTTCTATGATTAGTTGTCACTTCAGGTGCGGTAACTGAGCTACGGTCAACATTAATCATTTCTCTTGTCTATTTTGTTTAAAAATAAATCTAGTTCATAAGTAAGTTCTGGTGAGATATTGTTTAGTTCTTTACTTAATTCTTCTAGTAAATTCTGTTCATTTGGTGATATTGTCTTTTTACTCATAATATTCTTTATCCTGGAGATTAATTCTGTAGTGTAAATAGAATATTCAGAAGCTAAGCCAAAATGAGCTTTTGCGATTACATCATAAGATATTCCTCCCATGTATTCTTTTTCAAGATACTTAGATGTTATATTATAACAATAGCTATTTCTGTCACTTGCACAAACCTGAGGAGAATGCGTACTAATAATAAATTGTAGATTTGGAAAGAAACTTGTAAGACTTGGGAGAATTTTTTCTTGAATAGATAAGTGTAAATGGGCCTCAATTTCATCAATTAATACAATTCCAGAAAGATCAGATTCAACACCATTCAATTCTCTAAATGCCTCCATTTGCAAAAATATTTCAGCTACAATCACTAATACACTTTTGAATCCGTCAGCTATCTCATTAAAACTGGCTTCAACACCGTTTCCAAATTTAAAAAAGAATTTATTATTCTTGAAACTATGTTTTAACTTCAGCTTATTATCTTCATAGAGTAGTTGAAATAGATTCTCTAAATTTTTAAAAAACCCTGTTGTTGTTTTTATAATTTCATCTTCTTCATCTGCTATAGCAAAAGCTTGTTTTTCTTTAATCTCTATTAAATATTGAAGTAATTGAGGTGATAAGATAGTAAACGGATTTAAATCTGAATCTAAATTAATAAGATTATCAAGTTTTTTCTTTTGTAATTCTATATTTTTCGTTTTTTGTGCTATCTGAGAATTTTCCGCAAGAAGTTGTCTATTAATTAAGCTTATTGATGATTTTTCATTGTGATCATTTTTTTTCTGGAGATCACTCTTAAGTTTAACTGCTTTTAATTGATGATTTGAAACTTGGTTCTCAATTTTAAGAATAGCTCTCTGCAAATCTGCAATTTTCAAGTTATTAGACTTTAACTGATCAATTCTCTTATTTTGATTATTTAATGCCTGATTTAAGTTCATTTTTACTTTTCGATCTGCTGCACCGAATTCGTAAAGTCTTGAAGTTGGTATATAGATTACGAGCAAATCTTTCCTCAGAAAATCAGTTTCTTTACCGAATTGAATTTCTACTTTAGGGTTTTCAAATTCAATTTTGGAGACTTCCTTAATTGACTTTTGTTTTGTATTATTTACCATTAAATTATAATAAGGATTACTGGGTATTATCCCTGTCTTATACAAGAATAGCTCCTTATTTATTGCTTTTAACAATGTGGTTTTACCAGAACCATTTTTGCCAGTAAGAATAAGGTTTTTATATTCAACTTTATTTTCTTGAGATATATCAATCTCGAATTGTTTTTCTACAAAGTTATGATGAACAAATATTTTATGTATATATGATTTCATAGTTTTAGTTTTAAATTCAGTCTAACATTTGCAATGTTGCTAATTATCAAATATACTTTATCTAAGTTAGGATTTGAAATTTCTATAACGTAGCTTAATATTTGTTATTAATTTTTTATAAAATTGATCTACTATATGTTCTATTTTTGTTTTCTTGGATTGAAATGACATATAACGGATGATGATATGTCGTCGTCTCTCTGAGGAACGAAGAGATATGCGATCATATCTATTGTTACATGCTGGCTTTCCTCTTTTTTTTAATACATATTCTCAATATACGGATTCTTTTCAGGGTTTGCTTACAGCTCTCTGTCGCCCGCAGGTACGAGGACGTCAGTGTGCTGTAAATGGGCAGGTTTTTATCAGAATACTTTATTTTATTGGTAGTTATGATTTTGCATAATATTTGCAACTTCATTGCACTGTAAAATATATATCTTTGGGAAATGAAATGGACTCCATTCATATTATGTATGTATATATTTTGTCTTACAATTTCTCCCTGCACAGATGGGGCTAATGATTGTAAAAACAAAGTAGAACATCACGATCATTCTGAAGATCACGATGATGGTTGTACACCTTTTTGTACATGCTCATGCTGTGGAAGTTTGTTTGCCTTCTCTGATGTGGAAAGAGATTTCAATTATTCAACAGTTTTTTCAGAAAGAATTCAGTTTTATTCATTTCATTATTTTGGTTCTTACCTAGAAGAGATCTGGCATCCCCCTGCCGTATAATTAGACCATTTTCAATGGATAGGTCTGCCTATTCAATTCATTAATTGGTTTAATTAAACTTCAATTATTTTATGTTTGATAAGATTATCGCTTATTCTATTGAGAATAAGTTTGTTGTCGGCTTATCGGTAGCCGCTCTAATCGTTTGGGGATTGTTTTCTCTAAAACAAATACCAATAGATGCCGTGCCTGATATTACAAATAATCAGGTACAGGTTATTACCATTTCACCCACATTAGCTACACAAGAAGTAGAGCAATTCATAACTACACCTGTTGAGTTAGCATTGCAAAATGTGCAGCAGTTGGTCGAAATTAGATCCATTTCTCGATTTGGCTTGTCGGTTGTAACAGTCGTTTTTGAAGAAGATATGGACGTTTACTTATCTCGTCAGCTAGTAAGCGAATATCTTAAAGAAGCGGAAGAAAATATTCCAGAAGGTCTGGGTAGTCCAGAGATGGCTCCAATATCTACAGGACTTGGAGAAATTTATCAATATGTTGTTCGACCAGTTGAGGGCTATGAAGATCAATATTCTCCTACAGAATTAAGAAGTATTCAAGATTGGATTGTAAAACGTCAACTATCCGGTATTGAAGGAGTAGTTGAGGTGAATACCATGGGTGGCTTTTTAAAACAGTATGAGGTCGCTGTAGACCCAAGTTACTTAAAGTCTGTCGGGATAAGTATAACAGATGTTTATGAAGCCCTTGCGAATAGTAATGAAAATACAGGTGGAGCTTATATAGAAAAAAATCCAAACACCTATTATATACGAACAGATGGCATTGCTCGATCACTTGCTGACTTAGAAAATATTGTAGTAGATGTTCGCAATGGACGACCTATTTTAATTAAGGACGTTTCTACTGTTAAATTTGGTAAAGCTCCTCGCTATGGAGCTTTGGTAAGAGATGGTAAAGAAGCTGTAGGAGGTAGGGTGATGATGTTAAAAGGAGCTAATTCGGCCGCTGTAACTGAACGAGTCAAAGAAAGAGTAATTCAAATAGAAAAGTCACTTCCAGAAGGTGTTGTTATAGAACCGTATTTAGTCAGGGATAAGTTAATCTCTACTGCAATTGGAACAGTTAAAACCAATTTGTTGGAGGGAGGTTTGATTGTCATTTTTATTCTAGTACTGATGCTTGGTAATTGGAGAGCGGGGTTAATTGTTGCATCTGTTATACCTCTAGCAATGCTCTTCGCCATATCAATGATGAATATGCTTGGTATTTCTGCCAACCTAATGAGCTTAGGAGCAATTGACTTTGGTTTAATCGTAGATGGTGCAGTTATAATTGTAGAATCAATTGTCCATCGCTTGCAAGCAAATTTTGGAGGCCAAAAACTTACAGTTGCTCAAATGAACCATGAGGTAAAAACAGCCTCACAAAAGATCAGAAGTTCGGCAGCATTTGGAGAAATTATAATCCTTATGGTTTATATCCCGATTTTGGCTTTAGTTGGAATTGAGGGTAAAATGTTCAAACCAATGGCACAAACTGTCATGCTTGCAATCGGAGGGGCTTTAGTCCTTTCTTTAACCTATGTACCAATGATGTCAGCTTTACTGCTCAATAAAAATATTACTAATAAAAAAACCATAGCTGATAAGATTATTGCTTCCTTTCAAAAGCTTTATACACCAATGCTTAATGCAGCTCTCAGATTTAAAACTTTATTCGTTGCTGCTACTATAGCTTTGTTTGTTTTTAGTCTTATCATTTTTTCTAGTATGGGAGGAGAGTTTATTCCAACATTAGAGGAAGGTGATTTGGCGATGCAACAAATACTACCTGCTGGAACATCTTTATCGCAAAGCATTGAAATGGCATCTATTATTCAAAACAAATTACTCAAAGACTTTCCAGAGATTGAAGATGTGGTTGTCAATATTGGAGCCGCAGAAATACCCACTGATCCAATGCCTGTAGAAATTGGTGATTACGTATTGGTGATGAAACCAAAATCTGAATGGACTTCTGCATCTAATAGAAAAGATATGTTTAATAAAATAGAGAAATCATTAAGTGTGATTCCAGGTGTAGGTTATGAATTTACTCAGCCTATTCAATTACGATTTAACGAGTTGATGACGGGATCTAAAGCAGACATTGCTATTAAACTTTATGGTGAGGACTTAGATCTAATATATAGCAAAGCAAAAGAGGCTGAGAGTATCATTAAAAAGCTTGAAGGAGTCGGTACAGTTAACGTAGAACAAACTATAGGCATGCCTCAGATTATTATCAATTTTAAATATGATAAAATGGCACAGTATGGTTTACAGGTTAAAGAGATAAACAGAGTGGTTAGAAGTGCTTTTGCAGGAGAGAAAGCTGGTGTCATTTATGAAGGTGAAAAGCGATTTGATCTTGTTGTTAGGCTTGATGAAAAATATCGTAACGGTATAGAGGATGTTCAGAATTTATATGTCACACTTAAAAATGGGCAACAGATTCCACTCTCATCAGTTGCGGATGTAGAGCTCATTGATGCCCCGATGCAGATATCAAGAGATAATACTAATCGGTTCATTGTAATTGGTGTGAATGTGGGAAATACTGATGTTGAAACTTTGGTGGAGACTATACAAGTTGAGCTTGATTCAAAAGTTGAAATACCAGTAGGATATTATTTTACTTATGGTGGGCAGTTTGAGAATTTAAAAGCTGCTAATGCAAGACTCATGATTGCATTGCCTATTGCTTTGGCACTCATATTTATTCTGCTCTATTTTACATTTGGGAGTTTAGCACAAGCGGTACTAATATTTACTGCGATACCACTTGCAGCTATTGGAGGTATATGGGCTTTGGAACTCCGTAGAATGCCTTTTAGTATTTCAGCGGGAATTGGTTTTATTGCTCTGTTTGGGGTGGCAGTATTAAACGGTATTGTTCTTATTGGATATTTTAATCAACTTAAAAAAGAAGGTGTCGATAACATTGAGGAACGAATAAGACTTGGCACAAGCGTCAGATTACGTCCTGTACTTCTAACTGCTGCAGTTGCATCACTAGGTTTTTTACCGATGGCCATTTCTAATTCTGGCGGAGCTGAAGTTCAACGACCTTTGGCTACAGTCGTCATCGGTGGTTTAATTACGGCAACCTTCTTGACGCTGGTCGTCTTGCCCATTTTATATAGTTGGCTTGCAACTTGGCAAGAACGTAAGAAGAAAAGTGGATTAAATTCCTCCGCAATTATGATTGTGCTTCCTATTATGTTATTCAGTTTACCTTCTTTAGCACAGCAGCGATTAATTACGATGGATGAGGCAGTTAATTTGGCAATCGAGAATCACCCTTCAGTGAGGGCTGCTAATTTACAAATGGAACAAGCAGAGTCGTTAACTAGCTTGCCATACTCTTTAGGAAATACTGAAGTAAGCTATCAAGGAGATGGATTATTTAGAGAAAATGGTCAAAGAGTAAATCAGATAGGCATAATTCAAAACATTCCAAATCCTAATTCAGTAAAGGCTCACAATGATCTTCAAAAAGAAGCTGCAAAAAGCTTTCAATTAAAGGGGGAGTTAACAAAGAACCAATTAGTCCTTCAAGTGAAACAAACCTACTTAGAGTTACAACAACGAAAAGAATTGAAAGAGTTTTATGAAAATTTGATAATTACTTATCAGCAATACTTTAAAATGGCATCTGTACGACTAAAGCTAGGAGAAGCCAATGCGTTAGAAAAACTAACCATTCAATCTGCTCTAAATGAATATCAACTGCTATTAAAACAGACTATTTTAGAAATAGAAAATTTTGAAATTCAGCTGTCAAATCTTCTAAACAATTCTGAAATAATAAGTTCTGCAGATAGTTTGACATTGCTACGACCTTCAATAAGCGAATCGTCGAATAGTCTCAGTGTTCAATTGGCCAATCAAGAAATCTCGATACAAGAGGCAAATATCAAAGTGATGAAGGCAGCTTTGAAACCAGATTTCAATATTGGCTACTCAGCTCAAAATTACTTTGAAGGAGGATGGCTTCATGGGTTACAAGCTGGTGTTGCCTTACCATTGTTCAACAAGCAATCCAATAAAAAGGTGGAAGCACAACAGATGCAAATTGCAGTAACTAAAGCTGTGGTGGAAGCAGAGAAATTAAAGTTTGAACAAGAATTATTATCTATCGAAAATGCATTAAAATTATATGAAGGAGGGGTGCTACATTATCAAGAACAACTAAAATCCATTACACCTGAAATAGATAGAATATCAAAACTTAATTACAAAGCTGGTGAAATTACTTATTTAGAATTGCTAAATACATTGACCCTTTCAGCCAAAAATCAGATGGGTTATTTGGATCAGGTGTTGGCTTATAATAAGACTGTCGTTCTCTACCAATTTTTCAACAACTAAACTAAATCAAAAAATGAAAATTATAAATTTCAATATATATATACTAATTAGTCTACTGATCCTGCTTTCACTTGTCTCCTGTGGACATAAGCACAATCATGAAGATGGACATGACCATGATCACGACCATGGAACTGAGATGGAACATAGCGAGGATGATGGTCACGGTCATGATCACGCGGAAGGTGAAATATTCCTTACGAAAGATCAGATTGAGACAATGGCTATTGAGTTTGGGACTTTCTCTCAAGTGAAACTAAATGATTTTATTAAAACAACAGGCACGATGGATTTGCCGTCAAATGCATATAGTTCTGTAAGTACTCGAATAGGTGGTCATATTAGTTCCACAAAAAAGTTCGTAGAAGGGGATTACATTAAGAAAGGCGGAACAATTGGGTATTTGGAAAATCAGGACATAATTATTGTACAGCAAGAATACCTTGAAGTAAAGGCTCAACTGAGTTTTTTGCAACAGGAATTAAGTCGTCAGCAGAAATTAATAGATGCAAATGCCGGAATAGAGAAAAATGTGCAGAAAATTCAATCAGAGATAAATTTAAAATCGGCCACCTTAAGTGGACTTGCCAAACGATTAAGTTACTTTGGTATAAGTTCAGAGAATTTAACTGTTGATAATATAAGGGATCGCTTAACCATAGTTTCTCCTAAATCAGGGTACATAAGTTCCTTGAATATTCATGATGGCAGCTACGTCTCACCTCAGATGGAATTGATGGAGATTGTTAGCGAAGGTCATGCGCATCTTGAGTTAGATGTTTTTGAAAAAGACTTAGTAAATTTAAAAGAAGGGCAGAAACTAAGCTACACCTGTCCTGCTCTAGGAAGTAAAGTTTATACAGGTGAAATTGATGTAATCGGTAGAGAATTTAACAAGGAGAACAAAACGGTAAGGGTACACGGACATGTCGGTACTGATCATCCAAAATTTATAAAAGACATGTTTGTTGAAGCTAAAATTTGGCTCAATGATCAAACTGTTGAAGCATTGCCAGAAAAAGCGATTATTAAAGATGGAGGTTCTTCATACATCTATGCGGCGGACACTCAGAATGGTGGAGATGAATTAAAGTTTGAATCTATTAAGGTGATTGAAGGAACAAATGACAAGGGCTTTACTTCCGTTAAATTTATTGATAAAATTCCAGATGGAATGGAAATAGTGACCAAAGGAGCATATTTTGTTTTCGCTCAGTCCAAAGCAGGAGAATTGAAACATGAACATTAAAAATTTGGATTGAAGAGTTCTACCCGTTTTTTTAAGTTTACTAGTCTAAATAGTTTGATGATTTTCTAAGAAATAATTTATACGTCTATGTATCTATTTATATTTTTTATCATTTTCTTTCTTTTGGTGTTTGTACTTAGATCATTTCTTTTATGGAAGAAGACTAATGTAAATCCACTAACCTTCAATAAAGGTGATGATGCTCATGGTTACAATGGGAAAGTCTTTGGTTTCATTTCTATTGTAGAACTTATCATTGTTTCAATACATGCATTTGTTCCTACTTGGCACAAGTATTTATTGCGGTTTTGGTATTTGGAAAATGAGACTTTAGTTTATATCGGCTGGGCATTACTCATACTATCATTAGTCCTTATTTGGTTTGCCCAGACTAATATGAAAGATTCTTGGCGAATTGGAATAGATGAAAAAAATAAAACTGAATTAGTTACGGATGGATTTTTCGCAATTTCACGTAACCCAATTTTCTTAGGTATTATGATTGCGAATGTAGGATTATTTCTAGTGCTACCTAATGCCTTTACTATGTTAATAATTGCACTTTCTACGGTAAGTGTAAATACACAGATAAGACTTGAAGAAGCATTTCTCTATTCTGAATTTGGAGAGGAATATAAGTATTATAAGGCTAAGGTTAGAAGGTGGTTTTAACGTTGTCGAATTGTAAATTGAAGATTAGCTTACGAATATTTGGATACTTGCTTTTTATCCCTTAGGTGCATTAATAATTAATTGTCACCCGAATTGGGTGGTGGGTGGGAAAAGATGCGGGAAGCATAAAAAGCAATGTGTCTGAAAGACTCTTTGCTTTTTGAGGGTTGGCAAAATTCAACTGTAGGTTTTATTTACTCATACCTCAGTTTTGACTTTTCAATCATCAGCTTGCATGTAACGGATTATGCATATGCAGAGTCACGACGTAGGAGTGATTCTGTCATAATGCTGTGTTATCTATCGGATTTTTTGATTAATGCTATCGTTTTCTTTAAATTATTCACCTTTAAAGTATTCAAAAGTTCTGACCTAGTCTTTGGAGGATTCCTTAAAGACTTTAGTTGATTCTCTAAAGCTTGCAAGACAAGTGATTCATTTCTTTTAAACAACATCAAAACAAAGTCATCAGGCGTAAATCTTTTAATTTTAAATTTGTCTAGAATAGCTATGGGAAAATCTTTAATATTAAAAGTAACTATAATTCTAGATTTAGATTTTATTGCTGCTGCTAATACATGCTTATCATTTTCATCTGGCAGTACTAGATCTTTCTCTAGATTTGAATAATTCTTAATATTGGCATGTGGAAACGCTTCATTCATCAATTTAACTGTCCTCTTAAGCTGAGAATTTTTTAAATCTTTTCTATTCTTTAAAAGATTATCCATCCACTCAAACTGAATTTGTTCAGTCCAACATGGAACATAACAATTCAAGAATGCCAAATTTAATAGAAAGTCACGGAGTGGAGCAGGATATAGAACATTTGCATCTAAAACTACCTTTTCATTATTTGCTTGACTCACTAGTACCCCATTTTGAGCTTTTGAGCTTGTTTAGTCAATTGATCTAATTTTCTTCTGCTCTGATTATTCAACTTGTTCTCATATTCTACTACATCTTTCATTTGTACCCTTCTGTGACTACCAACTTTAATAAATGGTATTTCACCAGTTTCTAACAATTTTACTAAATGAGGTCTAGAAATACTCAACATATTAGCAGCATCTTGGGTCGATATTTCTGAATTTGTTGGAAATAAAGCTATTGAGTTTCCCTCAGCCATATTCTTTAATACTTCCTTTAACAGATTAAATGCCTTTAGTGGAATAGTAATTGTCTCTCCACCGTCATCAATCTCTATATTAATCGTAGATGCTTTACTTCTCTTCTTGCGCTTTAATGACTTTATAGAATTTAAAGCAACTTTTTGATCTGACTTTGTAGTTTTTTCAATAATGGCCTCCATAATTATATTTATTCATTCAATATACAAACGAAATAAACGAAAGTAAAGTTTCAGACTACATATTTTTATTTTTTTTCTGATAGATAACGGATCAGGCTATGCGTCGTCTCTCACGAGGTACGAAGTGAGATATGATCGTTATAGCCATTGTTAGCTTCTCGTCATTTTATTTTCATTTGCTCATATTCATTGTAATACCCAATACTTCTGAGTTCAATTTCTACAGATTCATCTTCATCTATTGGATAGAATGCTATACAATATGATACATTTTTACTTCTAAGTTTATTTATAAATGTGTTTAATTCCATCAGTGATTCTTTTAGTGGTTTTTTGATATCCCAATCCAGATTATATCTTGGCTTCTTCATAGGAATCGGATTAAAAGTTTCAATGTGAAGTTCAGATTCGTTATCTACTAAGCTAAATTGATCACCAAATATTCTGGTTCTGAATTTTAATTTAGATTTCCCAAATATGCCAAATAGAACTATTTTTAGTTTGTCCAATTCTATAAAATCAATTGATCCACTTACTCTCATTATCCCACTTTTAATTCTAAGTGATTACATTCTTCTTCTTTTTCGATTCTGTCCCATTCAAGATTATTAATTTTTAGGAATTTGTATATGTCGTCATAATCTATGTTAATAAATTTCTCCATTAATTTGGGAATGCTGAATTGATTGCGAGTTTCTGAGTCGACTCCCCAATTATCAGTTAGTCTTAACATTCTATCACCCTTTATTTCGATTTCTTCTTGAACAATCGATAATATGAGTTTGACTTCATTGAATTTTGCTAATCTACCTTTGCAAATTGTTGTTTGATAGTAACAAAACAGGATTTCAGTTTTGAATTCTTTTGAAATTCTTCTTAGTAGTTCATCATACTTATAAATTGAAACATCTAAATTTAAGTACAATTGAACCCATTTGTAGTTATAGACATTACTCAATATCATTGTGTCATTTCCATTATTTCCATATTTCCACCACTGTTCTTGATTTACTATTTCCTCACTCAAAATTTCAAAATATTGTCCCAAGTAGGATTTTATTTGATCTTGTTTAGTGTTTTTTATATATGCAGTTGAAAAAGTGCCGATTAATATTTTTCTAATTTTTGATGGAAGCTAACGGTAATGATAAGCGTCGTCTCTCACAAGGCACGCAGTGAGATATGATCGACTTATCTATTGTTACATGCTGCATTTCATTTCAATCTTTAATTTAATTAAACTCTCGTATATATTTGATTTTGTTTGAATATACTTTTCCTCCAAGTTTTGAGAGTTTAAATATTTGCATGCTTGTTCATTTGTTTCAAATAGACAAGACTTTACGATTGGATAAGCAAGTGATCTTTCTATTGAGTTCGATTTAATTAGATTAATAATTTCCCCTTGATAGATTGAATCCATGTTGCTACAAAGAAAAGATAAATAAGCAGGGAAATATCGATGTAGTTTAGGCGTTCTTCTATTTTCACTGAGTCTTTCCAAGACGTACTGGTGAATATCTCCAAATTCTTCTAACTTTCTCAGTAAGCTTTCAAATTCATTATAATGTACTTCGTAATTTGATTCTAGAATTTCTCTTTGAATTTTAAAACTATCCATGTTGATAGGCTTAATTTGAGAAATTGATTCAATCGATAAAAACAGAAAAACGAAGATGATTAGATTAGAGTTTTTAATCACTGTATGTATTGATTTTTAAATTTTAAGTTCACTTAGTAACGAAAATAGGTTCATTTGAATTTTAGTGAACTAGTTTTTATTTATGTTGCATGTAACGGTTCTGCGGTATCTGGCGTGCCGGAGCGAAAGCGAGGCATGACATGATTACCGCATGTTCTGCTTCGTTTCTTTCTTTTTATATTTAACTATGTTTCAGCATAATCCTCTTGTACATTTCAA
>Ga0209187_1003639_pt1 | contig 12594 bp, 11 predicted proteins | sample BantaG_FD_187430 | JGI IMG/M metagenome (GOLD analysis project Ga0209187, IMG submission 187430) | Marine algal microbial communities from Bantry Bay, Ireland - BantryBay_4 metaG (SPAdes) (version 2) | ecosystem: Host-associated > Algae > Red algae > Unclassified | place: Bantry Bay, Ireland... | reverse complement strand
TATCAGAAACGGCAATGATGCGGTATAAAACCATTTTAGGACCAGCGATGTATTCGAGAATTTTCGAAAAGCAGAAAACGGAAAATTTAATTAAGATAAGCTGTCTGAATAAAATGACTAGGACAGGTATGCCTATTTCAGTTGTAGTTGAAAATTAAATTTTGAAGGAAAAAAGAATTAATGCCATATTTTATCTCGAAATATTCAGGCAACAAAGCCGTTTGATATTAAATGTTTCTCCAACCACAGTTGCTATTTTACTAGTGAATTTTCTTCTACCTTTAAGTTCATAAATAAAAATTTATATTGTCTCAATGAGCATATCTTCTAATAAAAGTAGCCAATCATAAATTATATTCTTTGTTAATATTTAGGTATATATCCAGAATAGCATGTTAGGCAATTACTTGAAACCTTTCGTAAAGAGAGTTATTGATACAGAGCAAGACGATTTTAGAAAGATAATACTTCTTCAGCTTGCTATTTTTATGATTATTAGTGTATTGATGATACTCAAGCCATTAGGAACAAGTCTAATGTTAAGTACTTATGGTATTGATATTATTCCCATTGCATTCGTCGGTATTGCAGTAGCAGCTATATGTATTCATTTCGGATTAATACTATTACGCAGATTCTTTTCGCTTAACCGCGCTATAAGTATCAACTTCGTCTTTCATATATTAATCATTATAGGGATTGCGGCAGCTATAAATTTTAACCTGCTGTATGGCTGGACCACGGTTGCAGTGTATGTTTACATCAGTCTATTCAGCGTCATCACGGTCACACTATTTTTTCAATATTGTCAATCATTACTTTCGATTAGAGACGCCAAACGAGTGCTCTCTCATGTAGGTGTAGGTGCTATTGCAGGCGGTGTATTTGGGGGTTATTTCGCAAGTGCTACTGTATCCTATTTCGGTAATATAGGATTATTATTTTCAGCGGTTGCCTTTCTAATAATTGCAGCTCTCAGTCTTCGTAGAGTTCATCTAGAATTTGGCACTGACCTTGTTGATGACACTACTGAGTCTGATTGGATAGGTGGGCAGTTTTTTCGAACCTTAAAAAATAAGCATGTCATATATATAGTTGGTATCATATGTTTTGGAGTCATTTCCTCAAAATTGTTGGATTATCTTTTCAATGCGGTTGCATCTGCCCATTTTGATGATCAAGGCGCGCTCACAGCTTTCTTCGGGTTTTGGTTTAGTTCTATTAATGTGATTGGTCTTCTCATACAGTTATTTTTAGTCAATCCACTGATAGATCGATTAGGTGTGACTTACAGTATGTCGATTATGCCATTCATGATACTGCTTTCTTTAATGGCATTCATATATATGCCCATACTTGCCGTCGGTATCATAATGAAAATGGTTGACGGATCTATGAAACAAAGCATCTATAAAACCTCAACTGAAATCAACATTATGCCTCTATCATCTGCCATTAGAGAACGAGCCAAGTCTCTCATCGATGTTGTTGTTGATAGCATTGCTACTGGTTTATCTGGCGTCTTGATTTATATATTGATCAATAAAGTTTCACTCCCTTTGTGGGTCATTACAATCACGACCATATTAGTCGTTATAGTATGGCTCATTTTTATTTTTCTATCTAGAAGGACCTATCTAAGACAGTTAGCTCAATTGGTTTACAGTGATGATAGTGAAGATGAAGAACTGGATGCAAGCCCTAAAGAATACATAGAGCATTTACTCAAGGAGTACGGTCGAAAATCCATTAAGAGATTTATGAAACTCACTGAATTGACTAAACAAGCCCAAACTCCTGTAAAGTTTGCAGCAATTGAAATCATTGGTGAAGAGTACTCTAAAGCTGGACTATCTAACTTGGTGCACCTGAAAAAAGACAATTCTTATCTCGTTAGAAAAAAATACTTTGAAGAAAAACTCAAATATATTAAAACCAGATCAGAACTAAATTCACTTTATTTGGCTACAAAACCGAATAACAAAATTATCCTTACTGGGGCTCTGGCTAGATCCATAGGGTATCGCCCTAAACAACTAAAACGGTATCAGGTATATGAAAGAATAGATGAGAACTACACATACCTCAATCAAAATGATGTTTCACCCAGATTATGGCGAACGTGGATGACCGCAGTAGCTCACAGTAGAGATGTAAAAAACTATCCCATGATCAAGGAGCAATTGATGGATTCAGCCAATAATGACATGAAGATGTTTGCCTTATTCGCGGTGATGAGAGGTAAAGTTGCACCATTATTCCAAGATGTCGTTAACTGTAAGGTGAGTATTGGGGATCGGAAACGTTGGTATAAAGCATTAGCAACATTCCCTAAGTTGTTACTTAGACATCTTAACTCAATACCTTTGACAGATAGTAAACAACTTAAAAGACTTATCCCTGCATTAAAACGCATTGATAAGCAAGCTCATCTGAATTTCCTCTTCAGCATACTAGAGCATCCGAAAAAAGGCGTGAGGATTGAAGCCCTTAAAACAATAGGTGTCCTGAAGCTAGATTATCCATACCTTAATTTTAAACGTAGAAAAAATAGAGCTAGACTATTTAGAGTAATCAAGCAGATCAAAGAAATCTTACGAGAAATTAGTCAATTAAATGAATTGAAAGAGAAAAATTCGATCCTCTCCCAGAGTCCAAATACAATTAATGAAGCTATTTCTATACTTAAGAATGAGCTGGATGCTTATGTTCATGTTTTATTCGTTTTACTGGGTTTAGTTATTGACAGTAATGATATGATGAAGTCCTACTATGGAATGATAAGAGGAAATGAACAGGCAACCTTAGATTATCTTGACCAACTCCTGCCCTATCGTCTCAAATTGCGGATACTACCATTACTAAAGATGGCAGCGTTTGACAAGAGAGAAAAATCTTTGACTTCAGTTGATAGAGCTACCTTCAAAAATATGAAATTTAAAGCTCCACACCTCTATAGACTAAATTCTTCACTCCATGATGAACTTAAAAAGATCCTTAAAGAAAAATGAATTTGAATCTTGTCTAGAATTTAATAGCCGTTGCACGAATTCGAATTCATGAATTATTCACCACCATTAAAAGGACGAACGACTGGGACATCAGACGATTTGATTGGTGGAATATCAGGCGTGTTTGCTATACCCAATACACGTTCAACTTGAGTAATTAAATTTCGACAGATTTCTCCTCCTTTAGAATTTTCTATGAGCGCTACAATAATATAGCGCCGACCATTCTTTCCAAACACAAGAGCACTATCAGCATGAAAATGTTTCCAACTGCCCGACTTCCTATAGACATCGGCGTTCGGAGCTACTTTGTTTAGTGCTTTCACAAATTTGTGATTAATCTCTGAATCTATGAGATACTTCATCATCTCCTGACTCCATTGTTCACTAACCAATTTACCATATGCTAACATGGTATAAAATCTGGCTACTTGCTCTACCGTAGCAGCGTGGCTGAGACCTTTTAGAGGGTCAGGTTTTCTACGACCCGCCTTAGCGTATTTTTTGCCAACCCATATTCCTCCACCATTATCCTTATCATATAGATGATATTTAGGTCTCGTCATGGTTTCAGCTATTTTGTCAAAACCAAGAGATTCTATAACTCTAGTCGTTGCTGCATTATTTGACTTGGCGATCATGAGTCTCAAATCTTTCTGCAGACTTGGAGAATAATTTATGCATCCCTCATCTACCGCTTCGATAGCAGAAAGTAAGACAGCAATTTTAGGAAGACTTGCTGCGTAAACCATGTTTTTGCCATTGACTGCAGCATATCGGATATCCTCCATATTTCTCAGGTCTACTAGTCCAACAGCCATTTTCTTCTTGGCAACTAGTTTTGACCAGAGTGCGTTATTCGCGAGGATAATCTCTAAATTAGCTTGAAGAAGCCTATCATGCTTTTGATCTATTTCCTGATAATAAATTGAAGGATATGGCAGTTCATAAGAGCCAAATTTTTCTTGGCCATAAGTTAATAAATTGAAATGAATACATATTAAAATCAAAATCAAGTGAATTAACTTCAGCATTATATAAAACTATGAAATCATTATCGTATTAAGTGTTTCCTATATGTTAAAAAGTTTCATTCCGTATTTATAGTTTTGCTGTATATAACTGATTAATTAATTGAAAAAGCGAACATTACAGACTTTAATGCATTAATGTAACTTTCATAACATGATGATTATGCTGAAGAACTTATCGTTGATAACTCTATTGCTTTGTACAATAATGACAGCCAATTCACAGAATGATGTAGTAAGCCCAGCATATGTAAAAGAATTAAAAGACGACAGAAGAGGACCATACGCAGGCATAAAATGGTTTTGCGAAGATGGCACTATGAGAGAAGCGAGAGACCCATGTCCTGAGCCTATGAAAGGCTGGCAGCACGCCATATATAAACCTCACATTAAGCAATTAGCAGAGCGTCATCATCTGTTTTTGGATCAGATACTTACTGGCACCGAATACACTGACTTTTGGGATGAGCCTCATCAGAACAGTCGCCTTAAGCAATATCAAATAACCAACTTTTTATTTGATGCAGATAATGGATGGATATTAGATAAAGCGCAAAACTACAGAGGGGCAAAGCAAATAGAAGATGAGCAAGAATGGGGGCAGAAATTTTTAGAGTGGCTTGTTACTGACAATACGTCTATAAAAGAGAACTATCTGCTCATCAAAATGGCAGCTATAGATATTCCTCACGGAGAAGATACAAGAGTAGCTCAAAGGGTCAGAGCCTATAGTAAGTTGCTGGCAGATGAAGAAAGTAGTTTTATGAACACTAGAATTAAGCTCCATAACAATCCCTCAGCTGAAGACATACATCTAGTAGAGGCATGGAAATCTAAAAGCAAAAACATATCTGCTCAAGGCGAGGAGTACTTTAATAAACTTATAGCTGATCTCAAAGTTTTGTACAAACCTTTTGAGGTATCAGATTTTGAAAATGATACAAAGAACTTAACAAGTGGTCCATTTACTACCGCATTAAAAGATAAGCTTACTAGTCTAGAGAATACAGGTGCAGCATTAAAGGCGATGGAAGCTTGTGATCTGCTCTTTTTTATAAGAGAAAATTTTACAAAAGAAACCAAATTATCTGCCAGAGTAGATCTTCTTGATCTTGCCAATGGATTAGAGTCTTTAGCCATACAAAATCTTGATGCTATTGATGAAAAATCACTAGGCGACATGAGAGAAAAGATGTGTTTTCTAGCTAATGGTATATACGGAGCTGGTTATATAAATCTTTGGGAATATGATAAGATAAAAACAGATTTAGATTGGATGCAAGGAGAAAAAGTATCCTTAGAAGGATTGGAATACTACAAGCATGCGGCTCAAAAACTTGTATTATGGTCTTCGCAAATGGTTCAATCTATTTATATTGAACCAGTTAGAACTTTTGTGGAGTTTGAACCGCTAAGTCATGGATTCATAGATGATAAAATAAGATCATCACTCATACTTCCTGCTGGAAAATTAGTAGAAAATGTAAATCAGTTGTATGGTAAAATTGGGCTTAATTCATCCAAAGTCATGAATATTAATAATGAAGCGGGTCTGCAGGGACTCAATCCAGGATTTACGAAAGGTAGGCTTTATGTTATTCCAATTTTAGATGAGGAAGTTGAGTTGGATAAATCAGGGATTTACGTTTTCGATCGACCACCAGCAGAGATGAAACCTGTAGCAGGTATATTAAATGTAAAGGAAGGTAATCCTGTATCACATGTGCAGCTTCTGGCTAGGAATCTTGGTATTCCAAATGCGCTTATTTCGAGTGAAGTGCTCAATGCATTAAAACCCTATGACGGACGAGAGGTATTCTATGCAGTATCTACAGGTGGCACGGTCTTGCTAAAAAGCTCACAAAATATGACCGCAGAAGAGAAACATTTATTTGAAAAAAATAATACCAATAAAATCCGCTTGACCATCTCCACGAATGAGATCGTCTTGCACCCAGATAGCTTATTGGATATGTCTAAAATAGATGCTACTTACTCTGGCAAATGGTGTGGTCCTAAAGCTGCCAATTTGGGTCAGTTGAAACAAATGTATCCACAGCATGTAGTAGAAGGTTTAATCATACCATTCGGCGTATTTCGTGATCATATGGAGCAGCAAGTGCCCGATCAAAACTACTCATATTGGTCATACCTTACTAATATTTTTACCGAAGAAAGGCAGAAGTTAAATCAAGGTCATCATCGATCCATTGTAGAAAAAGAAACCTTAGTAGAGTTAGCTAAACTGCGCTACATGATGGAGAATATGCCTTTAAAATCCAATTTATTAAACAACATCGAAAGACAATTCAAAACAATCTTTGGAAAATCTATTGGTGAAATACCAGTCTTTTTGAGAAGCGATACCAACATGGAAGATTTACCACAATTTACTGGTGCAGGTCTAAATCTTACCTTATTTAATGTATTGGAAAAACAGAAAATACTTGATGGAATAAAGAAAGTTTGGGCCTCTCCCTATACCGAGCGAAGCTATCAGTGGCGACAGCAATATTTAGAAAACCCAGAGGAAGTCTATCCTTCGATATTGATAATACCTAGCGTCAACGTGGATAAATCTGGTGTGATTATAACTAAAGGTGTCAATAGAGGTGATGATGATGATATATCCATTTCATTTAGTCGAGGTGTCGGCGGTGCAGTAGAAGGACAATCTGCAGAGAGTTATATAGTACATAATAATGGTTACTCCGAACTCATTGCTCCGGGTCGAGAAACCAAATATAGAACAATCCCAGCGACAGGTGGTTCTGCGTACAACTACGCTGCTCTTTCCGATCCGGTACTTTCTTCAGAAGAGGTATCCAAACTAAATACCATGGCTAAATCTATTGCTCAAAAAATGGATCTACTATCAGAATCTCAACATGCGTATGATATAGAGCTGGGCATAAAAGATGGGTTTATATGGTTATTTCAAGTCAGACCTTTCGTAGAGAATAATGATGCTCTTAGTTCGGATTATCTTAAAAGTATGAACCCAAAACTCGAAAACATTTCCATCCCAATGGAGCCAAATAAATAATGAATAATTCTATGAAATATATTTTAATATTCTGTGGCTCTTTACTAATGGTGTCTGTTCACGCTTATCCAATTGATGGATATCGATATACTGGTATAAACAGATTGCTCTATCAATTTAATGTGATGCAAGACAGCACGATTGATACTAAATTAGACAAGGGAGCCCTTCTAAGTATGTCCGATATAAAGCTAAACCTTCTTAATAATTCATTCGCTTGGCCTGATGGAGACGAAGGCCTTGAGGGCAAATTAGAAGACATATTTAAATCCTTAGAGCCTGAATATTCTGTATCTGTCATGGATATCACTAATTCAAACAACATTCGATATGCAGGCCTTAATGAAAATGTAGCATATCAACCAGGCAGTGTCGCTAAGATTATAGCAGCTATGGGATTATTTGATGCATTGCATAAGGTGTACGGTGACAACTGGGAAGACATTAGAGCTGTCCTTTATAATAAAAGAGTGAGAGGAAATGAATTTGTTGTCTATGATCATCATACAATCCCTATTTACGATATAAGTAAAGACAAATACTACAATCGGAAAGCGGAAGAAGACGACGTATTTTCTTTATACGAATGGTTAGATCATATGTTCTCTAAGAGCAATAATGGTGCTGCCAGTGTCGTCATGAGAGAGATGATACTCGTACATATTATGGATGATTATTACGAATGTGCCAATCAAGAAGAAATGGATATGGTCATAAACAATGCAGACAGAGCCGTGCTAGGCAATCTCACAGAAGACCTGACAAATTGTGTCCTAGAAAGTATAGCTATAGATCGTGATGAATATCGACTTGGAGGATTTTTTACTAGTGGAGCAGAAAAGTATGTTCCTAGGCGAGGAGGAAGTACAGGCACCACCAAAGGACTTATGAAATTTATGTTTGCATTAGAAAGTGGCCAAGTTATAAACGAACGTATATCCCTAGAAATCAAACGACTAATGTATCTGACCGATAGGCGTATCCGTTATGCTTCAAGTCGTAGCCTTGATAATGATGCTGTCTACTTTAAGAGTGGTTCACTTTATAGTTTCAAACCAGAGCCAGGGTTTGTACGCAAGAATTATGCGGGGAATAAATATAACTATATGAACAGTCTAGCCATCATTGAAAAACAGGACAGCACTCAACGGAGGTACATGGTAGCCCTAATGTCTAATGTTTTACGTAAGAACAGTGTCAATGAACACTATGCTCTTGCTAAAAAAATAGATGATATGCTGAAAGATTAAATCTTAAGTTGTCAGATTAGAGTATAATTCTTTGATTCTTAAGGGCATAAGATGCTTCGGTCTCTTCTTGAGTTTGATAATTCCTTGTATTTGTAACTTAAAGAGGACTTTATATTTCTTGGAAATAGATACGAAGAGATGCTTCCAATTAAACCTCTATTCTACATTGACTAGCTCTAATTCGGTTTAGATAAATTTCTCTATTGAAGCTGTATACTCTTCATTTCGCTTATTCTTAACCTTTACATGCACTTTCAAATATATTAATAATTCATCCATTACTAAATTTGCTTTTTTGTTATAAATCATGACACCGAGCCAAGCTGCTTCAGTGTGCTTGGACTCAATATTCTGCTTTATATTAGCCATAATTATATAGTCTTATGAACTCTTTTAACAAAACGATATTATAAGAGTAATGACAAGCGCTCAAATACAAGTAGTTCTCATCTTTTTCATGCCGGTGATCATGTTTTTAATCATACGGTTTATACCCCTGAGTCATGAGGGTAGCCGTAAAAAGGTGCATGATTTTATGAGATTTGCTATTATTTTCACCTATTTGCCGGTATTATATATCATATACGGATTAGTGATAACAGGCTTTGATACAATGAAAGTTTTAGACGGAGAAACAGTTTACACCATGATGATGGGCATAACAATTATGTTTGGCATCTTTATGATGATTGGAGCCGCAATTGGCAAATTATATTATAGCTTAACATTTAAGAAAAGCATTTAAGAATTATGCCGTATTTTTACCATCAAATAGATTATCAGTGATAGAATTGCCTGTAGTACAAGTTGGTAATAAAGAAAATACCGAATCTAAACGTTCAAAGAAACCTGATTGGTTGCGAGTGAAATTGCCTATAGGTGAAGATTATAAGCGTGTCAGAAAACTGGTTGATGAATACAACTTGCATACCATCTGCCAGAGTGGGAGCTGTCCTAACATGGGTGAATGCTGGGGAGCAGGCACAGCCACCTTTATGATTTTAGGTAATGTATGTACACGTAGTTGCTCGTTTTGCGCAGTTAAAACAGGACGACCGCCTGAGTATGATGAGGATGAACCAAGTCGAGTAGCAGAAGCAATCAAATTGATGCAAGTGAAACACGCCGTCATTACTTCAGTCAATCGAGATGAACTCAAAGATAGGGGAGCAGAAATATGGTATCAGACAGTTGCCAAAACTAAAGAACTGAGTCCACAAACGACAATCGAAACGTTAATCCCAGATGTCAAGGCTAATTGGGATGCTCTTGCAAGAATGATCGACGGCGGTCAGGAGGTGGTTTCTCATAATATGGAAACAGTCAGAGATTTATATAGAAAAGTACGGCCGCAAGCAAAATACGACAAAAGCTTAGAGCAAATCAAACGAACAAAGGCGGCAGGCTTCAGAACTAAATCTGGGATTATGGTCGGTGTCGGCGAAACAGAGGAGCAAGTGTTTACGACCATGGATGACTTAGTCGCGCATGATTGCGATGTGTTGACAATCGGGCAATATCTTCAACCAACAAAAATGCATTTGGCTGTGGACGAATTTATTCATCCCGATGTGTTTGCTAAATACAAAGAAGTGGGATTAGAAAAAGGATTTGATTTTGTCGAAAGTGGGCCTTTAGTTCGTTCCTCCTATCATGCTGAGCGACACCTGTAATTCTTTAGTTCACAGATGCTTTTAGAATATGCAGCTGATCTAAAGCCTTATTCGTAAACGCTTCTTTTTCATTATCTGTCATAACGATGGACTCAGGGATATAATCAAGCACACCTTTTAAGACACTTGGGTCTTTAGTATTTAATAATGCGGATATGATCTGTTTCATGTTTTTTTATGGCAAATAAACATGGCATCATGCAGTCAATGTGCATGGTATTTTAGACTTTTCAGCAAAATAATAAATTAAAAAAAAACTTATTTATTTTAATATTCCAGCAGTCCTTTAAGCATTGCTTTGCTAACTAAGACCACAGAATTAAATTGGATATGCATCATAGTTGGGTTATAGTGTTGAAGCATCGTTCACAGGATTCCTTTTAATATTAAATTCATAGAATTCTGTGAGCTTTGTAACTGTTCGTTTGTAAAGAAAATACTTTCAGATGCGGAATTGTATATTTCATGTTTAGTACGTATAATTATGTTAAATATCACGTATGAATACAAAGTTAACCCTATCACTTAATAAATCAATAATAGAAAGAGCCAAAAAATATGCTAAAAGCAACAATCAAAGTCTATCTCAAATTATTGAGTCTTACTTAGAAAAAGTTACTACAGAAAGTCCTGAATTAGGCGACCCTGAGCTCGATTCAATGAAGGGAATAATCATATTGCCTAAAGATTTTGACGTAAAAAAGGAGGCTAGGAAATTAAGAGTGGAAAAGCATGGCTAAGCTTCGATTGTTTATTGATACAAATATTATTATTGATCTACTAGCAGATAGGAAACCATTTTAAAATTCAGCTTTAATCAACTATATAGTAACTAGAGACAAAAAGGGTTTTAGGAATTCTATCATTGACATAATAAATCCAGATGAATTAATAAACTTACATTCCGAGTAGATAGATGATCAAATTAGATTTTTGCAGTAATTTCTATCTAAATGAAAAAGCTGCATGTTATTATTAACTATGGCTATTTATAAGCTATACTTATTTTTAATAACTTCTCTTCCTTTTCCATAAATAAACAGCCAAGGCAATTGCTGGGCCTATACACAAGTAAATAAATAACCATTCTACAGCGACATTATCTCGAATGTTATTCAGCAATTGGATGCTGACAATACTGATCAAAAATCCTAAACATGTCACGATAGTTAAAGCACCACCTTTTACTTCAGCTGGTGAAGAATTAGCAACAGATGTTGAAAACAATGGGGAGTCTGCAACAACTGTAAATCCCCAAATAAGTAAGAAAAGAAAGATGCCTGATTTATGTTGGCTATTTAAAATGATTGGAGATAATAGGCAGCAACAAAATGAAATGAATAAAAACAAAAAAGCCATACGCTCCACGCCATATCGTTTGGATAAATAACCTGCGGCAATGCAACCCAATGAACCAATTGCAATGACACAAAAGGCAAACAAAGAATGATTGCTACTAGAATCTAAGGTTAATTCTATTGCAAGTGGAACAAATGCCCAGAATGCATACAGCTCCCACATATGCCCAAAATAGCCAATTGAGGCAGTGACAAATTCTTTATTTTTTATTAAACTGGTTACATTTTTAAGTTTCCACCCAGATCCTTTTTTACGATATGGTCCATCTGGTACCAAGAAGTAAATACAGAAGCCACCTATAATGGCAATTCCTGATACCACAATGATTACCATGTTCCATGACAATGCACCACCAAATGCTTTTATTGCATGAGGCAATGCTGTGCCCAATACAAGCGCACCCACTAAATATCCAAGTGATACACCTAGTCCTTTTTTATAATAATCAGAGGCAATTTTCATTCCCACAGGATATATGCCAGCTAGGAAAAAGCCAACAATAAATCGAATAGCAAGGAGACTGGCTATTGTATTCCCTTTGTAAATAATCAAGGCATTAATTAAAGCCCCACCAAGCGCACAGACTAGAAAGACCTTTGATGGTGAAAATTTGTCTGCTATTGATAAAATGCCAAAAAATAAAGTACCAACTATAAAACCAAATTGAACAGCTGAAGTCAATTGTCCCAGAGCACTTTCTTGTAATCCAAAATGAGAAATTAAGTCATTAATGATGGCATTTGTGGCAAACCATAGAGAGGTACAGCAGAATTGAGCAAACACAATCGTAACAAGTATAATTAGTCGCGAATTCATGACACTTTACCTGAACTGCTCAGTAGTTGAGAAATGAATTTGGCGCTCCTGATCGCACCATCCATATAGCCTGGATATTCTCTCGATGTTTCAGATCCCGCAATAAAAAAGCGATTATCGAAAAAGGGCTTTTGAAAAATTGCAGCACCATTATTCTGATGTGGCAAGATATGTTGGTCATAATTCGTGTAAGTCATTGGATCTAACGCCCAAACTTTTTCCTCGTAATGAATATAATTATTGACCTGTTCCCCGTAATACTTATTTAATTGAGACAGTATTGTTTTGCCCCTAATTAATCGGACACCAATTAAGGTATCTGCATTAGATCCTATTTTGAAATACAAAAATTACGTTTAATCTTTGTTATGACGGACGACCGACGGTGACGTTTTGTACCGAAGGTAG
>Ga0209187_1003637_pt1 | contig 12602 bp, 9 predicted proteins | sample BantaG_FD_187430 | JGI IMG/M metagenome (GOLD analysis project Ga0209187, IMG submission 187430) | Marine algal microbial communities from Bantry Bay, Ireland - BantryBay_4 metaG (SPAdes) (version 2) | ecosystem: Host-associated > Algae > Red algae > Unclassified | place: Bantry Bay, Ireland... | reverse complement strand
GCTGGATGATACGTTGAAGCTTGGAGTAGCTCGGGGCGGCATCACCGGTGAAGTCAGCGAGGACCTCGTAATCTAGCGAGGATGCCCCGGCGGACTTGAACTGCACCGAGACGTTCTTAATAGCATCGATCCCCATAAGTTCCACGAGATCTTTCATGAGGCGATTTTCAAAAATGGGCGCTACTTTTGTTGTGGAGATCGCCTGGTGCTCGTAGTCGATCCCGAAGACCGAATTGATGCGGAAGTTACGCGAAAGGTTCAGGGGAGTGAGTTCGAGAAAATCTGGGGTAGGGAAGAACTTACGGGCACCGCCAAGACGGATGATTTCGACATATTCTGGAGTTTGCTCGATCACCCGACCGAAGGTGTCATCAGAAAGGACGACCCACTCACCGGTCGAGCAGGGGAACCATTCTTCAGAATCCGAGACCCGGGAGCGGAGTTCGAGAAGATCCTTGATGGGGAGGCGCCGCACCCCACCTTTCAGGGCGGGATTCACGAGGTCGGTGTAGACATTGATCCGCTTCACTTCCCACGGGAGGCCCTCATAGATCACGCGTTCGCCCTCGCGAACGGCTCCGAGATTGAGCATCAGCTTCATCTGCTCGGTCACCTTTGGGAGCGCTTGCTTGCTCACCCAGATCGTCCCGGCGACAAAGAGTAAAACGAGGGTCAGGAGAAGCCAGTCGTTGAATAAATAAAGCACCAAAACCGCTCCGAGGAGGGCGAAGACGAAGCCGAAAGTTATGAAAATGAGGTCGACGATCCGGGTCGAGAGATTGCGACCTTTGCCGCGATGTAGCGGGCTGTATCTTTGGAAAAAACGGTATCCTTTCCGATTTAGATAAAGGACGAGAATGAAAACGAAGAGGGCGATAAAAAGGTGGAGTCCTCTATTCCGAAAGAAGTCCTGAACCATGTTCGATAGCGAATCTACGACCGGGACGCTACGGGCTTCGAGATCCGCTTTCTGGAGATTGAGAACATCAAGGGTGAGCGTCGTTTCCTCTGCTTTCTCTTGCCAATCTTCGAGGCGATTCTTGAGCACGGTGGCGAGTGGCTCGCCTTGGTAGGTTGCGATGCTTTCTCGCAGGCGGGCCACGATATCGGTAGCCGTTTGCTGGCGTTCTTCCGCGAGTTCGATCTTTTTGACGAGGGCATCCATGTCCCGCGGACCGGACGTCGCTTTTTTAAGCTCATCGATCAGGGGGCTCAGAAGGGCGCTTACCTCGCCGGAGAGCGTCATGGGCTCATCGAGCGCCTCATCGACGGAGGCCAGATCGACCTTAGATGCTACCGAGATGAACTCGACTCTGACTTGGTCGAGGCGAACGACCTTTTCGGCAATTTTTGCCGCGATCGCGGCTCGATCATCGAGGTTCGCGGACTTTGCGCGTTCCGCATCGAGCGCTTGGATCTCGCTTTTGATTTCAGTGATTTCTAATGCGAGCGCTTCGAGGGCGACTTGCTGCTTATCGGGGACGGCGATCGGCGCTGGTGGTTTCTCTGCCGCAGTTGCGAGATTACTCCCTGTAGCGGGAGTCTCTTTTTCCTGAGCCCAGCCGGAAGCGATTGAGAAAATAAGGAGGATAAGAGAGAGTAACCTTTTCATTGGGATGCGATGAGAGGAGGGGACGAGGCCGCCGGGAGATGAATCTTTGTCAATCGCGGAGGAAATGCCAAGGCCGCAGATCTAGGGGTAAGGGCACAAAAAATGGGAACGTTCGCACGTTCCCATCTTGAATTTTTAAAACTTAAGCTAGGCCGAGGTGAGAGGACCCCACAGACAATCGAAAACCTCCGCGGGGGGGAGAGCTGGGATCATCATGAAAAAGACATGAGGCCTCTCACAAAGTCGTCCTAGAAGTAGAAGCGCGTGCCGATGTTGATCTGCTTAGCAAAGTCATCTCCACCAGGGAAGACGTCGTCGAAGGCATACTCAGCACCGAGTGCGAAGCTGATAGCGATATTCTCGCGGATGAAATACTTAACACCGACGTCGAGTCCCATCGCAATGGAGTCAGCGTCAAGAGCACCGCTGTCAAGGGAAGCCCACTTGGCGGAGAGGCCGACGAAAGGAACCCACTTGGAGTCTTCGATGAGCCAGTTGTATTCGGTAAAGAGACCAAGGCTGAAGTTCATGTCGCTGTCTTCGCCCTGAACACCAGCTGCGAAGCCAACTTCCCACTGATCCTTAACGAACCAACCATAGGAAAGCTCAAGGTTGTAAGCGACGTCGTCTGCGTAGTTCACGTTACCGGAGACACCGAACTCCTGAGTGCCTTCGCCAAGCATTGGAGGGAGGCTGTCGCCGACATTAAGAACGCGGCCGGGAGTGGAGAGGAGTTTGCGTCCGAAGCTTTGCTCGGTGGTAGCGACTGATACCGAGCTACCATCATCTGGAATCATGGTTCCCGCAGAAGCGAGGGAAGAGACCGAGAGAAGGGTGCCGGTGAGGGCTGCGGTTTTAAGAATAGTGTTTTTCATTATAGTGGATTAAATTCAGGTTTACCCCGTGTTAATAACCGACCCATTTGAGCCAGCTAATTTGCGGATACAGCATTGCTCGCAGGATGCCAACATTTTCGCGAGACGATTGAAGTCTTGATCTACAAGGAATTTAAGCTCGGTCGGGAAGTAGGCGGCGATGTTTCTCACCTTAAAGTTGCAAAGTGAGCGCTCAATCTTGTCAAAGGAGCTTACATTGCATCACGCTTTCGAGGGAACGCGCTTGGCAATCCCCTTGAGGAGATGCCCAAAGATGTCCGCCCCGGTGATGATCCGCTTATTGTCTTCGGTCCAGAAGAGCACGACATCGTTATCAACTACGTGGTCATCCTTATGCTCGGCCTCCACGACGAAGTCCCCGAGGACGGCATCGAGGTGGGTGTCATCGTCTGTTACGATGATGGGGCGGTGGCAATGCTGATAGACGTCGGTCTCTGGGCCCTCGACGAAAAGCGAGGTGAGAAAGCTATTGGTGTCGAGGACGATGACGGGGTGCTCGTCCTGATTCATGATGATGGCCCACGCATAGGGGTGCATTTTCAGTGAAGAAATGAAGGCCTGCCCCTCCGGCTCCGCTAGCGGGGGAATAGTGGGAAGGTCTAAGCGCATCTCGAATTTATAAAAGGTCTCGGCGGAGATGACGCTGCCCTCTCCTGAGATCTGGCGATCGTCGAGATCGAGGAAATTGAGCGCCCCTTGGCCCTCGTTGGCGCTAATTTCAGAGGAGGTTTCATTTATGTGCTTTTCGAGGATGATCTCGATATCGCGCTCGCGGAAAAATACGGGCCCTTCCGGGCCGATCCAGCCATCTAGGATGAAAGCACAACCTTTCGCGACCGGGTAGAGGAGGATTTGGTAGAAGCGCATCACTGGCGAGAGGAGAGCTCCGACCCTGAGCGCGTGCCGCGAAAAGTAGGCTTGCGGGATAATTTCACCGAAAAAGGTAATTCCGATAGTGGAGAAGAGGAAGCCGCCAACCCCAGCGAAGACGCTCTCACTGAGCAGAGAGAGAAGCACGTTGGCGCTCACATTTCCCCACAGGATGGTGCAGAGAAGAAGGTTCGAATCTTCCCGGAGACGGAGGACCTTAGCCGCTGATTTGCTACCTTTTTCAGCCTCCGCTTCCAGCCGCATCCGCCCCAATGAGAAAAAGGCGAGATTCGCCCCGGAGAACATCGCCGAGTGGGAAATGCATATGAGGATGCCAAGATAAGTGACGTAGATCGGGAAATCCATTGAGGTTAGAGACGGGAGAGAGCCACGCTTGCGAGGTTCAACACAAGGAAGAAACCAAACATATCGGTGCAGGTCGTAAGAATCGGCCCGGATGCGAGTGCTGGATCTGCCTTGAAGCGCTTAAGAACAAGCGGGATAAGGCCTCCGAGGAGAACCGAGAGGACGGTGTTGAGCATCAGGGCTGAACCGATGACGAGGCCGAGGTAAATGTTACCTTTCCAGATTGTCGCGATCGTTCCCAAGACTATTCCAAGCACGATTCCGTTCGTAATTCCTAGAAGTCCCTCTTTCATCAGGACGCGGAGGTAGTCGCGCGGCTGGATGACTCCGAGGGTGAGCTCGCGAATACTGACCGCGACTGCTTGATTTCCCGAGCAGCCGCTCATGTCAGAAACCATCGGGAGGAAGATGGCGAGGGCAATGACCGCTTGCAGGGTGTCTTCATAGGAGGCGATCACGCTTGCCGCGAGAAGGTTGAGGAGAATGTTCGGACCGAGCCAAGCGAGTCGGCGGAGGCAGCGGTCCTTCAGCGGCATCGAGCGGAGTTCTTCTCCACCCACGATGCCGGAGGACTTGAGGTAGTCCTCAGTCTGCTGCTCGGCGAGGGCTTCCTCGATCGCTTGGCGCGTGACGATCCCGCGGAGAGAACCAGCGGAGTCGATGACGGGAAGTCCGAGGTAGGCCTTTTCATCGAAGATATCCTCGAGCTCCTCCAGGGTGGTCTCGACATTGACCGAGAGAACATCGCCCCGCATCAAATCCCCGATGGGGGTGGCCCTGCGGCCTAGGACGAGGCTTCGTAAGGCGAGCACTCCGATGAGCTTTTTGCGCGCGTTGACGACGTAGAAATACTGCACGTCAGCGTCGGAATATTCCTCAGCCTTATCGTCAAGATCGGCGAGAACGTCTGCCACTGTCGCGGTGGCGAGGAATGAAACGACTTGATCTGACATCAATCCGCCTGCGCTATCCCATTCGTAACTGGCCCGTTCCCGGAGCTCCTTCGACTCCCGGGCGTCATCGAGCTCCGCTAAAATGGCTTCACTGTCCTTGTCATCCAGTTCTCGAAGGAGGTCGCCGCTGACATCAGCATCCATCTCCTCGACGACATCCGCCGCGATCCCGGCTGGAAGTTCCTCGAGAAGCTCGACGGCTTGGACCTCGGCAAGGTTTTCCAAGAGGTCCGCGACTTCCTCGGCAGGGAGGAGTTCGCAGAGCTGCTCCCGGGTGTCGAGGTCGAGCTGAGCGATGATGCGCCGCTGGTCATCAGCCGAGGCTTCGTTAATGATTACTTGGGCGATAGTCTCATCACCTGCATCCACCGCCTCGGCGAGACGCTTGTAGCGGGGAAGGACATCTTCTTCAGGCGGCGGGGCGAGTTCTTCAGTCATTAGCAGGTAGGAGAGGCGGGGAGTGCGCGCAGTGTGCCAGTTGCTGAGAGCTAGCCAAGCCAAGGATTCGGGCGATAGCGGAGTTCGAGGACTGTCCAGTCTCTTGGCAAAATGGCCGAAGTTCTGCGCAAATATGGGACGTCGATAAATGATGGCCTGCCCGTTGCTAGAAGCGACCCGAACTTTTTAGAATCACCGATATATAAATGAGCGAACAAAATGGCGTCATGATGCAATATTTTCACTGGTATACCGAGTCGGATGGCTCGCTCTGGAACCGGATGAAGGATGAAGCGGAGACGCTTAAAGAAGCCGGATTTACTGCCCTCTGGCTGCCTCCGTGCTACAAGGGAGCGGGGGGTGGATACGATGTCGGTTACGGGGTTTACGACATGTATGATCTCGGTGAGTTTGACCAAAAAGGCTCGGTCCGAACAAAGTATGGCACCCGTCAGGAACTCTTAGAAGCCTCGCAAGCGGCACATGATGCGGGGCTCAGACTCTACTGGGATATCGTGCTTAACCACCGCATGGGCGGGGACCACGAGGAAGAGTTCAACGCTACCCCTCACAGCAATAACTTCCGGCTAGAACCCGTCGGACCCCAGCGACAGATCAAGGCGTTTACCCATTTCGATTTTCCAGGTCGGCAGGGGAAATACTCGGATTTCCAGTGGCATTGGTGGCATTTCTCAGCTGTCGATTACGATGCAAATTGCCCGGATTCGGATGATATTCTCCTCTTTGATGGAAAAAAGTTCTCGTCCCAAGTCGATCTCGAGAAAGGATCTTTCGATTATCTCATGGGCTGCAATATCGACTTAACCCATGACGAAGTCCGCGGGGAATTGTTGCAGTGGGGTGAATGGTTCGTCGATCAAGTGCCGGTCGATGGGGTGCGCTTTGATGCGGTGAAGCATGTCGAAGCGGGCTTTTTCCCGATCTGGCTCCAGCACGTGCGTGATTTGGCCCAGCAACCTGTCTTTGCGGTGGGGGAATACTGGACCTACGAGCTTGAGGCGCTGCGTCATTTTATCGATGAAACCGGGGGGAATGTCGCCCTTTTCGATGCTCCTCTGCACAAGAACTTTGCGGAAGCGAGCAAAGCTGGGGAGAACTACCACTTCCCGGCCATCTTTGACGGCACTTTGGTGAAGCAGGATCCGCTGCTTGCGGTCACGATCGTCGCTAACCATGACACCCAGCCGCTGCAGGAATTGGAGTCGGTGGTGGAGGCTTGGTTCAAGCCTCTCGCCTACGCGCTCATCCTTCTAAGACGGGGTGGCTATCCCTGCGTCTTCGAAGCCGATTACCATGGTGCCATTTACTCGGATCAAGGCACGGATGGGGGGGACTACTATATTGAAATGGTGAGCCATAAGGTGATGATCGATACCTTCCTAGGCCTGAGAAGAACCCATGCCTACGGCGAGCAAGTCGACTACTTCGAACATCAAAACACCATCGGCTGGACGCGCATGGGCGACGAGGAACATCCCGGGGGGATCGCCGTGCTCATGAGTAACGGTGGCGATGGGACTAAGGAGATGCAAACGGGCGCTCCTGATCAGGAATTAGAAGATGTCACGGGCCACATCAGTGAACGTATCCGGACTGATGGGGACGGCCGGGCCGAGTTTCGCTGCCTCGGCGGAAAGGTCTCGGTCTGGATTCCGGTGGTGGAGTGAGCAAATCGGGGATAAGGGAAAAAATATCGCAAATTCCCCTCGATAAATCGGAAAGGTAAAGTAGTGTTCAAACGATCTTTATGAACACGCAGCAGAAACTGGAAATCCTCGCCGATGCCGCTAAATATGACGCCTCATGCGCGAGCTCGGGGGCTCAGCGGAGGGATTCCAGCGGAGGGAAGGGTGTCGGCTCGACAGGCGGTGCGGGAATCTGCCATTCCTATGCGCCGGACGGTCGCTGTATCTCGCTGCTTAAAGTGCTTCTCACGAATAGCTGCATTTACGACTGCCACTACTGCATTAATCGGCGCTCGAGCAACGTCCGCCGCGCCGTCTTCACCGCGCAGGAGGTGGTGAAATTAACCCTCGATTTCTACAAGCGAAATTACATCGAAGGTCTTTTTCTCAGCAGCGGGATCATCCGGAATGCGGATCACACCATGGAGCAGGTGATCGAGGTGGCGAGATCCTTGCGGGAAGATCATCATTTCCGAGGCTACATTCATCTCAAAACGATCCCGGAGGCTTCGGTAGAGCTTATTGAGAAAGCGGGGGAGTATGCAGACCGGATAAGTATCAACATCGAGCTGCCTGACGAAGAGAGCCTCAAAACGTTCGCGCCCGAGAAAAGTCTGAGGCGAACTCGCGAAGCGATGGGGAAGATTCGCCATAAGATCGAGGACACCACGGATCGCAGAAAAGACGCGCGCAAGAGGGGAAAGAAAGCCGAAAGCACTCAATTTGCCACCGGCCAAAGCACGCAGGTGATCGTGGGTGCGGACGCCTCGACCGATCAGACATTCCTGAGTCGAGCGGATGACCTTTACGGGAACTATCGTCTTAAAAGAGTCTACTATTCCGCTTTCAGCCCCATCGCGGAGCCCTCTCAAATTCTTCCGCTCAAAGCGCCTCCTCTCATCCGGGAGCACCGCCTCTATCAGGCGGATTGGCTCATGCGCTTCTACGGATTTGATGCCAAAGAGATCGTTTCCGATGCTCAGCCAAATCTCGATCTTGAGCTCGATCCTAAGCTAGCGTGGGCGCTTCGGAATCGAGCACTCTTTCCGATCGATATCAATCGGGCGGAGAAATCTCTTCTCTATCGGATTCCGGGGTTGGGGATCCGGAATGCCGACCGCATCGTCAACATTCGCCGCTTTAGCGCCGTCCGTCTGGCTGACTTAGTGAAACTACGAGTTTCTTTGAAAAAGGTCCTCCCGTTCATCATCGCGCTTGATCATAACCCGGCCAAGCTGGAGGTATCCAATGAGACCCTCCGGGCTCGCTTTGCCCCGAAACCGAAGCAAATGGAGTTCAACCTCCTTACCCCGACGGTGGAAGAAGCGGTGAGCGGGTTCTCGGGCTCCCCGCTCGGGCAAGTGATGAGCTGATGAGAACCGTAGCGATTACGGAAGGCTTCGGCGAGTGGCGTGAAAAGGCGCGCGAACTCCATGCCGCTGCTATCCCACCGGGTGAGATTCTTTGGGAAGAAGCTGCGAGCAATTCGCTTTTTGGAGAAGCCGCGGAGCCTCTGGTAGCTTTGGAAAAGGTTCCTCGGGTGCCTAAGGAGTTTCTCAAATTGGCTGAGGTGGTTGCGCACCACGCCTCGTCTGACCGCTGGGGCCTGCTTTACGAAGCGCTCCACCGAATGAGCTGGGGCAGAGAGAAGCACCTCCTCAAGCTCCCGAACGATGCGACGATGGCGCGCCTTTTCAAAATGCGGAAAGAGATCGGGCGCGACATCCACAAGATGCACGCTTTTGTTAGATTCAAAAAAGTGGGCGAGGACGACAAGACTGGGCGCGAGCAATTCGTGGCATGGTTCGAGCCCGATCACCGCATCATGCCGCTCACGGCGAACTTCTTCCGCAAGCGTTTCGCGGGGATGGATTGGTCAATCTTTACGCCCACGGGCTCGGCCCATTGGGATGGCAGAGCGCTCGAGATGGCTCCCGGGGTGGAGTCGATGACGCAGCCGGACGACCTCGAACTGGAGGATCTTTGGCGAAGCTACTACAAGAGCATTTTCAATCCAGCGCGGATCAAGGTAAAAGCAATGCAGGCAGAAATGCCGAAGAAATATTGGAAAAACCTCCCCGAAGCAGGGCTCATCGAAGACCTCATCGCCGAGGGTGGAGACCGCGTCTCCGGCATGATGGAGACTGAAGAAAGACCCGCAAAAAAAATCAAAAATGCCTACCTCGGAAAGCTCTCCGAGATGACCGCCGCCGCCGAAAAGCCCTCATCCACCACCGGCCTTATCGGGCAAAATATCGAGGCCCTCCGAAAAGCCGCCAGCTGCTGCCAAGAATGCCCGCTCTATCAAAAAGCGACCGGCACCGTCTTCGGCGAAGGCCCCACCGATGCCCGCGTCATGATCATCGGCGAACAACCCGGCGACCGCGAGGACCTCAGCGGAAAACCCTTCGTCGGCCCCGCAGGCCAGCTCCTTGATCGCCTTTTGGCCGACGCTGGCATTAAGCGCGGAGAAGCCTACCTCACCAATGCCGTTAAACATTTCAAATGGAAGCAGCAGGGGAAAAGACGCCTCCACCAAAGCCCCAGCGTCCCCGAAATGAAAGCCTGCCGCCCTTGGGTCATGGCCGAGCTCGACGCTATCAAACCCGACCTCCTCATCCTCCTCGGAGCCACCGCCGCCAAATCCCTCATCGGCCCCGACTTCAAAATCACCGAGGAAAGGGGACTCCTAAACCGCCCCGACCTCGCCCCCAAAGTCATCGCCACCTTTCACCCCAGCTACCTCCTAAGAATCCAAGATCCCACCACCCAAGAAGAACAATACACCAAGGCCCTCCAAGATCTGCGTTCGTAGAAGCGTAGAATCGTAGAATAGCCCTCCTGGCTGTTTTCTTCGACCCCAAGCCTAATCCCCGCCCCGGAAAGGCACCCAAAGTTCAACGTCCATTGGCCAATATCCCCAAACCCGGACTGAAAACTGCCAGCTGAAAACCATTAGCTTCAACGAAGCTGAAAACCGTCGGCACCACCGAAGCTAAAACACTGAAAACTCCCAAAAAAACTCCTCCCAAAATCATCCCACATCCAGCGGACTCACCACCCCGAGACCATTCGCCCCCATCGCCACATGCGTATAAATTTGATGCCCCCTCTGGGGGCACTCCTTCGGAGCACGTCGCTACCGCTCCTGTCCATCTCGCTCCGCTCGGTTGCGTCGTCGCAAGATCTTCATGTCCTAACAGTTCTTGAATCGTCCGGATATCCGTCCCCCTCTCCAGCAAATGAGTCGCAAAAGAATGTCTTAGCACATGCGTTGTGATCCGCTTCGGAATCATCGCCGCTACAGCAGCTCGCTTAATCGCCTCCCCGTAAACCTTCCCGTGCAGATGATGCCTCCGCCTAATCTTCGATTCCGGGTCCACGGACTCTTTCATCGCCGGGAAAACCCAAAACCACGGCCAAGTCTCGCCCGCCTTCGAGAACTTTCGCCCCAAAGCCCCCGGAATCTGCACCCCAGCCTTCCCGTCCATCCGATCCTTCTCAAAAACCACTCGCACCATCGCAAGGTGCTCCCTGAGTTCTTTTTTCAACGCCGCTGGAATTACCGTAACCCGGTCCTTATCCCCCTTGCCGCTCCGCACCGTCAGCATCCCGCGCTCCAGATCAATATCCTTCACCCGCAGCGAAACTAATTCATTCAATCGTAAGCCCGAGCCATACTGCAGCTTTCCTGCAATGACATAGCGCTCCTCGAGAAGCCCAAGCACTTGCAGCACTTCCTTGCTCGTCATCACCACCGGAATTCTCTTTTGCGTTTTCTTCAGCTTCACCTGTAAATCCACCGTCTCCATCCCGCAGACATCCTTAAAAAAGAAGACCAGCGCATTGAGAGCAACTTTTTGAGTCGCGAAGGCCTTCTTCTGCTTCACTACGATCTCCGTCAGATAATCTCGCGCTGTTTCTGGCTTCATCGCCAAATAATCCTCCTTCGCAAACACCGCATATCGTGCAATCCACGACCCATAACTCTGCCGCGTCCGTCGCGCCAGCCCCCGCCTCGCACCCACCGACTCGGAATAAGTCCGCATCCGCTCAGGCAAGCTCCGATGATCCGCCCCTTGGGAAACACAATTCCCTAACCACTCCAGATACCAGTGCATCGCCTCACCCCACTGCTCAAGCTGCCAATCTTCTCGGGTGACCTCTTTTCCGAGCACATCCTTCTTCCAGAACATCTTCGCAGCCTCGCGACCTGCTTCCAGTCCCATTCGAATACGAAAATTTTCAAACCATTCGAGCAGGATGGTGTAACCACATTTATGAAAGCTCCCGACCTCTCTCGACGCTTCGAGATCCTTTCTCCAACAGAATCTGACCACCTTTCGTCTTCGCTCTTGCTCATTTGAGTTCATTTGAACAACCACATCATGATGTTGTTTTTTTGAACAGTTAAAAATAACACTTTCGCTCCTCCACAATACCAAGACATCCGGTCTTTTAATGTAACCATGCCATTACTAACAGGGAGATCAGCATGAGTAAAAATAAGGAAGAACTAGAAAATAAGCTGATCTGAATAAGATGGCTCCAAGTCACCCATTATTGGTCTAAGAAGATGAATATTTACAGAGACTCAAAATTATTTTACGTTCTCAGCAGTGGGAGTTCATCCTACGAATAAATACTGTTCTGCAAAGAAATAGAGACCGCTGCATGAGAAAGAATATCATCATATCCATCCTGCTCGGCCTATTGTCAGCTGCATTCATGATGAGTGCGGCGTGGGATCATAATTCACAGGGCGAGATTCATTCGGATGGCGTCATCGCTTGGAGCTACTGGCTGCTGATCGGACTTTCGTGGTTCTTGCCAGTCTTCATCGTCTCTGGTCTTTTTGGAGCTCTGATGGCTCGATTTTCGCGCCACGCCCCGACCAAGAATCGAAGAGCAGAACAAGCCGTGGGTGGCAACGGCGGCCAAGCTCGTTAGTTCGCTTCGCTCTGGATACTCGACACCGCCGTGCCACCACTCTAACGTTCTGCCCAAAATGAGATGCGTTCTGATCACTCTCTTAGCCTTCGCCGGTATCGCACAAGCGGACATTCCCTCGGTGCCTGAGTCTGCGTCACCCAACGGGAAGATTCATGCGGTAATGGACATCGATCGAGACCCTAAAATTTCTCCTGAATGGAAGGGGGGGAGTTACCCGCAGATCGAGATCACTCAGAAAGGCACAGGAAAGGTTCTAGCTTCCATTGGGTATTTCGGTTCGCCAGGAGATGACGCTCGTCCGCTCCGCGAGCATGTTCGTGTGAGTTGGCTACCCGACTCGAAGGCATTTGCCATCACCATTGACGATAGATTCTACTCATCGAGTATTGTCTTCGCCCTGAACAAGGAATCCAAGTTCGTGCAGGTTGCTTTTCCGAGTTACGAGACGATGACGGGATTCCCTCCACCAGACAGCAAGCATTTGCGTCCTCGGGGACGAGCTACTGTTGGGGGATGGGACAAAGAAGGCAGATTGATTTACGATCTATTCTCCTCTCCGCTGCCCTCCTTCACGGGCAACGATCCTTTGGTGCATCGGATTCGACTTGATGTCTCCTCCCATAAAATGACTCCCAAAGTAGTGGAGAGTGAGAAGGGCGAGTGGAGGCGCGGCGACTGGATACCAACCAAGGCAGAACCCCAAAGATAGCTTTGGGCGATAGCCCCGAAGCTATCGGTTGTTGAACTGGCCCCTTGTGCTTTTGCCTACGCTTGTCCGAGGCCCCTTTGCGTTTCCGATTTACGACTT